>JAAUYB010182436.1_pt1 | contig 103063 bp, 89 predicted proteins | sample 7278071 | NCBI WGS metagenome assembly JAAUYB01 (sample SAMN14350121, study PRJNA611818) | marine sediment metagenome | isolation source: surface marine sediment (1.8m) | place: French Polynesia: Moorea | collected 2018-08
CCGAGCTGCGGGTCAACGTGACCTCGCCGGGCGGGACCACGGCGGCGGCGCTGGCGGTGCTGATGGACGAAGAGGCGGGGCTGCCGCCGCTGATGCGGCGCGCGGTGGCGGCGGCGGCGGCGCGGTCGCGGGAGCTGCGCGATGGCTGATCTGAGCTTCGACGAATTCCTGCGGGTCGACATCCGCGTCGGCCAGGTGGTGCGGGCCGAGCCCTATCCCGAGGCGCGCAAGCCCGCGATCAAGCTCTGGGTCGATTTCGGGCCCGAGATCGGCGAACGCAAGAGCTCGGCCCAGCTGACCGCGCATTACACGCCCGACGGGTTGGTGGGCAAACGCGTCCTGGCCGTGGTCAACTTCCCGCCACGCCAGATCGGCAAGGTCATGTCCGAGGTGCTGGTCCTCGGCGTCCCGGACGCGGCCGGCGAGGTGGTGCTGCTGGTGCCCGACAAGGACGTGCCCCTGGGCGGGCGGATGTACTGAGCGGCGGGCCGTTGCCAAATTGAGCGCTTCCGCGCGCGTTTTTTTGCCTGTGGCGAGGTGACGCGTCATTCCGGCTGGTACGCCTGTCGGCCACCATGAGTGTATTCAACGAGAAGAAGCGGTTGGGCCATCGTCTCTTGGAGCGATCTGACCGGTTGCGGAACGACCCGGAGTGGGTTTGGCCTGGAGAAGAGGGCCGACCGAACTGCAAGTTTCGCGGCTCCCGCGATCATCCGTTCCCCCGCGGCCTCAGCCGCGGATCGCGCCCGGCCCCCCTCCCCAGGGCGGGCGCGATGCGACGCGACGCCTGCAATTCTTGTGACGAATGGGATTCCAGGAAGACACAGTGCAAGTTGAGAGGCGCCCACCCTCGGGGCCGGGCGCAGTCCTCGCGCGCTGTGGGAATTCCATGCTCCAAAATGACCAGCTACCCGCCAGTGGTTATTTTCAACCAGAAGAAGTGACGGGCTGGTCGCCCATCGCTTCGCGCCAGTGCTTGCGGCAGAGCGAGACGTATGTCTCGTTGCCGCCGACCTGCACCTGGGCGCCCTCGGTCAGGGGCGTGCCGTCGTCGCCCATGCGCACCACCATCGTCGCCTTCTTGCCGCAGTGGCAGATCGTGCGCGCCTCGCGCATCTCGTCGGCCAGCGCCAGAAGCGCGGCGGAGCCGGGGAACAGCTCGCCCCGAAAGTCGACCCGCAGCCCGTAGCACATCACCGGCACGCCCAGATCGTCGACCGCGCGGGCCAGCTGCCAGACCTGGGCCTGATCGAGAAACTGCGCCTCGTCGACGAAGACGCAGTCGACATGGCCCCGGTCGAGCCGCCGGGCGATCTTGGCGAAGAGATCCTCGCCCGGCGCAAAGAGATCGGCGTCGTCGGCGATACCGATGCGGCTGGCGATGCGCCCGGCGCCGGCGCGGGTGTCGAGCCTTGCGGTCATCAGGTACGTCGCCATGCCCCGTTCGCGGTAGTTGTAGGACGCCTGCAACAGCAGCGTCGACTTGCCCGCGTTCATCGTCGAGTAGTGGAAGTAGAGCTTGGCCACCGGGCGGTCTTAGCGCGGGGCGGGCGCGGGCCGCAAGCCGCCGGGCGGGGTCACTCGGCCGGGCTGCGGGCGGCCTGGATCGCCTGCCAGACCCGAAGCGGCGTGGCGGGCATGGCGATGTCGGTCACGCCGAGCGGCGCCAGCGCGTCGAGCACCGCCAGAACGAGCGCCGGCGTCGCACCGACCGTGCCGGCCTCGCCAGCGCCCTTGACGCCAAGCGGATTGCTGGCGGTCGGGGTCGGCAGCGTGTCGATTTCGATCGGCGGGATGTCGGCGGCGCGCGGCATCGCGTAATCCATGAAGCTGCCTGTCATAAGCTGCCCGTCGGCGTCGTAGACCACATCCTCCATCAACGCCTGGCCGAGACCCTGGGCGATCCCGCCCATCAGTTGGCCGTCGAGCAGAAGCGGATTGATCACCGTGCCGACATCGTCGACCGACACGATGCGGATCGGAAATGTCTGCCCGGTTTCAGGGTCGATCTCGACCTCGGCGATCTGGCAGCCGTTGGGAAAGCTGAAGCCCTCGAGCTTGAACTGGCCCTCGCCGGCGAGGCCGAGGCCCATGTCCGGCGGTAGAACCGGCTTGAACGCCATCGCCGCTACCTCTTGGATCGGCATGTGTTTGTCCGTGCCGGCGACGGTCAGCTGGCCGGCATCGAACACCACGTCGTCGGGGCTGACCTCCATCAGATGCGCGGCGATGGTGCGGGCCTTGTCGATCACTATGTCCGCCGCCAGCCGCAGCGAGGCGCCGCCGTTCAGCATCGACCGCGACGCCACCGTGCCGCGGCCGAAGGCGACGGCGTCGGTGTCGCCCTGGATCACCCGGACGTGGTCGAACGGCACGCCGAGCCAGTCCGAGACCATCTGCGCATAGGCAGTCTCGTGCCCCTGGCCGTGGCTGAAGGTCCCGGCGAGCACCGCGGCGCGGCCATCGGGGTCGAACCGGATCTCGGCCGCCTCGTTGGCAAGCCCTGCGTTTTCCATATGCAGCGCGATGCCGACGCCGTGCAGCCTGCCCCTGGCCCGCGCCTCGGCCTTGCGGGTGTCGGCGGCGGCGTGGTCCGACAACTCCAGCGCCCGGTCCAGCACGGCGGCGTAGTCGCCGCTGTCGATGGTGTAGGCCAGCGGGGTTTTGTAGGGCATTTCGCCCGCCGACAGCATGTTCAGCTGGCGCAGCGCGACGCGGTCGCGGCCGGTCTCGCGCGCGGCGGCGTCGATCAGCCGTTCGATCAGATAGGAGGCTTCGGGCCGGCCGGCGCCGCGATAGGGCTGGACCGGCGAGGTGTTGGTGTAGACCGCGCGCATCCGCACATCGGCTACCGGAACGCGGTAGCAGCCGGTCGCCAGCGTGGTGGCGAACATCGGCGGCACGCCGGCGCCGGGGGTCAGGAAGGCGCCGGTGTTGAAGTCGCCGCGGACCCGCAGCGCCGTGATCCGGCCCTCGGTGTCGAGCGCAAGCTCCGCCGTCACCTGCTGGTCGCGGCCGTGATAGTCGGAGATCAGCGAGTCGCTGCGGCTCGCCTGCCACAGCACCGGCCGGCCCAGGCGTTTGGCGGCCCAGGCGACCAGGATGTCCTCGGCATAGACCGCGCCCTTCATGCCGAACCCGCCGCCCACGTCCCTGGCCACGACGCGCAGCGCGCCATGGGGCAGGCCGAGCGCCTCGGCCACCTCGGCCCGCAGAGTGTGCGGCGACTGGGTCGAGGCGACGAGCGTCAGGCGGCCGTCGCGGGGGTCGATGTCGGCCAGCGCGGCGCGCATCTCCAGGGCGTTGGCCGAAACCCGGTTGTTGTGCAGCGTCAGGTTCGTGACATGAGCTGCGGCGGCCAGGGCGGCCTCGGTCCCGGCCGCGTCGCCCAGGGCGATCTCGAAGGCGCGGTTGCCGGGGGCGTGCGGCCAGAGCTGGTGTGCGCCCTCGGCCAGCGCTGCCGCGGTGTCGGTGACGGCGGGTAGGTCCTCGAAGTCGATCTCGACCATCTCCGCGGCGTCGCGCGCCAACGCCCGGCTCTCGGCCACCACCAGGGCCACGGGCGCGCCGGCATAGCGGACGGTATCGCCGGCCAGCGCCGGCACCGGGCGGGTGGCGACCGATTTGTGCAGCCAGGGAAACAGCGTGCGGCAGGCGATGCCGCCCAACCCGTCGGCGGCGTAGTCCGCGGCGGTGAGCACGGCGTGGACCCCGGGCATCCGCTTTGCGGCGTCGGTGTCGAGCCCGCGGATACGGGCATGAGCGCGCTCGGACCGCACAACGGCGGCATGAAGCGTGCCGTGCCGGGCCGCGTCCTCGACGAAGCGGCCGCGCCCGGTCAGAAAGCGCGGATCCTCGCTGCGCCTAACCGCCTGCCCGATCCCGAATTTCATATCGCTTGCTCCCCGTCCGCGCCGCCGCCCCGACACTATGGCGCAGAGCGTTTGCGTGGCAAGCAGCGCATCGGTGCCGAGACGTTCCGCGTTGACAGACACCGCTCGATACGCGACCAAGACCCCGCGGCTGAGCTCGCCCCCCGCGGCCCCTTAGCTCAACTGGATAGAGCAGCTGACTTCTAATCAGCAGGTTCCGGGTTCGAGTCCTGGAGGGGTCGCCACTAAAACAATGGGTTGTGCAGGTCTTTAGGTCCCACCACACGTCCTGGTATGTGTCAGCTCCAGAATTCGCATTGCTGCCGGGCCCGCCGCGCTTCTGGGCTGAGGCGGGCAGATTGATTGCATGGGCTACGTTGGGCTCGGCACGCTGCTAGGGTCGAAGAACTGGCGTGCATTCATTGAGTGATTGGATCCGGACCCGTCGATCCCCGAGATTGCCGAGGCGGCCGCGAAGGCGTCGGACCGCGATTTGGTGGGGGCCTTGCACGACAACCGCTTTCAGTTCGCCAGCAACCTACCGGTGGCTCTGCCGTAAATCGCAAGGGCATCGGGTCTTCACGCTTGAGAGTATGGTCGGGGGATCGATGGAGAGACGCTGAGTTCGGTGCGGCGACCGTTGGCCAGGCTCGGTAATGCCGTAGGCGATTTTGAGTATCGGGGCGGAGGGTCGTCCGATGTCGGTGAAATGGCGAAGACGGTGTTGCTAGAGGGAGATGGTTTGAACTCCCGCAAGCGCCAGGATATTAATTTGAACTATAGTAACCCCAATCCCGGCAGCGGCCTTTTCTAGAGATGTCGAGAGAGATTTGCGATGGTGCTGCCGGAGAGATTTGAACTCTCGACCTCTCCCTTACCAAGGGAGTGCTCTACCCCTGAGCTACGGCAGCCAACCGTGCGCGGCTGATTAGACGCAATACCCGCACCGCGCAAGCGCAATCTGGACGGCTCGGCAGGGCTGCGATAGAGAGTGGCGCATGGCAAAGAAACCGGGGCAAGGGCCGGGCAAAAAGGCGGACAAGGCGCGCGAGGCGCGGCTGAAATCGGCGCTGAAGGCCAACATCGCCAGGCGGAAGGCGCAAACCCGGGCACGGGCCGCGGACGATAACAAAGAGGGTTAGAGCAGTTATGGATTCCATCGTCGTGACCGGAAACGGGGCGCTGTCGGGCGCGATCCCGATCGCCGGTGCCAAGAACACCTGCCTGAAGCTGATGTGCGCCGCGCTGTTGACCGAGGAACCGCTGACCCTGACCAACGTGCCGCGGCTGTCGGATGTCACCACGCTGAAGGCGCTGCTGGAAAGCCTCGGCTGCGAGGTGGCGCTCTTGCAGGACGGCCACGCCATGGTGCTGAGCGCCGCTGACATCAAAAGCCGGGTCGCGCATTACGACATCGTGCGCAAATTGCGCGCCTCGTTCAACGTGCTCGGGCCACTCCTCGGCCGCTGCCACGAGGCGATCGTCTCGCTGCCCGGCGGCTGCGCCATCGGCGCGCGTAAGGTCGATCTGCATCTCGAAGCGCTGCAAAAGCTCGGCGCCGAGATCGAATTGGAAGAGGGCTATGTTCACGCCGTCGCGCCGAACGGCCTGACCGGCGCCGAGATCGAGTTCCCCTTCGTCTCGGTCGGCGCCACCGAGAACGCCATGTGCGCCGCGGTGCTCGCCAAGGGCACGACCGTGCTAAAAAACTCCGCGCAGGAACCTGACACTGTGGCGCTCGCCGAATGCCTGCAGGCCATGGGCGCGCAGATCGACGGCGCCGGCAGCCATGAGATCGTCATCGAAGGCGTCGACCGCCTGCACGGCACCACCCACCGCGTCATCGCCGACCGGATCGAGCTCGGCACCTACATGATCGCCCCAGCCATCGCCGGCGGCGCAGTCGAGTTGATCGGCGGCGAACGCCGTCTCGTCGGCGCGCTGGCCGACAAGCTCGAAGAGGCCGGCATCGAGGTCGCCGACAGCGCCCGGGGCCTGACCGTCCGCCGCGGCAACGCACCGGTGAAGGCGGTCGACGTCAGCACCGCCCCGTTCCCGGGTTTCCCAACCGACCTGCAGGCGCAGATGATGGCGCTGATGTGCACCGCCGAAGGCACCAGCGTGCTGGAAGAAACCATCTTCGAAAACCGCTTCATGCACGCCCCCGAACTGATCCGCATGGGCGCCGAGATCGACGTGCACGGCGGCCATGCCACCGTGACCGGGGTCGAAGGCCTGAAGGGCGCGCCCGTGATGGCCACCGACCTGCGCGCGTCCGTATCGCTGATCCTGGCGGGTCTGGCGGCCGAGGGCGAGACGGTGGTCAGCCGGGTCTACCATCTCGACCGCGGCTACGAACGGGTCGAGGAAAAACTGCGCGGCGTCGGGGCGCTGATCGAACGGGTCAAGGCTGCATGACCGAAGACGCCCGGTTCGAGGACGGGCGAGAAGCGCCGCTGCATCTCAAGGCGCTCGAACCGGACGATCTGCCGGTGATCTCGTCGCTGGTCCAGGACTCCGTCTTCCCGGTCACCGAAATGCGCTGGCAGGCCCGCGACCGCCGCTTTGCCCTGCTGTTGAACCGCTTCCGGTGGGAGGATACCGGCGGCGCACGCCCCGGGCGCGCGCCCGAACGTGTGCAATCGCTCTTGGTGATCGGCGACGTGCAAATGGTCGCCTCTCAGGGCGTCGACCGCCGCGACACCGACCTAATCCTGTCGCTGCTCTCGATCACTTTCGAGGAAAGCGAGGACGGCACCGGCCGCGTCGTTCTGACCTTCGCGGGCGACGGCGCCATCGCGTGCAACGTCGAGGCGCTGGATGTCACATTGAAGGACGTCACCAAGCCCTATATCGCGCCCTCGAAAGCCGCCCCGCGGCACCCAGACTAGAGCTGCCCTTATGCCCGTGTTCCTGTCGACCGCCGAGCCGGATTTCGAGGCCGGTTTCGCCGCGCTCCTGACCATGAAGCGCGAGGATGCGCCAGACGTCCACGCCGCTGTGGCGGCGATCATCGACGACGTCCGCGCCCGTGGCGACGCGGCCGTGATCGAGCTCACCGAGCGCTTCGACCGCCTGAAGCTCACGCCCGGCGCGCTCGCCTTCTCGCAGGCCGAAATTGACGCCGAATGCGCCAAGGTTCCAGCGGCAGAGCGCGACGCGCTGGAACTGGCCGCCGAACGCATCCGCGCCTATCACGACCGCCAGATGCCCGACGACGCGACCTGGACCGACGACACCGGCGCGACGCTCGGCTGGCGCTGGACGGCCGTCGAGGCGGCAGGGCTTTACGTGCCCGGCGGCCTCGCCTCCTACCCGTCCTCGGTCCTGATGAACGCCATTCCCGCGCAAGTCGCCGGGGTCGAGCGCCTCGCGATCTGCGCCCCAACGCCCGACGGCCAGGCCAACCCGCTGGTCCTGCTCGCCGCGCGGCTTTCCGGCGTCGACACAATCTACCGCATCGGCGGCGCCCAGGCGATCGCCGCGCTGGCCTACGGAACCGAGACCGTCGCCCCCGTCGACAAGATCACTGGCCCCGGCAACGCCTATGTCGCAGCCGCCAAGCGCCGGGTCTTTGGGCGCGTCGGCATCGACATGATCGCCGGACCTTCCGAGATCCTGGTGATCGCCGACAAACACAACGACCCCGACTGGATCGCCATTGACCTGCTCAGTCAGGCCGAGCACGACGAAAGCGCTCAATCGATCCTGATCACTGACGATGCCGCGTTCGGTCAGGCCGTCGCCGCCGCCGTGGAAACCCGCCTTGAAACCCTCGACCGCCACGCCATCGCCGGCCCCAGTTGGCGCGATTTCGGCGCAGTGATCGTGACGCGGGACCTCGACGAGGCCGCTCACCTCTCGAACCGTATCGCCCCGGAACATCTCGAACTCTGCCTCGATAACGCCCACGAATTTTCGGCGAAAATTCGTCACGCCGGCGCGATTTTCCTTGGACAATGGACCCCCGAGGCCATCGGCGACTATATCGGCGGCCCGAACCACGTCCTGCCCACCGCGCGCTCGGCGCGCTTTTCCTCGGGCCTCTCGGTCATGGATTTCCTCAAACGCACCACACTCGCCCAGATGACCCCCGCAGCCCTGCGCGCCATCGGTCCCGCCGCCGAGACGCTGGCCAAATCGGAGTCCCTCGAAGCCCACGGCCTATCCGTCCGCGCCCGCCTCGACCGGATGAACGAAGAGGCGGCCCGATGAACGATCTCAAATCCGTCACCATCGACGACAGCGCCCTGCCGCCGCCGACGCCCGAGATCGAGCAGGAACGCAAGGTCGCGATCTTCGACCTTCTGGAAGACAACAGCTTCACGATCCCGGCCCGCGACGGCCGCGACATCCCCGCGCCGCCCTACAACCTCGACCTCGCGATCCGCGACCGCCGCCTGGTCTTCGACGTCACCACAGACGACGACGCTCCGGTCGCCGAATTCCACCTCTCGCTCGGCCCCTTCCGCCAGGCGGTCAAAGACTACTTCCAGATCTGCGAAAGCTATTTCGACGCCGTCAAACGCCTGCCACCCAGCCAGATCGAGGCCATCGACATGGCCCGCCGGGGTATCCACAACGAGGGCGCGCGCATCCTGCAGGACCGCCTCGACGGCAAGGCCGAGATCGACATCGACACCGCGCGGCGCCTGTTCACCCTGATCTGCGTGCTGCACTGGGGGGGCTGAGGGCGTGGCGGGGGACTTCCCATCCTCGGTGCTGTTCTGCTGCGACCACAACGCCGTGCGCTCGCCGATGGCCGAGGGGCTGATGAAACGGTTCTACGGCCAAGACGCTTACGTGCAATCCGCCGGCGTGCGCAACGATCTCGAAATCGACGGTTTCGCCATCGCCGTTTGCCAAGAAATCGGCGTCGAGTTGTCGCGCCACCGGTCGCGCAGCTTCGAGGAAATGCAGCAATGGGGCGACGACCTCTCGGGCTTCGACCTGATCGTCGCCCTGTCCCCCGCCAGCCAGCGCCAAGCGCTGGAACTCACCCGCTACGCCCATCTCGAGGTCGAATACTGGCCGATCCTGGACCCCACCGGCCTCGGCACAAGACGCGAGGAAAAGCTCGCCGCCTACCGCCAGACCCGCGACCAGATCAAAACCCGCATGCTCGCCCGCTTCGGCCCGCCGACGCAGGATACGGGCGGCTGAACTTCGCTCGCGTCCAAACGCGGGCGGCGCAGATCGCGGGCCGGGATAGGTCGTGCGATTGAACGAGCCATTGCAAGCCCGCCCTGGGCACGGCTTCTCTAGAGGCGGGTAGAGTATCCAATGCCCCAAACTCCCTCCACCGAGGAAATCATCGATTCGTCAGTGCATTGACTCCGCTCTCCCAAAGACCCTCCCTGCTACTCTCGCCCACGCCACACCGCCCGGAAATCCGCCGCAGCCGCCATTTCCCGCGCCTCGGCGCTTGAAAAACCCCACGAAACAGGCCATTTAACCGGCGCCCGCACCCAGGCGGGCGATTCAAGATGGAGCCCCCATGGCCAAGGAAGAACTGCTCGAATTCCCCGGCGTCGTGAAGGAACTCCTGCCGAATGCGACGTTCAGGGTCGAGCTGGAAAACGGCCATGAAATCATCGCTCACACGGCAGGAAAGATGCGAAAAAACCGGATCCGCGTGCTCGCCGGAGACAAGGTCCAGGTCGAGATGACCCCCTACGACCTGACCAAGGGCCGGATCAACTATCGCTTTAAGTAGCGCGAAACGCATGTTTCGCGCAGCGCGGGGAAGCGGATTGCAGAGCAATCTGCGGCCGTCGCCCGGTGAAAGCCTGGGTGCCTCATGCTGCCGAACCCGCGCCTGATCCTCGGCTCCGGCAGCCCAAGGCGGCTGGAGCTTCTGGCGCAGCTCGGCCTGACCCCCGACGATGTCCGCCCACCCGATGTCGACGAAACCCCGCTCAAGGGCGAACTCCCGCGCGCCTATTGCCTCCGCATCGCCCAGGCCAAGGCCGAGGCGATGACGCTCGCCGAAAACGAGATCGCGCTCTGCGCCGACACCACCGTCGCGCTCGGCCGCCGCATCCTCGGCAAGCCTGCCGACGAAGCCGAGGCCGCCGCCTTCCTGCGGCAGCTCTCTGGCCGCCGCCACCGCGTCATCACTGCCGTTGCCGTGAAGCGCGGTAGCCGGGTTTGGGAACGCGACGTGACCTCCGCCGTCAAACTCAAGCGCCTGACGGAACGGGAGATCGCCGGCTACCTCGCCACCGGCGACTGGCGCGGCAAGGCTGGCGCCTACGCTATCCAGGGCCCCGCCGGCGCCTTCATCCCCTGGATCCAGGGGTCCTACACCGCTGTCGTCGGTCTACCGGTCTTTGAGACCGCGCAACTCCTCCACGCGGCCGGTTATCCCGTCGGAGAGGCACTCCGATGAAGGGCCGCCAAATCGTGCTCGACCAGATCGGCGGTCGTGAGGTTGCGGTACTGTTGGTAGACGGCCAGCTCGACGACCTACTGATCGAGGCCGACGCCCCGGCCCCGGGCACCGTCTACCGCGCCGTCGCGCGCCGCCCGCTGAAGGGCCAAGGCGGTCTTTTCCTCGAGACACCAGACGGCAGCGCCTATCTGCGCGGCGCCAAGGGCATCCGCCCGGGCCAGGGCCTGACGGTGCAGGTCTCCGGCTACGCCGAGCCGGGCAAGGCGCTGCCCGTCACCGACCGCGTTCTATTCAAAGGCCGCTACGCCATCGTCACTCCCGGCGCCCCAGGCCTTAACGTCTCTCGCCAGGTGCGTGACGAGGCCCTGCGCGACGACCTTTTGGAGCTGGCCCACTCCGCCATGGAAGGCAGCAAGATGGGCCTGATCCTGCGCTCGGCCGCCTCCGAGGCCGCGCCCGACGACATCGCCGCCGACATCGCCGCCATGCGCCAGGCCGCCGAGGCGGTCATGGCCGACACCGGCCAGGCGCCCGAGCGCCTGCTCGACGGCGACGGGCCGCGGCGGCTGGCCTGGCGCGACTGGACCGGTCCAGCCGACGTGGTCGACGCGCCCGGCGCGCTCGAAACACTCGACCTGCTCGACCGGATCCAGGCCTTGCGCGGCCCTCGGTTGGACCTGCCCGGTGGCGCCGTGGCCTGGGTAGAGCCCACCCGCGCGCTGGTGGCCGTCGACGTCGACACTGGCGCCGACGCCTCCTTCGCCGCCGCGCTGAAGGCCAATCTCGGGCTCGCCCGCGCCCTGCCGCGCGCCCTGCGCCTGCGCGGCCTCGGCGGCCAGATCACCTTGGACATTGCCCCTATGGCCAAGAGGGATCGCCGCGGGTTCGAGACAGCCTTGCGTGCCGCGTTCAAGGCAGACCCGGTCGACACCGTGCTGGCTGGCTGGACCCCGCTCGGCCATTACGAATTGCAACGAAAACGCGCCCGCGCGCCTTTGGCGAACTTCCTCGCGAAATAACCAGCGGGCCTCCGAGCTTCGCCGGCCGGCGCACGATTTTGAACGCCTGCCGAACAGGTGTGTCCCTGCGTCGCTCAGGTCCAGACTAAAGATGACTTTGGGCGTTCCGGCGCCGGCAACGCCCAAGTGATACGTCCCCGAAACGTCGGCCGGATCGAACGTAACGGGATCGCAGTGACTTCCTCAATCTGACATTCGTCCTTGACCAGCAAACCAAGGAGTTGGCCCGTGTGGTTCGACATCGCCACGCCATGCTGGCACGTCCGAAAAAATCGCCCATGGCATGCGGACCTCATACCTCCTCGATATCGTGTTATTCGGGCCGAAAATCCCCCTGGACACCTTCCGCCCAACTCCCTAAAACCCGCGCACCCGAGCGGAGCTCCGCTCGCCCGTGCCCGGGTAGCTCAGGGGTAGAGCAGTGGACTGAAAATCCTCGTGTCGGTGGTTCGATTCCGCCCCCGGGCACCATATATCAACCACTAAAGCGACATCATATCGACTTCCCAAAGTCTTTGAGGATTTTTTTGTGGTCGAACCCAGCTTTCGTCGTTCTAGAGGCGGCAAACGGCAATAACCCGATCAACACTCATAATCAGTCAGGTGACGGCTTCGAGCCCATTCGAGACAATCGTTCCAGCGAGCGCAAGGGCCGGTTTGTACTGTTTCTCGACATCCGCAGGGGCAACCGGTTGACGGTCGTCGGGCAGATCCTTCATCGAAGAACGAGGCCTACTTGGCGCTGCGGCCTTCCCAATTTCAGTTGCGCGAGCTTGTGTTACGCGATCACATAGACACCGAATGACAATCGGTCCGGTGAGCGTGCGCCAATCGGATCGCTGGCGATTTGCGGCGTCACTCACTTGGGGCGGTCCGGGATGAACAGAGACAGCGTGCCGTCCACCCGACAAGGGATCGCGACCGATAGCCCTGCGGTCGCGGCAGAGTCCGCGCTGGCAGAGCCCCACACGCCCAATATCGAGGACATTCTTTCTGCCTTGAACGTCTCAAGGCACGGATTGACCCGGGCCGAGGCAGCCGACCGGCTTCAGCGTTTGGGACCGAATGCTTTGCCGCATACCAAGCCGCCAAGCGCTTTCCGGGTGTTCCTGCGGCAATTTGCGAGCCCGCTGATCTATGTGCTGGTTTTGGCGGCGCTGGTTTCAATGCTGATTCAGGAATGGTCAGACGCTGTGCTGATCGCTGCGGTGCTGCTGGTCAACGCCGTCATAGGGACGCTGCAGGAATACTCGGCCCAACGCGCCGCCGAGGCGCTGAACAAGCTGGTCACGACGAAGGCTCGCGTGTTGCGAGACGGGGATGCGTTCCTGGTCGATTCCGAGGACTTGGTGCCGGGCGACGTGGTTCGGCTCGAATCCGGTGACAAGGTTCCTGCGGATATGCGCCTCTTGTCCGGGCGCGATCTGGAGGTCGACGAGTCGCTGCTCACCGGCGAATCGGAGACGGTCATCAAGGACGATGAAGCGGTGCTGCCCGCCGACAGTGCGTTGGGCGACCGCGTGAACATGGTCTTTGCGGGCACAATGGTGGCCCGCGGGCGCCAGCACGCGGTCGTGGTCAAGACCGCCTCGGACACCCAGCTTGGCAAGATCGCGGCCGGCGTGCTGACGAAACGTCCAGTGAAGGCCCCGCTCATCGTCCGCATGGAACGTTTCACGCGTCGGATTGCCATTGCCGTGGCGATCGCGTCGGTGACCATGGCCGCGATCGCCCTGACGCGGGGCACGCCGCTGGACGAGGTGTTCCTGCTCGCAGTGGCCCTGGCGGTGTCCGCGATCCCCGAGGGGCTGCCCGTTGCGTTGACGGTGGCGCTGGCCATTGGCATGCAGCGCATGGCCAAGCGCAACGTGATCGTCCGGCGGCTTGTCGCTGTCGAAGCGCTCGGGTCTTGCACCTTCATCGCCACCGACAAGACCGGGACCCTGACCGAGAACCGGCTGGCGGCGCGGCGGATCGTGTTCCCAGGCGCCGACCCGTGGGAGGTCACCGGGGAGGCCACGGAGCCCACTGGATCGATCCATACACCGAAAGGCAGCCCGTCGCCGGCCGCTCACGAAGTTTTGGCGCGCCTCTCACGGGCCGCCGTTTTGGCCAATGATGGGTTCCTGGGCCACCGCGACGGCGGCTGGATCACCGAGGGGGATGCGGTCGACGTCGCTCTGCTGATCATGGCGCACAAGGGAGGAACCATTCGCGCCGAAACCGTCAACGCGTACCCGGAAGTCGCCGCCATCCCCTTTGAATCGGAACGCCAATTCTGTGCCAGCCTCAACGCCGTGAACGGCAAAAATTACGCGTTCGCCAAGGGTGCATTTGAACGGGTCCTGACGTTTTGCCGATCGATGGCGACACCGGAGGGAGACGTTCCGCTGGACCCGCACCTTGTCGAAGACCAGGCCGAAGCATTGGCCAGCCAGGGCTTCCGCGTGATTGCGTTGGCGGGCGGAGAGATCGAACCCGGGACGGACGGCGTCTTTACGGAGGAGCACCTGTCAGGCCTGACCTTCCTGGGGCTCGTCGGCATCATCGACCCGCTGCGTACCGAGGCCAAGGCGGCGGTGACGGCCTGCCGCGAGGCCGGGATTGAGGTGGCGATGGTCACCGGCGACCACCCGACCACGGCCGCGACGATCGCCGCGGAACTCAATCTCATTCAATCGCCAGATCAGGTCGTGACCGGCCCGAGTATCAAGCTTGCCGAGAACGAGGCCGAGCTGGACGCGCTGGTCAAACGCGGCCGGGTCTTCGCTCGGGTCGAGCCGCAGCAGAAGCTGCAGATCGTGCAGTCCTTGCAGCGCAGCGGTTATTTCGTGGCGGTCAGTGGCGACGGCGCGAACGACGCCCCGGCGCTGCGCGCGGCCCAGGTCGGTGTGGCGATGGGAGAAAGCGGGACGGACGTGGCCCGGGAAACCGCCGACATCATCATCACGGACGACAATTTCGCCTCGATCGTGGCCGGGGTCGAAGAGGGACGTATCGCCTATGCCAATGTCCGCAAAGTGATCTTCCTGTTGATCTCGACGGGGGCTGCCGAACTGGTGCTCTTCGCCCTGGCGCTGTTCGCGGGGCTGCCGCTGCCCTTGCTTGCGGTGCAGCTTCTTTGGCTGAACCTGGTGACCAACGGAATCCAGGATGTCGCCTTGGCCTTCGAGCCGGGTGAGGGCGACGAACTGCGCCAGCCCCCCCGTGCACCGCGCGAGCCGGTCTTCAACCGTCTGATGATTGAACGGGTCGTGCTGTCCGCCTTGGTCATGGGCATCGTGGCCTTCACCCTGTTCCAGTGGCTGCTTTCGACCGGCATGACTTTGGACGAGGCCCGCAACAGCACTCTGTTGCTGATGGTGCTGTTCGAGAACGTCAATGTCTTCAACAGCCGGTCCGAGACCCGTTCGGCGTTCCGTCACAACCTACTCCGCAACAAGCTGCTTTTGATCGGCACAGTCGTCGCGCAACTGATCCATATCGGCGCGATGTACACGCCTTGGATCAGCGACGTGCTCCACATCCAGCCTGTTTCGCTTGAACACTGGGCAACTTTGCTGGCCGCGGCGTTGTCCATCCTTGTGGTGATGGAGATCTACAAGGCCGTCCACAAGCGGGTCCGCCGCATCCCGGCGCACGCATAGCTTCACCCGGCCGCCAAGGTGGGTTTCCGGGTTCGCGTTCTGCTCTTTCGTGGGCCGAACGAGCGAAGTGCCGCAGGCCTTAGGAGCGCGCTGCAAGCCCGGCCGGGGCCCTGTGAGCGGCGCGAGGTCGAACCAAACCGCGCTCTGCACAATTGGCGCTCATTGGCTCACACCCCGCATTGAATGAAAGGACTTGGCGATTTGCCTTTTTCGCCCCTATCATGGGGCCGCGCGGACGAATTGGAATTTGCCAGGTCATGCGATGACGGGGATTGGTCATCGCGCCGCGATGGAGCCTATAGATGTTGAAGAGCCTAGTTGCTTTCACCGCCGCGACGCTTGTCGCGGCCCTTTCTGCATCCGCGCAAACCGCTCAGGAGGACGAGGCCGAGTATGCCGGAGCCGAAACCTGCAAGGCCTGTCACCTTGAAATCTACGAGGATTACGCCCGCTCCGGCCATCCCTGGAAAATCCACAAGGTCGATGGCGCCGCGCCGACTTACCCGGAAGGAACCTCACCCGGTGTCTGGTCGCCTCCGGCAGACCTCGAATGGGCCGACATCTCCTACGTCATCGGCGGTTATGGCTGGAAGGCCCGGTTCATGGACCTCGAAGGCTACATCCTAACCGGCGACCAGAACCGGCAATACAACCTCGCCAACGAAACGCTCGGCCTAGCGGCGAACTGGACCGGCTACAGCGCCAGTACCGCGCCGCGCAAGCCCTATACCTGCGGGACGTGCCACACCACCGGCTGGGAAGCCACGGGCGAGGATGGCCCGCATCAGGACGGCCTGCCCGGCATCCACGGCACCTGGGTCGAGACAGGCGTGACCTGCGAGGCCTGCCATGGGCCAGGGTCTGCGCATGTCGCCAATCCTGCCGAGGTCGACCTCTCGGTCGCCCCGAACTGCAATGCCTGCCACATCCGTGGCGACGTCACGCAAATCGACGCCAGCAATGGCCTCGTCCGCCACCACGAACAATACGAGGATCTGTTGGCTTCGCCGCATAACGCCCTCGGCTGCGGCGCCTGCCATGACCCGCATAAGGGGACCAAGTACGATTTGGGCGGTTTCAAGGGGCAAGAGGCGACCTGCAACGCCTGCCACAAAGAGCAAGCTCCGGTGGCGGTTGCCGCAGAAGCCCACAGCGACTGCACCAGCTGCCACATGCCGTTCGCCGGCAAATCCGCGGTGGCGACAGCGATCACCTACCAGGGCGGCAGCGTGCCCAAGGGTGACATCCGCAGCCACATCCACCGCATCGCCACCGATCCCGGCTGGAACATGTTCACCGAGGACGGCAAGTTCGTCGCCACCGACGACCAGAACCGGGCGTTTCTTACGGTGGACTTCACCTGCCTCTCCTGCCACCAGGACAAGGATACTGGCTGGGCCCTCGCCGTCGCCCCGCTCATTCACGGACAACGCTGACCCAGCAGCAATGCAAGTCCGGTGGCGCGGCGGTGGATTGAGCCAACGCGCCTGTCTGCAGATAGCAGGATCATTGCGGTCGCGAACTTAGACCCTACTGGGCGCCATTTACCGGCTGTTGATGCGCGAGGCGCCGCTCGGCGGCGCACACAGTTCATATGACCATGGACGTGAAGTTGTCCTCGTAGAAACTCATAGCTGTGGTAAGGCAGTTGCTGTCGTGAGAGAACACGAAGACAGTTGCTACTTCTGCGCCCCCCGAGACCAAGCAGAATGCGCCCTCACAGCCACTCAGGGACGCAGGCCATGCCTCCATGTCGGTTTTGATCGGCCTCACCAAGAGCGCCTCAGTCAGGGTTGTACGGCACACTGCGCAGTGGGGTTGTCGCTGGCAGAGTCGTGGAATGCCTTGCAGCGGCCTGCCGGAATTCACGGGGAGTTTGCCCGGTGAGTTTCTTGAAGACCGTTGCGAAGTACTGGCTGGAGGAAAATCCCAGATCCAGGGCGATTTCGGTAACGGTGGTCGTCGTATCCGACAGCATGGATTTTGCCCGTTCGATCCGCTCGCGGGTCAGCCAATCGCCCACGGTCAGCCCGGTAGAGCGCTGAAAGAGCTGATGAAACCAACTTTCGGACAGGCCGACATGCGCCGCAATCCGCGGCACCGATAAGGCTTGGCCTAAGGTGCCGCGCATCAGAATGAGGGCCTCGGCGATGCGGGGATCGAAGGTGGAAGAATGGGTTTGGCTCAACGCCGATACCGTTGCTTCGAGAAAGCAAACGGAGTGGGCGCGGACCAAGTCGCAGCGCCGGTCAGTTCGCTGGTGCTCCAACAGCAGCGCACCTAAATGATACCGGTGGATTTCGGTGGCACGGCCGGTGCGGTTGGCTTGGTTCAGCGTCGCGCGAAGGTCGGTACGCGTCTTCGCACTCAGCCCAAAGGCCGCGTCGATATCGAGTCGGAATTGCGCCCAGCGGATTTCGCTTGGCTCCAGAACCCGGTCGACTGCGCCGTGCGTCTCTCCGGGGCGGGTTAGAAATAGCATGCCGGATGAAAGCGTCAGCTCTTCGTCTTCGACCCACCAGCGCAAGCGCCCGCTTTCGACCAGCACAACCTCGTAGGCATGCGGGTGGTCATGCGGCTGCAGGCTGCCCCGCACCGCGGCGTCCTGTTTCGAGCGGCCGATCGCAGGCAGTTCGCGCAGTGTTGTTTCGCCGTCGAGAAACGCCTGACGCGACCACATTTGTTCGAAAAACTCCTGTCAGAGGGCGTGAACGCAGCTTTATCATACATCTGCTAGGGCTTGGGACAACAGCAATATTGGAGGCGAGGATGCCGAACCCTGTTTTGTCCGCTGATCAAAAGGCGCAGTTGTCCCGCGACGGGTTCGTTACGATCGCGAACATTGTCGAAGCGGGAGAACTGGAAACGTTGCGGTCGATCTTCGACCGCCTCTTCGCCACCAAGGCGGGTTGGAGTGAGGGCAATCAGTTCGACCTCGCGGGCACGGATCAGGGTGACGCGCCAAAACTGCCGCAGATCCTGAAGCCTTCGCGCTATGCACCCGAATTGCTGGAGCTTTCGCCTGTGCGGAGGGCTCGGGCGATCACCCGGGACTACTTTGAAACCGATGCAGATCCAATCATGGGCGAACACATGATCTTCAAACCGCCACGTGTGGGCAGCACCACGCCCTGGCACCAGGACCAGGCCTATCACGACCCCACACTCGACGAACGCGGCCTGAACTTCTGGATCCCGCTCGATGACACCGATGAGGCGAACGGGTGTATGCAATACGTTCCGGGCTCGCACCGGATGGACGTGCTGCCGCATCACTCGATCGGAAACGACCCGCGTGTGCACGGGCTTGAGGTCGATGGGCCAGAGCGTTTTGCCGATCAGGTGGTGGCGTGCCCTCTCAGCGCCGGCGACGCAGTGCTGCACCTGCCGACGACGCTGCACTATGCCGGGCCGAACCGTACCGATCGCCAGCGTCGGGCCTACATCGTGTCCATGGTCGCGCCTAGCGCGCAGCGCGCCGTTCCGGTCGACAATTACTGGATGCGCGAGAAACGTACCGCACGGTTGGAGCGTGCTCAGGCCGCCGAGAATTGACAACGACCAAGGGCCGGTCTTGGCGACCGGCCCTCGCGCCCGGGTAAGGGTAGGGGCTGGGAGACCGCCCTATTGCGCCCTTTCCAGGTTGTGGATCATCTGGTGGGTCGAGTTCCACCAATGCGACGGCTGCGTGTAGGGATCCGCCGCCGTGGGCCAACCCGTCCAATAGGTGGTGTTGAACGGCAAAAGCTTGGTCGACTGCACCAGCGGGATGAACGGCACCTCGTCGGCGAGGTACTTATACGCATCGGCCACCATGCCGGGCACCGCCGGATCGTCGGGAGCCAGAACGCCCATCGCGTCGACAATCTCGGTATAGGCGGCGGTTCCGGGCGTGTTCCAACGCGAGGTGTTGTTGAAGCCGGGCGAGCGCTCTCCCACGGGCACCACGTCGCGGCTGTTGTAACGCGCCATCGAGGTCCACGGCTCGTAGAGCGAGCCGCAGGAGAGCCAGGAATAGGTGAGCTCATAACGGCCGAAGGGCAGCACCTCGCCCCAGAACACGCCGTTCTCGACCGGGATCGCCTTGGCCTGGATGCCGGCACGGTTCAGTTGCTCGACCACCACGTCGATGGTGCGGGTGTATTCCGTCGAGGCGGAATTGACGTGGATGTTGGCCGCGAGCGTCTCACCCTCCTTGGCGTAGATCCCGTCGCTTCCCTTGGTCCAACCCTGTGCTTCGATGAGCGCTTGCGCGGCGCCGACATCGGCATTGGCCGACAGCCCGTAGCCTGCAGCTTTCACCGCGTCGATGAAGGGCGCCATGGCCTCGTATTGCACGAACATCGTCTCCGACGTCTGGGTCGTGCCCTCGTAGGCGACGGTCACGATCTGCTCGCGATCGATGAGCAGCGACAGCGCGCGGCGCATCTCGACATTGTCCCAGGGTGCGACCGTGGTGTTGATCTCTAACTGCCGCGCACAGACCTCTGGGCGCGAGAACGGCAGGTCCTCGAACCAGGCGATCACATTGGGGTTCTGCACCATGATGCCCTCGAAGGTGCCCAGGGTGACGTTCTGTGCGGCATCCATCTGGTTTGTCGCCATAAGCTGCGCCCGGCTTTCCTCGCCGCCGCTCTCAAGCCAAATCAGCCGCTTGGGCTCGGGCAGATCCTTGAAGCCAGTTTTGGCGCCCCACCAATCGTCGTTGCGGTCCCAGATTGCGCGGTTGGTGGCTGACGAGGTGAAGGTATAGGGCCCGGTGCCGATGGGGCTTGAGAAGGTGAAAGTCGCCGGATCCTGACCCGCCCAAATGTGTTCTGGCATGATCAGCATCGAGCCGAAGATGAGGATGCCGAAGTTCTCCACCGCAAAGCGCGGGTTGGGCTTTGCGAGTGTGAATTCGACGGTCAGGTCGTCGACCTTGCGCACCGCGTCAACCTGAGCACGCACGTTGGCTGCCTCGCGGGACGAAATGTCCTCGTTGCTTTCGACAAGATTGACCGTGAACACGACGTCGTCGGCGTTGAAATCCTCGCCGTCAGACCATTCCACGCCATCGCGGATCTTAAGGGTCCAGACATCGAAACTGTCGTTCGGCGTGAAGCTCTCGCCAAGCCAGGGGTCAAGTTGGCCCGTGCCGGCGTTCAGGATGAAGAGCGGCTCCCACATCGCCTGATGCGCACCATGCATTCGCTTGGTGCCGGGCGTGAACCAGTTGAAGTTCTCGGGGTCCTTGATCGTCCGATCCAGGTCGAAGATGACGGTGTCCTCGCGCGCCACCTCTTGGGCAAAGCCCGGCGCGGCGAATGTGGCCGTCACAGCGGCCAGAATTGCAGGGGCAAGCACCCGCGTTGACGTGATCATGTTGTCCTCCCTTGGGTTTTTCTCAAGTGTATCTGATGTTCAATTTTGCGGCGTTCGAGTTCATTGGCCGGAGTATCTTGTACAATTTCAGTGGGATTTGGCTGGGCTAAGGGCATCCGTCACCGGAAGCCTCCTTCGCCCGGTTTGTGCAGCTTCGGTCCTCGTTCTTCGAGGGTCTCGAGCGCCTCGTGCGTCGGGCGGTTGGGCGCGTCGGTCACGTTCGAAAGCCGCGCGGCGGGGTTGTGGGCCCATTTCACGGCATTCTGTAGAACGCGCTGGATGTTGTGATCGTGGTAGGTCGGGTAGGTTTCATGGCCGGGCTGGAAATAGAAGATCTTTCCCGCTCCGCGACGATAGGTGAGGCCTGCGCGGAACACCTCGCCGCCCTGAAACCAGCCGATGAAGACGGTCTCCAACGGTTCTGGGACATGGAAGGGCTCACCATACATTTCTTCGTGTTCTAGCTCGAAATAGGCCGGCAGGCCGTCGGCGATCTTGTGGCCGGGCGTGGTGACCCAGAGCCGCTCGCGCTCTCCCGCCTCGCGCCAAGTGAGGCTGCAGGGCGTGCCCATCAAGCGTTTGAAGATCTTCGAGAAATGGCCCGAATGCAGGACAATCAGTCCCATGCCGGACCAGACATGCTCCGCCACGCGTTCGACCACAGCATCCGCCACCTCGCCATGGGCGGCATGGCCCCACCAGAGCAGAACATCGGTCTCAGCAAGCCGCGCCTCGGGCAGGCCATGCTCGGGCTGTTGCAGCGTGGCGGTCTTTGCGCTGATAGAGCTGTCCTGATTCAGTGCGGCAGCGATCGTGCCGTGGATGCCGCGGGGATAGATTCCAGCGACGGTTTCGTTGGTCTGTTCGTGGACATTTTCGCCCCAGACGACGGCGCGGATCGGCATGGCGGGTCTCCTAGTTCTGGCGCGGGGGCGCGCTGCTTTCGCGGCGTTTGAACTCGGGCGGGATTGCGACCTCGGGCGTGCCGGTTTCCGAGCCCTCCAGTACCGAAATCAGCATCTTTGCCGCCGCCGCGCCCCAGCGCCGGCGTGGCAAGCGCACCGAGGTCAACTCGGGCGTCATCGCGCAGGCATAAGGCATGTCGTCATACCCCACGACCGAAATGTCGTCCGGCACTCGCAGCCCAAGCTTCGGAAGCGAGTGCAAGAGCCCGATGGCTATAGCGTCGTTATGGGCGAAGACGGCAGTGGGGGGCGTCTCCATAGCCGTGATCTGGCGGGCTGCCGCCTGACCGGTTTCAATGCCGAGCGCGCCGCCCAACTGTCCATCAGTCGGCACGGTCACCCCGGCCTCGGCCAGCGCCGCGTTAAAGCCGTCATGGCGGCGGCGTATCGAATCGTGCTCCAGCGGGCCGGCCACCTCGGCAAAAGCTCGATGCCCGAGGTCCAGTAGATGCTCCGCCACCATGCGCCCGCCCAGGTCGTTATCGATCCGCACGGTGGGCGCGTCGATCTCGGTGTTATGGTTACACAACACCAGTGGATGGCCGCCAAGAAGATCGGCAATGGTGCCCTGGCCAAGCTCGGCCGGCGTGGCGTCGACGTTCCACAAGAGCCCATCGGCCTTATTCGCCGAGAGCATCCCGAAATAATCCTGCTCGCTCTGCGCATCCTGGCTTGTGTCGCCGATCAGCAGGATATAGCCGCGCGACCGGGCGTAATCCTCGATCCCCTTAAAAAACTCGGCGTAGAACGCGTTGGTGATGTCCGAGACCAGCACCATCAACGTGCGGCTGAGCCCGGTGCGAAGCTGCACCGCCATCTGGTTCGAGCGATAGCCCGTCGCCCGCACGACCTTCAGGACGTGGTCGAGGGTCTCTTTCTTGAGGTCCTTCGGCCGCGACAGCGCACGCGACACAGTCGCGACCGAGACGCCCGCCTCGCGGGCGACATCATGCACGGTGGGGCGTTTGGGTTTGGTCGCCAAGGTCTTCTCCTGCGTCAGCCCACCGGGCGCCCGGCGCTGTCGAAGCGGTGGACCTTGGAGAGATCGGCGCCCAGCCCCACGGTCTGCCCGACCTCGTAATCGTGCTGACCCTCGAGCGAGATTGTCACCGGGCCCACGTCCGGCACGCGGGCGTAGACGATGGTGTTGTGGCCCAGGCGCTCGACCAGGGTGATCTGGCCCTGCCAGTGCGGCGCGTCGGTGACGATGTCGAAGTGCTCGGGCCGGATACCGATGGTGACGGCCTGGTATTCCGACGCCGCGGGCCCAGTGATCAGGTTCATCTTGGGCGAGCCGATGAAGCTGGCGACGAATTCGGTGGCGGGCGAATTGTAAAGCTCCATTGGCGTGCCGACCTGTTCGATCCGCCCCGCATTCAGAATCACGATGCGGTCGGCCATGGTCATCGCCTCGACCTGATCGTGGGTGACGTAGATCATCGTGGTCTTGAGGCGCTGGTGCAACTCGCCGATCTCGACGCGGGTTTCGGTGCGCAGGGCGGCGTCGAGGTTCGACAGCGGCTCATCGAGCAGGAAGACCTGTGGATTGCGCACGATGGCGCGGCCGATGGCGACGCGCTGGCGCTGGCCCCCCGAGAGCTGGCCGGGTTTGCGGTCCAAGAGCGCCTCGAGCTTCAGGGTGCGGGCGGCCTCTTCGACCTTTTCCCGGATTTCCGGCTTGGGGCGGCGTTCGAGGCTCAGGCTGAAGCCCATGTTCTCGGCCACGGTCATCTGCGGGTAAAGAGCGTAGGATTGGAACACCATCGCGATATTGCGTTGCTTCGGGCTGAGTTTTTTGCTGGGCTGGCCGCCGATGAAAAGTTCGCCGCCGGTGATGTCGTCGAGCCCGGCAATCAGGCGCAGAAGCGTGGACTTGCCGCAGCCCGAGGGCCCGACGAAGACGACAAACTCGCCGTCGTCGATTTTGAGATTGATGTCGTGCAGGACCTTGGTGGCCCCGTAGGATTTTTGTATGTTCTGCAATTCCAGATCGGCCATGGGCGCGGTCCTTCAGGCGGTGGCTTTGGCGCGCATGGCGGGCGCGCCGAGGATATGAGCGATGCGGGCGGGGTCGGCGGATTGCAAATGGCGCTCCGGTCGGCCGGCGAGCACGGCTTCGATGTCGTGCACGATCATCCGCCCGATGGGATGCCGGCCGCCGGGAACGGCGGCGGCGCGGTGGGGAGAAAGGATGACATTGGGGGTCGAGCGGATCGGCGCGTCGGCGGGCAGCGGCTCTTCGGGGAAGACGTCGATGGCGAGGCGGATGCGGCCTTCGTTGGCGGCGGCGACCAGGACGGGGAAGTCCACGAGATGCGAGCGGCTGATGACGACGACCAGGGTGCCGGGTTGCATGCGTTCGATCTGGCGCCGGCCGACGAGCTGCCAGTTTTCGTCTGTCGGGGCAGCGGCGATGACGATGCAGCGGCAGGAGGCGGCGAGGTCATCGAGGTTGCGTTGAGCGATGCCGTCGGCGGCCAGTGTGTCGGCATCGAGCCAGGGGTCGTAGGCGCTGATTTGGGGTCGGAAGGGCGCCAGCAAGCGGCAGCATTCCCGCGCGATGGCGCCGAAGCCGACGAAGCCGATCGACTGGTCGTACATGGTGAAGTCGCTGGCGACCTCGTCCGACAGCCAATGCTCGCGGCCCGCGCGGAACGCTTCATGTTCCTGTACCAACCCGCGGCCCCCGGCGAGGATCATCGCCACGGTCATTTCGGCCACCGAATACTGGAACCCCGGCGCGCAGCTCAGCACCTCAATGCCGCGGTCGAAACAGGCGCCGTAGTCGAGCCCCTCCTGAAACGTGCCGGAGACCTCGATCACGGCCTTGAGCTGCTTGGACCGCGCAACTTCGGTGGCGTCCAGTTTCGGCTTCGCGGCGACCAGGAAGTCCATACCTTCGATCTCTGCCTCGAAAAGATTCCGCGGCATCGGCTGATCCACGGCCCCGATGATGTCGCACAGCTCGGACAAACGAGCGAAACTGACCTCGTCGAATAGCTCGTCCACCCGCCGGAAATGCTGGTCCATCACCAGTGTCGGCTTGGCCGTCATTTCACCGCCCCCGCCGTCATGCCGCGCACGAAATGGCGCTGGAAGAACAGGAAGAGCAGAATGACCGGGATCGCCATGATCACGGCGCCTGCAGAGATCCCGGCGACGTCCCGGGTCTGCACGCCCTGAAAGTTCAAGAGCCCCACCGACAGCGTGCGCATCCCGTCGCGCGGCAGCAGGACCAGGCGTAACAAGAGATCGTTCCAGCTCCACATGAACTCCAAAAGCCCGGTCGTGATGATCGCCGGGATCGAGATCGGCATCACCACGCGGCGGTAGATTTGCAGCTCGGTCGCCCCATCGACCCGCGCGGCCTCGTGCAGCGCTTTCGGGATCGAGACGAAATAGGACGAGAACATGAAGACGAAGACCGGCATCGCCAGCGCCAGGTCGGCGAAGATCACGCCGAGATGGGTGTTTATCAGGCCGAGCGACCGGACGGTTGTATAAAGCGGCAGGATGATCGCCGTGACCGGGATCATCAGCCCGACGACGAAGAGCACCTGCAGCGCCAGCTTGCCGCGGAAGCTCATGAATACCATGGCATAGGCTGTCATCGAGGCCAGCACGATCATCACGATCGCATCCACGGTCGAGATCAGCACCGTGTTGAGGAAATACCGGCGGAACCCGCCATCGGTCCAAACGCGGCCAAAGTTTTCGAAGGTGATCGCGGTGGGGGGCGTCCAGGCCGGGCGGATCAGCTCTTCGGGCGGTTTCAAGGCTGTGAAGAGCGTCATCGCCGAGGGCGCCGTCATCAGAAATGCGATGAGGGCGAGGACGCCGAAGACGAGATAGCGCGCGGCCATTCAGCGATCCTCCGGCCTTGTCTGTAGCCGCAGGTAGATCAGCGTCGCGAGGCTGACGATGACCAGCAGCGCAACGCCGATGGCCGAGCCATAGCCATACTGGTTCTCTAGAGCGCCACGTTTGTACATGTAGGTCGAGAGGATTTCCGAGAACCGGATCGGCCCGCCTTTCGTGGTGGCCCAGATCAGGTCGAAGGCCTTGAAGGCCGTCGTCAGCGTCAGGATGAAGACCACCGCGGTGACCGGGCGCAGGGCCGGGACCGTCACGTAGCGGAAGGCCTGCAAGGTCGTTGCCCCGTCGATCTTGGCCGCGTCATAGAGGTCCTCGTCGACCGATTGCAACCCGGCGAGGAAGATGATGACGCTGAGCCCAATGGTCGACCAGCTATGGGCGAAGGCGAGCGCGAAGAGCACCACGTCCGGGTCGCCGAGCCAGGGCCGCGTTAGCGCATCAAGGCCGATCCCCGACAGCGTCTCGTTGATCACGCCCTTGGGCTGCAGCATCCAGCGCCAGATCGTGGCGACCGCCATGGGCGAGATCACCACCGGCAGCACGATCAGCGTCTGCAGGATCAGCCGAGCGCGCCAGACCCGGCTGAGCAAGGCTGCGATGACAAGGCCCAGACCAACATTGATCACCACGATCACCGCCGACCAGACGAAGGTGTTCTGGAACGCCTCCCAGAAGATCCGGTCCGAGAACATCTTGGTGTAGTTGTCGAACCCGACCCAGGTCTTGTCCGGGCTGATCCCGTTCCACTTGGTCATCGAAAAGCCGATCACCGAGAGCGTCGGGTAGATCGCGAAATAGAGGTAGATCGCCAGCGTCGGGATCAGGAACAGCGACAGCGGGCCAAAGCGGGACGCGGCGGCGCGCAGGCGGTCCATCAGGGTGTCATCCATGGTCCCGTGACCTTTTCAAGGGCTCGGAGGTCAAGGAGGGGAACCGGGGCGCCAGAGTTGCGCCACAGCCAGGGCGTGTTAATGCGCCGAAAGGCCTCCGGGCGCCAGAATGGTGCCTTCGTCCTTAGCGATCTGCCACTGGGTCTGCAGTTCGGCAGTGAATTCCTCGGGGGTCATCACGTTCAGCAAGAGCGCCTGCAGCCCGTCGTAGGAGGCCGTCGTCAGGTTGCCCGGCGTGATCGTGTCGAGGAAGGCCGGGATCGTGCCGTTGCCCCGGTATTGATCCGCACTGGCGCCGATGTCCTGGTTCAACTGCGGCACATCCGCCAGGGACAAAGCGGCATCAAGCGGTCCCACCGGCACGGTGCCGCCAGTGAGCAGCGTCGCGCGGCCCTGATCGGTGAAGAACAGCCGGTTGAGGAACGCCACGGCGGCGTCCTTCACCTCGGAATTCACCCGGATATACATGCCGCTGCCGATCGACTCGGTGGGGTAGATTTTCTGGCCATCCTCGAAGGGCGGCACTTGGAAGACGCCGTAGTCGCTCGCGCGGTCTCCGATCGCTTCGAGCCCGCCCGGGATGATCCAGGGACCCGTGTAGGTCATCGGGATGTTGCCGGCCCAGAACTCGTCCATCAGTTCGGCATAGCCCACCGCCACCGGGTTCGGGCCGAACCAGCCGTCGCTGCCCATCTGCTTTAGCCGCGCGCTGGCCGCCACAAAGGGTGCATCCGACCAGGCGCCGTCGCCGAACATCACCTCATTGATGCCGTCGGGGCCGGCATAGCGGCCGAACATCATCGATTGCCAATGCGACACCGGCCACTTATCCGCCGCCGCCAGCCCAATGGGCGTGTCGTAACCCGCATCCATCAGCGTCTTCACCGCCGCGCTCATGTCCGCCCAGGTCTCAGGGACCGAGAGGCCGTTCTCGTCGAAGATCTTCTTGTTGTAGAACATCGCCGTGGTCTCGACCTCGTTGCCCACGGCCCACAGCTTGCCGCCGCTCGAGGTCTGGTTGATCACCCCATCCGGGATCGTGGCGCCCCAGTTGTTGGCCATGAAATAGGGCGTCAGATCGGCCACCAGGCCGCCGTCGATGATCGCAGCGGGCTGACCCGGGCCAGTACCGAACATGAAGAGATCTGGCCCTTCGCCAGACGACAGTGCCGGCAAGAGCGCGGGGTTGAACAGGTCCGAAGGCGTCTTGACGATCTCGATCTTGATATCCTGGTTCTCAGCGTTGAACTGCTCGGCGATCGTGTCATAGACGGTCGCCTGGCCCGGCTCTCCTCCGACCCAGACCACAACCTCCGTCTGCGCCTGAGCCGGCCACGCCAAGGTCATGGCCAGCGAGGCCACCACGGCGCCTTTGGTGACAAAGTGCATGAATTCCTCCCGTGCGTTTTCCAGACCGCCATTTCGAATCGCGGTAACGGCCACTGTAATCGTTTACAAAATCTCTGTAAACGATTACAGGTTCGAAATGGAGATCTTTCCCGATCCCACCCGGCTCTCCTCGAGCGTCGAGTATTGCCGGGTTGATTTCAGGAATACGTCAAGTATGCAGTGCTTCTGATAAAGGGCTCTGGGGCGCCGTCCCTGGCTTCCGGTCCCTGGCTCACCTCCCAGACTTCGAATGGCTGCACCTAGCACTAGCCGTAGGATTCTGCGGCGAGAGCGCAGGTAGGGGTTTGTCGGGTTCCGCGTCGCGTCGAGGGCCATGCCCCCCAAAAGCGAAAGTCTGCGTTCCACGTGTCGATGATCAAATTAGCAAAGGCGTAGCACAATTGGGCTTCGACCAAATGATATCAGGGGCGTATCCCACCGTGACGCGCACTGAAAATCCATACCGACGCGCGCCAAATCATTCCCAGTTATGAACCTCGATTCAATCCGGCGCGCGCTTCATGGCGGTTTGGCTACAAAGCCTGTAAATGCTTGCGGTGGACTTCAGGCCAGGCGCGGCCACTCTCGCAAACGAATAGGGCTCTGATGGATAGGTTCGACACAACTGGGCGCGACCGAACGATGATGGCGGTTGTAACAACCGGGAATGGGGGATTCGACCGGCTGGACTATCGAGAAGTTCCCGTTCCCGTTCCAGGTCGGGGCGAAGTGCTGCTTCGCGTATTGGCCGCCGGGGTCAACAACACAGAGATCAACACGCGGCTTGGCTGGTACTCGTCAAAGGTGACCGCGAGCACCGATGCAACGGCTAACGCACAGGCGCGGGACGAAGAGCAAAGAGCCGACGGCGGCTGGAACGCGGCGACGCCGTTTCCGTTCATTCAAGGTACCGACTGCTGCGGACGTGTGGTCGCTGTGGGTGCCGATGTCGATGACACGTCCGTTGGGGCCCGAGTGCTGGTCCGCGCTTGCATGCGCCCGCGCGGCTTCGGCTCGATGGAAAACATCTGGATGGCGTCGGACTTCGACGGCGCATTCGCGGAATATGTGAAGGTCCCGGCCGGTGAGGCCTTTGCCATCGACTGCGCTTGGTCCGACGAGGAACTGGCGACGATCCCTTGCGCCTATGGTACCTCGGAAAACATGCTGCACAGGGCTGATGTCGGCCCTGCGGACCACGTTCTGGTCGCCGGAGCCTCAGGCGGTGTGGGAAGTGCCGCCGTCCAACTTGCCCGGCGCCGTGGCGCAACGGTCACCGCCGTCGCTGGGGCCTCCAAGATGGAACGGGTCAAGGATATCGGCGCCTACCGCGTTATCGACCGAACGGCTGATCTGGTAGAGGAACTCGGTGAAAATGCGGTCGATGTCGTGGTGGACAACGTCGGCGGACCTGGTTTTTGCCAGATGCTCAAACTGTTGAAACGTGGCGGCCGCTATGTGTCGTCCGGCGCGATCGCAGGGCCGGTCGTCTCCTTGGATCTGCGTGACATGTACCTCAAAGACCTCTCTCTGATCGGATGCACGGCGTGGGACGAGCCCGTTTTTCCAAACCTCATCTCGTATATCGAGAGAGGCGAAATTCAGCCGCTTTTGGCGGGTGTGTATCCGCTTTCGCAGATTGTGGATGCCCAGACGGAATTCATGGCGAAACGGCACGTTGGGAAGTTCGTGTTGGTGCCTCCAGAACCAAAAAAGGGGGCGGCGATAGACTGAGTGCACGCTGCGCGTTTGCGGCGAGTGGCTGATTCACACCCTGCACCGCCGCCTTGCGACACTCCAGTCCGTGCCCAATTTGGTTGGTTCATTCGGCTCTCTCCTCGGGCGTCGAGATTTGTTCCCCAATCTCGTGCGAACGAAGCACAGCCTCGCAAATTCGCGCGATCCGAGCGGCTTGATTTAGGTCCGGATCGGCGCCGCGTTTTTCGGCGATAGCACCCATGAAATCGCGCATCTCGATCACCTTTAGATCGTGAAACCCAAGCCCATGCCCTGGCGCGGGGATGAAGGCGGCGTAGTCCGGATGATCGGCACTGCAATGGATGGTCTCGAAGCCAGACTTCATTGAGCCATCGCCGGCCCGATAGATCTTAATCTCGTTCATCCGCTCGCCATGAAACGCGACCGTGCCGTTTTCGCACACAAGCTCGAAGCCGATATCCATTTTTCGGCCGTGGGCAATCCGGCTGCATTCGATCAGCCCGTGGGCCCCGGACTCGAAACTCAAGGTCATCCCCGCCCAGTCTTCATTTCCCACGGTGCGGAACGCCGTCCGGTCGTCGGGAAGCGGGCGCTGTGCGTGGTATGTTTGGACCGAACCGCTGAGGGCGACTATCTGGCCACAAAACGCACGCGCGATCGACAGGATATGCCACCCGAGATCGCCAAGCGCGCCTGTGCGCCCGGCCAGGTCCGGATCGAGACGCCAAGTGAACGGTGCGGTCGCGTCGGCAAGATAATCCTCGCAATGCCATCCTCGGAAGTGCAGTGGCCGCCCCAGCGCGCCGTTGCGGACGAGTGCCACCGCATGGCGAACGAGAGGTGCGCGCATATACGTGAAGCCAACGGCATTGGGGACTCTGGCGGCCCGTACCGCGTCCGCCAGGTCGGTGGCTTCGAGAGAGGACAGGCCAACCGGCTTTTCGCAAAGGACGGCCTTTCCTTGCTCGATGGCGGCGCGTGCTATCTCGAAATGAAGGTGGCTGGGAACTGCAATGACAATGGCGTCGCACTCGTCCACCACCGATCGCCAGTCGGCGACACCGCGCGCAAAGCCAAGCTGAGAAGCCCGCCTCATCGCCAGGTCTTCGCTGTTCTCTGCAAGCATATGTGGGACCGGGTGCGGCCGAGCACCACTGAAGACGACTGGCATCATTCGGATCGCGCGCGCGTGGCTTTCTCCGATAAATCCAGCGCCGATCAATCCTACCTTCGCGGTGTCAGGCATCGCAGGTCCCCCCTCTGATTCCCATGCACGCTCACCTTCAGGGTAACCTTGGTCGTGAACTGGTAGAAAGATATCGGGACCTATTGGATCAGGCGGCCGAAACGGCGCAGCGTCCCAATTGCCTGACCTGCCGGATGGTATGTCAGGTGGCAGTCAGTGCACAGCCGCGCGTTCTGGACCGCTTTTGTTGTGTTACAACAATAGGTTCGCGCTCTCGGCTGGTCGAGCATCGTCGCACCGAAAACTTGGAAACGAAATTCCCAAACACAGACAATTGTCCACAAAATCACCCTAATCCCGGCACCGTTAGGCCGAGGTTACCTGCTTTAGCTTATTGCGCGGGCCAGTGGGCCTCGGCAAACGAAGGTGGGAGAAAGAGATGACAGTTCTAGACCCGGAATTTCACGGTAAGGTACATTTTCCGTTCGGCCTAATACTCGCAGCTGCGGTCATCGCCGCCGTGTTTTTGCTTTGGGCCGCCAGCACCGTGGAACGCGCAAAGCCCGAGCCGGTGCCCGCAAATGACTATTTCGGGTGCGCGGCCGACGCGGTCGGCTGTGAAATGCAGTGGATGCAGGAGAACTTGACCAATATCGAACACCCGGTGCTCATCTTGGTGCCGGACTCGCCCTGAGGTCTCGATTGGACGAGACCGTCACAAAAGCCCAATTGGCGGCTCTCATGTAATTCGCCCCGAAGCGACCGGCCGCAAGGTGCAGAACCTGCCAATGCCGGCATGGTTCGCGGCAATGGGTCTGGCGATGATGCAGCCAGTTTCGCCTTTGGCCGCATATAAGCTGGCGCTGGAGGAATTCATGGCGTCGCATCAGCCGCGCTGGACCAGCCGCCCGGTTTTGGAGGAACTCGATTTATCGGCGCCGTTGACCCTCTGCCAGTACCTGGACCGCTGCTGGTCGACTGTCTGATGGAATTCGTGCTGTGGGGATCGGTCCGTTGGAACCGCGGGTTTCCCTGAGGGGCTTGCAATGATCCGTCATTGCGGGGCATTGATATGGGTGGTCCGACGGCACCGGTGAGACATGCCAAATCAACCGCTATCCGAAGTTCGGGACACCCTGAACGTCCAGTGGTACCGCTCCAAATTGCCTCCGGAACGGTTCCGCGCACTCTCAAAACGCAGCGATTTGCAGGGCTGGAAGCAGGCCGGCGGGCATTTCGCGCTGTTTGTCCTGACCGGGACCGCCGTCTATCTGACCTGGCTGCAGGGACTCTGGCCGGTGTTCTTCTTGGCGCTCTTCGCCCATGGGACCATTGCCTCGTTCTTCCGCGGCACAGCGGTCCACGAGCTTGGTCACGGTACGGTCTTCGAGACCAAGTGGCTCAATAAGCTCTTCCTTTATCTGTTCAGTCTGATCAGCTGGTGGAACCCCTTCGACTATGCAGCCAGCCATACCTATCACCACCGCTACACGCTGCATCCCGAGGGCGATCGAGAGAACCTCTTGCCGCTGCACCCCAATGTGGGCCGAACCTTCCTCGTGCAGCTCTTCACAATCAACCTTTTGACCCAACCGGGCCGGACCTTTGGTAAGGGTGGGCTGTTGTCCACGATCTGGGTGACGATGCTGGACGCCGCCGGCAAGGTCGGCCCAACCGACATCCCGGCCAATGAATGGTTGCAGGCATTGCACGAGGACCAACCGGATCAACACCGCCGTTCGATCGTTTGGTCGCGCGCGCAATTAGCGTTTCACGCCGCAGTGCTGGCTGTGGCGATTGCGACCGGCCAATGGGTTCTGCCGCTGATCCTCACCATCCCGAGCTATACCGCGAACTGGCTCAGCTATTTTGTGGCGTTGCCGCAGCATTGCGGGCTGATGGAGCGCACCGCCGACTTCCGAAAAAGCACCCGGTCAATTCGCCTGCCGTGGTTCGTGGAATTCCTCTACTGGCATATGAACTGGCACACCGAACATCACATGTATGCCGGCATCCCGTGCTACAACCTTCCTGCGCTGGCGGACGAGATCAAGGACGACATGCCGAAACCACGCAGCCTTCGTGAGGCATGGCGCGAGATGCTTGACACCTGGGACCGGCAAAAGTCGGACCCGGACTATGCCTTTGACACCCCTCTGCCGGCCACGGCAAAGACCGCACGTAAGCGGCCGTCAAATGCCGAGGAGGCCTCGATTGGAGATCTGGCTCCCAACGGTCTTGCTTGAAACCCAGCGTTTGGAGCACCTAGAAGCAGTTTTTTGGAAGGACCCATTCGCCCGGTAGAACCTTGGTCGTCCGGTTGGTTGGCAATCCGATTGGCGGTGGACGCAGTCATCCGTCGCACATCCCCGCACGGCCGAGGCTGACTGACGCGCGCCACGAGTACCTCCCCAAACGCTATCCAGGCTCGCTCAGTTCCTTGTGCGCCTCCGGCACGAATGTTTGGTCTTCCATCGGTGGGCGCACGTAGCCGCGTTGGGGCGGTCGGTCTTCCAGCTTGATCTTCTCCGGCGTCAGATCCTCGTAGGGGATCAACGACAAGAGGTGGCTGATGCAGTTCAGCCGCGCGTGTTTCTTCACGTCCGAGGCCACGACGTACCACGGCGCCTGCTTGATGTCGGTATGTGAAAACATCAGGTCCTTGGCGCGGGAGTAATCCACCCACCGTTTGCGGCTCTCGAGATCCATCGGGCTGAGTTTCCAGCGTTTGGTCGGATCGGTCAGCCGTTTCTGGAACCGCTTTTCCTGCTCTTCGTCGCTCACCGAGAACCAGTATTTGATCAATTGGATGCCGGACCGGACCAACATGCGCTCGAACTCTGGGCAGCTCCGCATGAATTCCTGGTATTCCTTTTCGGCGCAGAACCCCATCACCCGCTCGACGCCCGCACGGTTGTACCAAGAACGATCGAAGATCACGATCTCGCCGGCGGCCGGCAGATGCGCCACGTAACGCTGGAAGTACCATTGGGTCTTCTCGCGTTCGGTGGGCGCCGGCAGCGCGACGACCTGGCAGATCCGTGGGTTCATCGCCTCGGTGATCCGCTTGATCGTACCACCCTTTCCGGCCGCATCGCGGCCCTCGAAGATGATCACCACCTTATGGCCTGTCGACTTGACCCATTCCTGCAGCTTCACCAATTCGATCTGAAGTCGCCCGAGTTCCTTTTCGTAGGCCTTGGCATCTACCTTACCGTTCCCTGTCTTTGCCATTCCGGCCCTCCCCTCGGCACGACGGCGCGTCCTATGGCGGACATAACAGATTTCTGCCGAATTCGGTATCGTCTTGCGGATGTTGCGATCTTGCGGACGGGCCTGGGAGCCCCATGCGCGAGGTCGAAGTTGTTACTTTTTTGACATGAAAGGTTGTGCGGAAGCGGTCCTTGCCACTACGCTGACCGGAAAAAGACGACGAGAGAATACTGACGGGGGAGCGGCGGCAAGGCGCTGCATTGCCTTTCGTTCCTCGCCCGGCAATCAGGGAGGGACCATTGTTTCAGCGGATTTTGGCGCCGGTCGATCTTGCGCATCTGGAGAAACTCGAACGCGCCCTGGATGTCACGGCGGAAGAGGCGAGGCATCATGGGGCGCCAGTCACATTTGTCTCGGTGACGGCGGCCGCGCCCGGGCCTTTGGCGCACAATCCCGAGGAGTTCCGAGCGAAGTTGGAAGCCTTTGCCAAGGACCAGGCGGACCGCCGGGGCATCGACGCAACGGCCCTGGCTGTCATCAGCCACGATCCGACGACGGATGTGGACGACGCCCTGCTCAAGGCGGTGGAAGACACCGGAGCGGATCTCGTCGTCATGGCATCGCACAAGCCGGGGATGGCCGAGTATTTCTGGCCCTCGAACGGCGGCAAGATCGCTTCGCATTCCGACGCCTCGGTCTTCGTCGTGCGCGACGCATGACCGGGTCTACGCATTTTAACCGGCGTCTGTGGCCACAGGATCGGTGCACACCACACCCGATGGGTGGACGCCCTCACAAAAAATCGCTGGGAGGACAGGATGGCTAACCTCGAAAGCCCCGGGTCCGGCACGCCGGAAGACGCTGGATTCAATACCGATTATCAACTCGGCCAGGACAATATCCGGCCCTTTGGGCTTGATATCCACAACCCGGTTTTCGTCATTTCCGGCCTCGTGATCATCGCCTTCGTGCTGCTGGCGCTGGCCAACCAGGAGGCTTCGGCCGAGTTCTTCGGCTGGCTGCGGCCGTTTCTGACGCGCGAGTTCGACTGGTTCTTGGTGATCGCCGTCGACATCATGCTGATCTTCTGCATCGCGCTGGTGTTTCTGCCCGTGGGCGGGGTCAGAATTGGCGGCAAGGACGCGGTTCCGGATTATTCCTATCCGGCGTGGATCGCCATGCTCTTCGCCGCCGGTATCGGCATTGGGCTGTTGTTCTTCGGCGTGCTCGAGCCTGTCTACTACACCTATGCCGAAGGCGGCGCGGCGCGCCCCTTGGGCCTCGACCCGTCGACGCCTGGGAACGAGAATATCGGGATCGTGGGCACGGTCCACCATTGGGGCCTGGGCGGCTGGTGCGTCTATGCCGTGGTCGGCCTGACGCTGGCGGTCTACACCTACAACAAGGGCCTGCCGATGACCCTGCGCTCGGCGTTCTACCCGATTCTGGGCGAACGGATCTGGGGCTGGTGGGGCCATATCATCGATACGCTGGCGGTCTTTGCGACGCTCTTCGGCCTGACCACCTCGCTGGGCCTGGGCGCCAAACAGATCGCAGCGGGTCTCAACGACGTGTTCGGCCTGGAACCGTCGAACACCCTGGTCGTGGTTCTTATCATCGGCATCACTGCAATCGCGCTCGGCTCGGTCCTGATGGGCATGGACAAGGGCGTGAAACGGCTGTCCGAGATCAACATGATCATGGCCGTTCTGCTGTTCTTCTTCGTGCTGATCCTGGCCGGGGTCGGCACCACGCTGGCGCGCTTCGGCGACGTGATGGTGCAGTATGTGGTCAACCTGCCGGCGTTGAACAATCCCTTCGGGCGCGAAGACACCAGCTATTTCCACGGCTGGACGACGTTCTATTGGGCCTGGTGGATCGCCTGGTCGCCCTTCGTCGGCATGTTCATCGCGCGGATTTCCCGCGGCCGGACCGTGCGGGAGTTCATGATCTTCGTGCTGATCGCACCGACTGTGGTGTGCGCGCTCTGGATGACGACCTTCGGCGGCGCGGCGATCGACATGATCGAGGGTGGTACTGGCACCGGGGACGGGATCACTGCGGTCGTGGTGGACACCTACAAGCCGGAATTGGCGCTGTTTAGGCTGCTGGACCAATACCCGCTTTATTCCATCATCGCGCCGATCTCGCTCGTTCTGATCGTCATCTTCTTTGTGACGTCGTCCGATAGCGGGTCGCTTGTGATCGACACCATCACCGCCGGCGGCAAGATCGATGCCCCGGTGGCGCAGCGCGTGTTCTGGTGCACGCTGGAAGGTTTGGTGGCAATCGCGCTGCTGCTTGGTGGCGGGCTATCGGCCCTACAGGGCGCGGCGGTGTCCACCGGCATTCCCTTCACGTTGGTGGTGCTGGCGATGTGTTGGTGCGTCTACGTGGCACTAAGAACCGAGGCGCGGTAGCAAGTGCCCGCGGCGCCGCCTCTCGCGCCATGAAAGGGGCGGCGGCCAGGAACACTTCGGAGCTGTTTGAAGGGTCGCAGACCCCGCCGTTGCGTCCTGGTCGAGAGTCGGCTGCGTGTCCCTGCCGGGCTACGCAAAAGGATGACGTCGTCAATTCTGATTGCATCGAGACCGTCGGGCTGGGCCGTACAGTGGCAGGCACGGGCTCGGACTAGGTCGACCCACACCCGGTCCCAGTGTCGGCAGCATCGGCCATAGCCGGGCTTGCGGAAAGTGCCCTTCCGCACATTTGGCGGGCATCGGCAGGCGGCCGATGATTCATCCCCTTGGATATCGCCGTTTCGGACAATGGTGACCGGCCTCACTGGCCGTCATCTTCATGTGCCAGCCCAGGCTTCAAGTGTTGGCCAACCCGGGCAAGCAGACGTGTCAGTGTCGGATCATCGTTTCTGGTCCAGGGCGGCCTGGGCGAGCCGCCGGCTCTGTGGCGCAAGGGTGCGAGGCGCATAGATTTTCCTCACAACGCGGCGTTGACTCGCAAACCGCGGCAACGGATGATCGCCAAGCCACTTGAGACGGCGAACAGGATTTTTTGGGAGGAACGTTATGCGAAATCATCTATTGGCCGCTACGGCGGTAGCGGCTTTGTGCGTCTTGGCGCCCGCTGCGCAGGCGGATATGGCGGCGGCAGAGCGCTGGATCGACGACGAGTTCCAGCCCTCGGTGCTGTCACGGGACGAACAGCTTGCCGAGATGCAGTGGTTCATCGACGCTGCAGCGCCCTACGCGGGGATGGAGATCAATGTGCTGTCGGAAACGATCCCGACCCACAGCTATGAATCCGAGACTCTGACCCAGGCCTTTGAGGACATCACCGGGATCAAGGTCAACCACCAGCTGTTGGGCGAAGGCGAGGTCGTTCAGGCCGTGCAGACCCAGATGCAGACCCAGCGGAACCTCTATGACGGTTACGTCAACGACAGCGACCTGATCGGTACGCATGCGCGGCTGCAGTTGGCCTACAACCTCAGCGATCAGATGGCCGGCGACTGGGCGGCGACGACGAATCCAGGGCTCGACCTTGACGACTTCATCGGCGCGTCCTTCACCACCGGACCCGACGGCAAGCTCTACCAGCTGCCGGACCAGCAATTCGCCAACCTCTATTGGTTCCGTAAGGACTGGTTCGACCGCGAAGATCTGCAGGCGCAGTTCCGCGACCGCTATGGCTATGACCTAGGCGTGCCGGTGAACTGGTCGGCCTATGAGGACATCGCCGAGTTCTTCTCGGTCCATGTCGGCGAAATCGATGGCACGACCGTCTATGGCCACATGGATTACGGCAAGCGTGCGCCCGACCTCGGCTGGCGGATGACCGATGCCTGGCTATCGATGGCCGGCGCCGGTGACGTCGGCGAGCCGAACGGCATCCCAGTCGACGAATGGGGCATCCGGATGGAAGCGGGATCGTGCAACCCGGCCGGTGCCAGCGTCACTCGTGGCGGCGCGGCGAACGGCCCGGCGGCGGTCTACGCAATCCGCAAATGGGACGAGTGGCTGCGCCAGTACGCGCCCCCGGGCGCCGCGAGCTATGACTTCTACCAGTCGCTGCCTGCGCTTAGCCAAGGCAACGTGGCCCAGCAAATCTTCTGGTACACCGCCTTTACCGCCGACATGGTGAAGAGCCTCGAAGAGGGCAACAACACGGTCGATGCCGATGGCACCCCGCTGTGGCGGATGGCGCCCAGCCCGCACGGGCCGTACTGGACCGAAGGCCAGAAGGTCGGCTATCAGGACGCCGGATCCTGGACCTTCCTGAACTCGACCCCGTCCGACCGGGCGCAGGCGGCCTGGCTCTACGCCCAGTTCGTCACCTCGAAGACGGTCGACACGCGCAAGTCCCATGTCGGACTGACCTTCATCCGCAACTCGACGGTGAACCACCAGAGCTTCACCGACCGCGCGCCGAAACTCGGCGGCTTGGTCGAGTTCTACCGCTCGCCCGACCGGGTGGCGTGGTCGCCCACCGGCATCAACGTGCCGGATTACCCGAAGCTCGCGCAAATCTGGTGGCAGCAGATCGGCGACGTGAATTCGGGCGCCTTCACACCGCAAGAAGCGATGGACCGTCTGGCCGAAGAGATGGACATCACCATGGCGCGGATGCAGGCAGCCGACGAGGCGGCCAACGTCTATGGCGGCTGCGGCCCGCGGCTGAACGACGAGCAAGACGCCAGCTACTGGCTCAGCCAGCCCGGCGCGCCGAAGGCCAAGCTCGACAACGAAAAGCCGCAGGGCGAGACGGTGAAATACGAAGACATCGTCGCGCGCTGGAACCAGTAGGCGCACCCGCGGACAAGACCAGCCGGGGCGCCTCGTGTGCCCCGGCGACTCGCATGCCGATTCGGATGACACCCCATGGCGCTTGAGCTTCGCGACGTGACCAAGACCGTCGGGGCCGAGACGCATATCCACCCTACGACGCTGGCCCTCGACCAGGGCGGCTTCAACATCCTGCTTGGCGCCACCAATGCCGGCAAATCGACGCTGATCAAGCTGATGGCCGGGCTGGAAAAACCCACCACCGGCGAGGTCTGGGCGAACGGCGAAAACGTCACCAGCGTCTCGCCGCAAAAGCGCGAGATCGCGTTGGTGCATCAGTTCTTCGTCAACTACCCGCATATGACGGTCTTCGAAAACATCGCCTCGCCGCTGCGCGTCAAGGGCCTGGCAAAGTCGGAAATCGAGGCGCGTGTGGAAGAGGCCGCGAACCTGTTGCAACTTGGGCCGATGCTGGCCCGCCGCCCGCAAGAGCTGTCGGGCGGTCAGCAGCAGCGCACGGCGCTCGCCCGTGCCATCGTCAAGGACGCCACGGCCATCTTCCTCGACGAACCGCTGGCCAATCTCGATTACAAGCTGCGCGAAGAACTGCGCGAGCAATTGCCTGACATCCTTGCGGGCCGCGGCACCGTCGTCGTCTACGCCACTTCGGAACCTACCGAGGCGCTGCTGCTCGGTGGCACCACCGCGCTGGTCCACGAGGGCCGGGTCGTCCAAACCGGCCCGACGCCCGCGACCTACCGTGCTCCGGGCAGCCTGACCGCGGCGCAGGTCTTTTCCGACCCGCCAATCAACACCGCCCCGGTGGAAAAGCGCGGCGAGGAGATGTGGCTGAGCGACGCGATCTCGTGGCCGGTCTTCGGCGAGGCCGCCGGGCTGGCCGACGGCCGCTACACCGTTGGCATCCGCCCGCACCACATCACGCCGTACGAGCCGAGCGACGTCTCCATCGCCTTCCGCGGGCCGGTGCAAATCACGGAACTCAGCGGGTCCGAAAGCGTGGCTCATTTCGCCATCGCCGGGCAGACCTGGGTCAGCCTCGCCTCTGGTGTACATGCCTATCGCGTCGGCGAGGCCCACGAATTCCATATGATCCCCGGCCAATGCTTTTATTTCGGGCCCGACGGGTCGCTTGCTGCGAAGGGGCGCGCCCATGGCTGAGATCCGGCTCGACCGCCTGCGCCATTCCTACCTCGCCAACCCGGCGGGCGAGGCCGATTACGCGCTGAAAGAGATCAACCTGACCTGGCAGGACGGCGGCGCGTTCGCGCTGCTCGGGCCGTCGGGCTGCGGCAAGACCACGCTTTTGAACATCATCTCGGGGCTCGTGACCCCCAGCGACGGCCAGGTCCTGTTCGACGGCCAGGACGTGACCCCGCTGCCGCCCGACCGGCGCAACATCGCCCAGGTGTTCCAGTTCCCGGTGATCTACGACACCATGACCGTGCACGACAACTTGGCCTTCCCGCTAAGGAACCGCGGCGTCGCGCCCGACCGGGTCGAGACCCGAATCACCGAAATCGCCCGTATGCTGGAACTCGAAGACCAACTTGGGACCCGCGCCGCGAACCTGACGCCGGACGCGAAGCAGAAGATCTCGATGGGCCGTGGCCTCGTGCGCGACGACGTCAACGTAATCATGTTCGATGAGCCCCTGACCGTCATCGACCCGGAACTGAAGTGGAAGCTGCGATCCAAGCTGAAGGAACTGCACCAGCAAATCGCCGTCACGATGATCTACGTCACCCACGACCAGACCGAGGCGCTGACCTTCGCCGACCAGGTGGTGGTGATGCAGGACGGCGTGATCGTGCAGATGGGCACGCCAGTGGAGCTGTTCGACCGGCCGCAGCACACTTTCGTTGGCCATTTCATCGGCTCGCCGGGGATGAACCTGCTACCTTGCGAGGTCTCGGACGGCGGCGCCACGTTCCACGGCCAGCCGGTCGCGCTGGAAGGCCCGATTATCCGCAACGGCGGCGATACTCAGATCGGTATCCGGCCCGAACATGTCGGCATCGGCCCCCATGGCATTCCCGCCACCGTGCGCAAGGTTGCCGATGTCGGCCGCCACATCGTCGTCGAGGCCGACGCCGCCGGTACGTCGGTTAACGCCATCATCGACCGCGACCCGCCCGAGCGCGGTGCGCAGGTCCACCTGGCCTTCGACCCGGCCAGAACGCGGGTCTATGCCGACGGCTGGATCGCCACCGAGGAGGCCGACCCATGAAGACCGAAAACCAACGAGCTTGGTTCTTCGTCCTGCCGGTCTTGGTGTTGGTGGCGTTCAACGCCCTCGTGCCGTTGATGACCGTGGTGAACTACTCGGTCCAGGAAACCTTCGGCAACAACCAGTTCTTCTGGGCGGGGCTGAGGTGGTTTGAGGAGATCCTGCGGTCGGAGCGATTCCACGCCGCGCTCGGCCGGCAGCTTCTGTTCACCGTCACGATCCTGATCATCGAAATCCCTCTGGGCGTTGCCATCGCACTCGCCATGCCCCGCCGGGGGTTCTGGGTGCCAGTCTGCCTGGTCCTAATGGCCTTGCCATTGTTGATCCCCTGGAACGTCGTCGGCGCGATGTGGAACATCTTCACCTTGCCCGATATCGGCCTCTTGGGCTGGACGCTGAACAACGTGCTCGGCATCGATTACAACATGACGCAAAGCCCGGTTGCGGCCTGGATCACCGTCATCGTCATGGATGTCTGGCACTGGACGTCGCTGGTGGTGCTTCTGGCCTATGCCGGTCTGATCTCGATCCCGGAAGCCTATTACCAGGCCGCCAAGATCGACGGTGCCTCGAACTGGTCGGTGTTCCGTTACATCCAATTGCCGAAGATGAAACGCGTGCTGACCATCGCGATCCTGCTGCGGTTCATGGACTCGTTCAACATCTACACCGAGCCTTTTACGTTGACCGGCGGCGGCCCCGGCAACTCGACCACGCTCCTGTCGATCGACCTGGTGAAAATCGCCCTCGGCCAGTTCGACCTCGGTCCCGCCGCGGCGATGTCGCTGATCTATTTTGCCATCACGCTGGCGGTATCGTGGTTGTTCTACACGCTGATGACGAGGGACGAGCCATGAGACCGCGCAGCCTCGTTCCGCTGATCTACATCCTGTTTCTGCTCTTGCCGATCTACTGGCTGGTGGCGATGAGCTTCAAGACCACCAACGAGATTCTCGGCGGCTTCAGCCTGTTCCCGCAGAAATGGACGCTGGCCAATTACCGGGCGATCTTCACCGATCCGACCTGGTACTGGGGTTACATCAACTCGATCCTCTACGTCTCGATCAACACGTTGATCTCGCTCGCCGCCGCGCTGCCCGCGGCCTACGCCTTCAGCCGCTATCGCTTCCTCGGCGACAAGCACCTGTTCTTCTGGCTTCTGACAAACCGCATGGCGCCTGCAGCGGTCTTCGCGTTGCCGTTCTTCCAGCTCTACTCGGCCGTCGGGCTATTCGACACCCACCTCGCCGTGGCGCTGGCGCATTGCCTGTTCAACATACCCCTCGCGGTATGGATCCTCGAAGGTTTCATGTCCGGCGTGCCGAAGGAACTGGACGAGACGGCCTATGTCGATGGCTACTCCTTCCCCCGCTTCTTCGCCACGATCTTCCTGCCGACGATCAAAGCCGGCGTCGGCGTCGCCGCGTTCTTCTGCTTCATGTTCTCCTGGGTCGAGCTTCTTTTGGCCAAGACGCTCACCGCCGTCGAGGCCAAGCCGATCGCCGCCACTATGACCCGCACCGCTTCGTCCGCGGGCTACGAATTGGGGCTGCTTGCCGCCGCCGGCGTCCTGACCATCATCCCCGGCGCCATCGTGATCTATTTCGTCCGCAACTACATCGCCAAGGGCTTCGCCCTGGGGAGGGTTTGAATGCGCAAGCTGATCTACCTGATCCTTACCCTTCCCGCTGTCGCCATGGCCCAAGGCTGGGGCAATGTCGGCCAGCCGAAGGAAGAGGTGTTTTCCTGGGCGAAATGGTGGACCGAGCCCTTGTTCGGCGGGTTTTGGATGGCCTGGACCCGCTCGACGCTGGCCTTCTTCGTCTTCATCTTCGCCGCCATTGCCCTGATGGCCGTACTGGAACTGCGCCGCCCTGGCGGGGACGAGCGCTATGGTATCCTTAGGCTCACCACCACCCGCGGCGACCGGCTGTTCATCTCGCTTCTTGGCTCGGCCTACATCTTCCTCGCCTGGCTCGGCCTCTTTGGCCTGCCGCTTTGGGGGCCGCTGGTGCTGGCTGTTTTGTGGTTCGGTTTCTGCTTCTGGCGGGTTTAGGTTGGCCGCGGCTTGTCTGATATGGCGCGCCTCTGCCCCCTGAACACCGGCCTGAAAGATGTGCGCGCGGTAGCGTCAGCCCGTGGTCAGGTCGAGACCGGCCTTGCGGGCCTCGTCCGCTAAGAACGGAAGGCCGAGATCCAGCACGTCGCCTGCGCGCTCGGCCACCGGGCGCCAGACCGCGAGGCCTGCGGCGATCTCGGGCGCGACATAGACAAAGCTTTCGAGCGTCATCGCGCCGTCGAAGCCAACCTCACGGATGCCTTCGAACGTGGCCTGCCAGTCGATCGTGCCGCGCCCGGGTACGCCACGGTTCGACTCCGACAGATGCACATAGCCCAGATGCTCGCCAGCATCGGCAAAGCCCTCGGCCATGCCACGCTCTTCGATATTCATGTGATACGTGTCGAGGTGGATGAAGGCGTTCGGCACGCCGGTGCGTTCGATGATCCGGGCGGTCTGCGCGGCGGTATTTAGAAGGTGCGTTTCGTAGCGGTTGCAGGGCTCCAACCCAAGGCGCATGCCAAGGGCTTTCGCGGTTTTCGCAACGCGTTCGACCAAGCGGCAGATCGCGTCGAGCTCCCTCTCGGTCGGCGGCGCGCCCGAGGTCTTGCCGATCGTGCCATAGGTGACGCCCGACAACGCCTCGGACCCCGCCTCGTGCGCGGCCAGAACCACATGGTCGAGGAACGCCGCGACAGTGGCGGTGTCGTTGGTGACATCCATCGAGGCGGGCAGACCCAGCGAGCACACCACCTGCATCTCGTGCCGTTCCACCGCGCGCCGCGTGCCGGCGCTATCGAAACGGCGCGGATCTAGCAGCGGAACCTCGATCAGAGTCGCGCCCAGTTCCTTGATCGGCGGCAGCAGGCGATCAGCGTCCGTCGGATTCCAGAACGGCGTGAAGGCGAGCGAATGCAATCCGAGTTGCGCCAATTTCCGGATCCTTTCAGTCGTGGGCGCCGACGATATAGGCCACGACCTCTGCCATATCGGTCGCTTCGCGGGCGAGATCGGCGATGACGTTGCCGCGGCGTAGGACGACGATACGGCCAGAGACCTCGAAGACATCGTTCAGGCGGTGGCTGATCAGGATGATCGCGATGCCTTCGTCGCGCATTTGACGGATCAGTTGCAGCACGCTTTCCACCTCGCGCACGGCAAGTGCCGCGGTGGGTTCGTCCATGATGACCAGCTTCGGCTGGAAAGTCAGCGCGCGGGCGATGGCAATGGTCTGCTGCTGCCCGCCTGAGAGCATGCCGACCGGGATGTGGATCGTCGGCACATGCACGCCCAGGCGGTCGACCATCTTCTGCGCCTCGACGTCGATCTTGGTCTTGTCGACGAAATTGGGGAACAGGCCCCAGAGGCGTTTGGTCGGCTCGCGGCCGAGAAAGATGTTGTTGGCGACATCCTGCTGCGGGGCGAGCGCGAGATCCTGATAGATCATCTCGATACCCTTCGAGCGCCGCGTGCCCGGGTCAATCTGGGTCAGGTCCTCACCGTCGAAACTCACTCGGCCGTTGTCGACCGGGTAGACCCCGGTGACGGTCTTCATCAACGTCGACTTGCCGGCGCCATTGTCGCCGACGAGTCCCACGACCTCGCCGGCCTCGACTGCCAGGTCGACGCCGTTTAGCACCTGCACGGCGCCAAAGGACTTTTCCAGGCCATTGAGTTCGAGCAGCGCCATCACTCCCTCCGCTGCGCGCGCACCTGGTCGAGCCAGACCGCGGCGATCAGCACGGCGCCAATGGCCATCTGCTGGTAATAGGCCTGCACCGCCATGAGGTTCAGACCGTTCTGCAATACCCCCATGATCAGCGCCCCGATCATCGTGCCGAGGATCGAGCCACGCCCGCCGAACAGGTTCGTACCGCCGATGATCGCGGCCGTGATCGCCAGCAACTCATAGGTCAGCCCCGCCGTCGGGTCGCCCGTATTGACCCGCGCGGTGAAGATCAGCCCGGCGATCCCGGCCATCAGACCGGAAATCGTGTACAGGTACATGCGCTGGCGGCGCACGTTGATCCCCGTCGCGCGGGCGGCGTTCTCGTTGTCGCCGAGCGCCAGGGTGTGATGGCCAAAGGGTGTATGGGCCAGAACGTAATGGGCGATCAGGGCCACGCCGAGCAGGATGAAAACCGGCGTCGGAACACCCCAGGGCCGCGCCTGGCCAAGGAACAGGATTTCGTCCGGCAGGCCATAGATGCCGCGCCCGCTGGAGATTATCAGCGCAAGCCCCCGCGCGATCCCCAGCATGCCGAGAGTGACGATGAAGGCGGGCACCCGGCCACGGGTGATGATGAACCCGTTGACCCAACCTGCCGCCGCGCCGGCGCCCAGCGAGCCGACAATCGCGAAATACCACGGCCACTCCAGGGTCACCACCAACGCCGCCCCGGTTACCGAGGCCAGCCCGAGGACCGAACCCAGCGACAAGTCGATTCCCGCAGCGCTGATCACGAAGGTCGCGCCGATGGCGAGGACACCGAACGTCGCCGAGGCGAGGATAATGTTGAAGAGGTTGTTGGCGGTCAAAAAGACGCGCGTGCCATCACCGGTCACCGGCGACAATATCGCCATGACCGCGGCCAACGCGACCAGCACCAACAGCGATTCCGCGCGCACATGGGTGCGTTCCAGCGCCCGCGCAATCGTTCCGAAGCCTAAGGTGGGGGCCGGACGCGCCGGCCCCCCTTGCGCGTTGTTACTTGACATACTCGAGCATCGGTTCGGTTCCGGCGTCGAGCACATCCTTGGTCAGCACCATAGTGGGGACGTAGATCCAGTCATCGTCCGGCGTCTCACCCATCTTGAGCTTAGACACCATCTCGACCGCCTGCTTGCCGACAAGGTAGGGCAGCTGCGCAACGCTTGCGTTGAGCCGGCCGGACTTGATCGATTTCACCGCATCCGAATTGCCGTCGACGCCGATCACGATCACTTGGTCCTGCAGACCTGCAGCATAGACCGTTTCGACCGAGCCCAAGGCCATGCCGTCATTGGCAGCGAAAACCGCAACGAGGTCTGGATGCGCCGTCAGGATGTCGTTGGTGATGTTGGCCGCCTTGCCGCGATCCCAGTCGCCGGGCAGCGAGGCCACGACCTCCAACCCTGGCGCGAGCTCTCCCAGCTTGTCAGCAAAACCGGTCGCGCGCTTCTGGCCTGTGATGTTGCCCGAAAGCCCCTCGATCACCAGAACCGGCCCCGAAGCGTCGGCGCCCAGTTGGCCCACCAGCCATTCGGCACCTTGCGCCCCGGCGGCCACATTGTCCGAGCCGATCGAGAATGCGATGTCGACGCCTGCATCCATGGCGATCTTGTGGTCGAGGTTGCCGTCGAGGTCGACGACCGGGATGCCCATGTCGTTGGCGCGTTTCAAACATGGCAGCAGGATCGTCGAGTTGATCGCAGCGGTGATCATCGCGTCTGGCTGACGCTCAAGCATCGTGTTGCAGACATTGAGCTGCGGCTCGGCCGCTTGGTCGCTTTCCACCGCCTGCAGGTAGTATTCCACACCGGCGGCTTCTGCGCCCTCACGTACGCCCAATTCCATCGCGCCCCAGAACGGGTTCGCCAAGGTCTTCATCAAGACGCCGTAGGTCTCGGCAGTGGCCGGCGCCGCAAACAGGGCAAGCGCGGCCGTCATCAACAGCTTTTTCATGAAAGTATCTCCTCCATTGGCGTGGGCCCGGGACGGCGCTTCTTTGCGGCGCTGCAGGTCTGACCCCTCCGGCAGGGGCGCACGGGGCTGCCGACGGGGCGGACTGGCTCGACGCAAGTTCGGCGCACGGCAAGTCTCGACCGCATGCTAGGAAGCTGGGCAAATCCAGTAAACAGTTTTCCGTGTGGGTGCTGTCGGTGACGGGTTCGGGACCCGTGCTGAGCAGAAACGTCAGAACCTTTCGACCCAGGGCCGTACGGCGACCTCCTCGGACCAGGCGCTGCGATGTTGAGCGATGAGGGCAAGGTAAGTGTCGGCGATGGCGTCGGGGTCCAGCATCGAATCGGGATTGCCCGTGGGATCGATGCGCTCGGGACGACCGGGGTTGCGGATGCCGCCGTCGATGTTGATCCAGGCGACGTGGATGCCTTGCGGGTGCAGCTCGCGCGCCATCGACTGGGCCAGGCCGCGTTGAGCGAACTTGCCCATGGCGAAACTCGCCGATTGCGGGAATCCTTTGACGCCCGCCGAGGCGCCGGTGAACAGGATCGTGCCGCGGGTGCCCCCTTGCGGCTCGGCCGTCAGCATGGCGCGCGCGGCAGCCTGGCCCATCAGGAAGGCACCGAAGGCGGTGACCTCGACGGCCTTGCGCACGGTCTCGGGGTCGAGGCCAATAAGCGGGCCGCGCACCCGGGCGGAGGGGTTGTAGATCGCCACCCGCGGCGCCGCAGGCAGGTCGTCGAACAGCGCGGCCATGGCGGCGGGATCGGAGGCGTCCAAGGTGACGGTCTGGGCATCGGTCTCGGCAGCTACGACGGCCATCTTGGCACCGGTGCGGGCGGCGAGGACGAGGTTGTGGTCGGGCGCGAGCTTGCGCGCGAGCGAGGCGGAAAGGCCGTCGCCGACGCCGACGATCACGGCGATGGGTTTGGTCATGGTGTGCTCCTGATCCAGTCGAGGCCGTCCTCGGTGCGGCCCTTGGGGTTGTATTCGCCGCTGACATAGCCGGCGTAGCCGGCGTTATCGAGCGCGGCGAAAAAGGCGGGATAGTCGATGTCTCCGCCGCCCGGTTCGTGGCGGCCGGGGTGGCCGGCGACCTGGACGTGACGAACAAGGTCGCGGTGGGTGGCCCAGGTTCCCGGGACGTCTCCGGTCAGGCGGTGAGCATGGTAGGCGTCGAATTGCAGGCCGAGGTTCGGGGCGTCGATTTCAGCTAGGACTTCGGCGGCCAACTCGAAACCGTTCAGGAAATAGCCGGGCATGTCGGTGGGATTGATCGGTTCGATGGTCAGCGACTGGCCAGGGGCCTCGGCCGCGGCCCAGGCGAGGTTGCCGAGATAGGTGTCGCGGGCGGCAGGACCCTCGGCGATGCCGGACATGATGTGGATGTGCCGCGGTTTCAGGCGCTCCGCGTAGCGCAGCGCGCGCTTGAAGTCGCGGCGAAACCGGTCTTCGCCGCCCGGGATCGCGGCAAAGCCCCGGTCGCCGCCGGTCCAATTCGGCGGCGGCGTGTTGATCAGCGCCAGCGGCAGCCCGGACCGGGTGAGGTGGCGGAGCGTGGCGGGTACCGGGTCGTCATAGGGAAACAGCACCTCGACGGCGTCGAACCCGGCATCGGCGGCGGCCTGGAAGCGGTCGAGAAACGGCAGTTCCTTGAACAGAAAAGTAAGGTTGGCGGCGAATTTCGGCATCACTGTCAGGCCAGGGCCCGGTCGGAGCAAGCCGTGTGTCGCGGATCCGCCGCGCCCGTCCCGCCCGCCGTCACGGCAGCTCTGCCGCGGGGATGATGGGGAAGAACTGGCCGCCGGACCAGACTCCGAACCAGGCCGCGCCGTCCACCTCCTCGGTGCTGCCGATATCGACCAGACGATAAAAACTCTTGCGGTCGATCAGCGCCTCCAGGCGCGACCGGACCAGAATGTAGGGTGCGGGCTCTCCGGTGTCGGGGTCGCGGGTGACGCGGATCGGGTGCTCGGCTCCGGCGGCGACCTGGTCGTCGACCTGGGTGGTAAAGGTCAGGACCTGGTCCGCCCCCGTGCCCTCTGCGTCGAAATCCACCGCCACGAAGGGCGCGTCGTCGACCGTGATACCGACCTTTTCCACTGGCGTGACCAGGAAATAGGCGTCGCCGTCCTTGCGCAGAATCGACGAGAACAGCTTCACCAGTTCCGTCCGGCCGATCGGGGTGCCGAGGTAGAACCAAGTCCCGTCGCGTGCGATGCGGATGTCGAGATCGCCGCAGAACGGCGGATCCCACAAATGCACCGGTGCCGGGCCCTTCGACCGTGCCGCCGCGCGCGCCGAGGCGGCCAGGCCCTCGGCGTCGGGCTTCACGGGCTTTTGTGCCGATCGCGCTTTTGCCATTTGTGCTTTCCGGCATACCTACCGATACTGGTCCCCGATATATCACCTGCAGGAGCGTTGTCATGGCCGAACCCGAGAACCTCGTCGCCGAGATCGAAACGCTGGGCGCCAAGATGGTCGAGGCCGAAGCCTCGATCACCAAGCGGTTCATCGGGCAGAAAGACGTGGTCGACCTGGTGTTGGCGACGCTGGTCTGCGGCGGGCACGGGTTGCTGATCGGCCTGCCTGGCTTGGGCAAGACGCGGCTGGTCGAGACGTTGGGCACGGTGATGGGGCTTTCCGAGGCGCGGGTGCAGTTCACGCCGGACCTGATGCCGGCCGACATCCTGGGCTCGGAGGTGCTCGAAACCGGGGCCGACGGCAGCCGGGCCTTCAAGTTCATCGAGGGGCCGGTCTTCTGCCAGCTTCTGATGGCCGACGAGATCAACCGGGCCTCGCCCCGGACCCAGTCGGCGCTCTTGCAGGCGATGCAGGAGAAATCCGTCACCATCGCCGGCCAGCCGCATCCCCTTCCGACCCCGTTTCACGTGCTCGCTACCCAGAACCCGATCGAGCAGGAGGGCACCTATCCCTTGCCCGAGGCGCAGCTCGACCGGTTCCTGGTGCAGATCGACGTCGAGTACCCCGAGCGCGACGCCGAGCGCGACATCCTGGTCGCCACGACCGGCACCGAGGACGCCCAGTCGCATCAGGTGTTCACGGCGGAAGAGTTGATGGCGGCGCAGACGCTGGTGCGGCGCATGCCGGTGGGTGAAGCGGTGGTCGAGCTGATCCTCGATCTGGTGCGCGCCTGCCGCCCGGGCGAGCCGGACGCGCCCGAGATCGTCAACCGCTCGGTCGGCTGGGGCCCGGGGCCACGCGCGGCGCAGGGGCTAATGCTGACGGTGCGGGCACGGGCGCTGCTGCAGGGCCGCCTGGCGCCCTCGGCCGAGGACGTGCTGGCGATGGCGCGCCCGGTCCTGTCGCACCGCATGGCGCTGACCTTCGCGGCACGGGCCCGGGGCGAAAGCCTCGCCCAGGTAATCGACGCGGTGGCCGAACAGGTGACCCGGGTCGAGGCCGCCGCGTGAGGCCTTTGCGTCAGATCTGCCGGGTCCTGCCGGTGCTGGTGGCGGCGCTGGTCCTGTTCAAGGCGGCCGCGGCGCAGGTCTATGCCTCGCCCGAGGAGGCCGCGCATCACGCCCACACGCTGGCGCTGTTCAACAATATCTGCCTGCAGACCTTGCCGGATTTCGAGGCCGCAGAGGCGCGATTCGCGGAGTCTGGCCTGGCAGGTACGCCCGGCGGTTTCTGGACCGACGACAACAAGGGATTGATCGCGCGCACCGTCTGGCATGAAGGCGGCCGCCAGCGCGGCTGTTTCCTGGCGCTCGCGGAGGCCAATGTCCCGGCGCTCGACGCCGAACTCGGGCAGGTGCTGGCGGCGGCGCTCGGCCGGGCCGAGGTTGCGGTCGTCAAGGGGCCGACGCCGCGCGATCCGTCGCTCTATCTGCTGGATTTCGACGGCTACCGGGTGACCTCGGTCGTCGCCCACGCCTCGCGCGGCTACGCCATGCTGTCGGTCAGCGTCGACGTGCATGACGGCGCCGACCCGCCCTGGAGCGCCGAATGACCAGTTACGCCGAGCTGCGCCAGCGGGCCGAGGACCTGGCCGCGCCGCTGCCGCCGCTTCTGGCGGAGGCGGAGCATCTGGCGCAGGCCGTGCTGCTCGGTGCCCACGGCCGCCGCCGCGCCGGCATGGGCGATGAGTTCTGGCAGTACCGCCCGGCGCGCGCCGGCGACGAGGCGCGGATGATCGACTGGCGCCGCTCGGCCCGGTCGGACGCGCATTTCGTCCGCGAAAAGGAATGGCAGGCGGCGCAATCGGTGCTGATCTGGGTCGACGAGGCGCAATCGATGGCGTTCACGGGCGATCCGAACCGCGCCACCAAGGCGGACCGGGCCAAGCTCTTGGCGCTGGCGATGTCGGTCCTGCTGATCCACGGCGGTGAGCGGGTGGCGCTGGCCGCGCTCGGCACCCCGCCGCGGTCGTCGCAACTGCAGCTTTTGCGTATCGCACAAAGCTTCACCGCCGAGAAAGAGACCGAAGATTACGGCACCCCGGCGATTCGGATCATGCCGCACCATTCGCGTGCGCTCTTCGTCTCGGACTTTCTGGGCGACCTCGACGGGCTGGAACGCCAGCTGACCCGGGCCGCGGACCGCGACGTCAAGGGCGTGCTCTACCAGGTACTCGACCCCCAGGAAGAGGCGTTTCCTTTCGACGGGCGCACGATCTTTCAGTCGATGGGCGGGACGCTGGAACACGAGACTCTGAAGGCGGGCGAGCTGCGCGACCGCTACCTGGACCGGCTGGCGGAACGCAAGGCGCGGCTTGCGGACCTCGCGCAGGCCGCCGATTGGCAGTATGCTTGCCATCATACGGGCGACAGCGCGCAATCGGCGCTCTTGTGGCTCTACGGGGCGTTGGAGCGGCGGCGGTAGATGTTCACGATCGGCTCGATAGGGTTTACGGCGCCATGGCTGCTGTTGGGGCTGTTGGCGCTGCCAATCCTGTGGATCCTCTTGCGCGCGGTGCCGCCGGCGCCGATCCGGCGGCGGTTCCCGGGGGTGGCGTTGCTTTTGGGGCTCGAGGACGACGAGACCCAGACCGACAAGACGCCGTGGTGGCTGTTGCTCTTGCGGACGCTGGCGGTGGCGCTGATCATCCTCGGCTTCGCGGGGCCGGTCCTGAACCCCAAGGACGAGACCGCGGGCGACGGGCCGCTCCTGATCCTGGTCGACGGCACCTGGGCCGATGCCCGCGACTGGCAGCGGCGGGTGGACCGGATCGCCGCCGCCTTGGACGAAGCCGCGCGGCTCGGGCGGCCGGTGGCGGTGGTGCGGCTGACCGACCTGCCGGCGGGCGATCTGCCGTTTCAAGCCGCCGACGCCTGGGCGGTGCGCCTGCCGAGCCTGACGCCGGACCCGTGGGAGCCGGACGCCGAGGCCCTGGCGGCCTGGGTCGGGGCACTGCCGGACGGACCCTTCGACACGTTCTGGATGTCCGATGGGCTCGCGCGTGACAGCCGCGGCGATCTGCTCGCGGCGCTGGAGGCGCGAGGCGCGGTGACGGTGTTCGAAAGCCCGCGGTCGATTTTCGCGCTGCGGCCGGCGGGCTTCGACGAGGGCAATGTCGCCATTGCGGCACTGCGCACCCGGGCCGAGGAACCGGCTGTGCTGACACTGGCGGCGCGCGGGCTCGACCCGTCGGGGATCGAGCGGCAGTTGGCGACCGGCGATTTCGACTTCGCGGCCGGCGCGGCGGAGGCCGAGCTGGAATTGTCCCTGCCGCCGGAGCTGCGCAACCGGATCACCCGGTTCGAGCTGACCGGCGTGCGGTCCGCCGGCGCGGTGTCACTGACCGACGACGCGCTGAAGCGGCGCGAGGTGGCGCTGATCGCGGGCCGCGACGAGCGCGAGGGCCTGGAGCTTCTGTCGCCGTTGCACTACCTCGAACAGGCGCTGGAGCCGACGTCGGACCTGATCGACGGCGACATGCTCGACATCCTTCTGGCCAATCCCGACGTGCTGGTCTTGGCGGATGTGGCGACGATTTCCGAAGGCGAACAGGCGCCGCTGCTGGAATGGGTCGAGAACGGCGGCATGCTGCTACGGTTCGCCGGCGCGCGGCTGGCCGCCTCCGATGTCAGCCGCACCGAGGAAGACCCGCTGATGCCGGTGCGCCTGCGTGCCGGCGGGCGTAACATCGGCGGTGCGATGAGCTGGGGCGAGCCCAAGGCGCTCCGGGCGTTTTCGCAAGGCTCGCCGTTCTTCGGGCTGGCGATCCCGGACGACGTACGGGTGTCGAGCCAGGTGATGGCGCAGCCCGACCCGCAGCTGTCGGAGCGGGTCATCGCCTCGCTCGCCGACGGCACGCCGCTGGTGACGCGCAAGCGGATCGGGCAAGGGCAGGTGGTGTTGTTCCACGTCACCGCCAACGCCGAATGGTCGACCCTGCCGCTGTCGGGGCTCTTCGTGCAGATGTTGGAACGGCTGGCGGTCTCGACCCGGCCGGCGCAGCCGACGGCGGAGGATCTGGTGGGCACGACCTGGGTGCCGGACGCGGTTCTCGACGCTTTCGGGCAGGTGCAGGAGGCGGGCACCATGGCCGGCGTGCCGGGCGAGCGGCTGGCCGAGGCGCTGCCCGGGGCAGACATGCCGCCGGGGCTTTATACCGGCGAGGACCGGCGCATCGCGGTCAACGTGGTCACGTCCGAGACCGAGCTGGCGCCGGCGGTCTGGCCCGCGCGGATCCCTGTCGAGGGCCTCGCGGTGCTGCGCGAGACGGCGCTGAAGGGCTGGCTGCTGGCCGGCGCGCTGGCGCTTTTGTGCCTCGACATCCTGGCCTCGCTCTGGCTCTCCGGACGGCTGGCGCAGGGCCTGCGCGGCGGAGCCGCGGCGGTGCTGGCGCTGGTGCTACTGGCCGCGCCCCGGGCCGAGGCTGAGAGCGAGGCCGACCTGGCAGCGGTGCTGGCGACCTCGGAAGTGGCTTTGGCCTATGTGATCACAGGGGACAATCGGCTCGACGACGTGTCGGAGGCGGGCTTACGGGGCTTGTCGGACACGCTTTGGCGGCGGACCTCGATCGAGCCGGCCGACCCGATCGCGGTGAACCTGGAACTGGACGAGCTGTCGTTCTTTCCGTTCCTCTACTGGCCGGTGACGGTCGACCAGCCGCTGCCCTCGGTCGAGGCCTATGCCAAGCTGAACCGCTACCTGCGCCATGGCGGCATGATCCTGTTCGACACCCGCGACGCCGACATCGCGCGGTTCGGCCAAGCCTCGCCCAATGGCCGCAAGCTGCAGCAGCTGGCGCGGGCGCTCGACATCCCGCCGCTGGAGCCGATCCCCGACGACCATGTGCTGACGCGCACTTTCTATCTGCTGCAGGACTTCCCGGGCCGGCACGCAGGCCGCGACGTCTGGGTCGAGGCGGCGCCGGCGGATGCCGAGCAGATCGAGGGCATGCCGTTCCGCAACCTCAACGACAACGTGACGCCGGTGGTGGTCGGCGGCAACGACTGGGCGGCGGCCTGGGCGATCGACGAGCGCGGCGGGCGGATGTTCCCCGTGGGCCGCGGTTTCGCCGGCGAGCGGCAGCGCGAGATGGCGATGCGGTTTGGGGTCAACCTGATGATGCATGTGCTGACCGGGAACTACAAATCGGACCAGGTGCATGTACCGGCCCTGCTGGACAGGCTGGGGCAATGACGCGGGCGGTTTCGAATTGGCCTGCGGCCAATCCGACCGGCTGGGGGGCTGTCTGCCCCCCAGACCCCCCGAAGATATTTTTGGCCAGATGAAGGAGCCTGACGCGTGACCGGTTCGGTGATCTTCGATCCGCTTTTGGCCTGGCCGCTGGTTTGGGCGGCGCTGGCGGTCGCGGTGGCGTTCGTCGCGGTGGCGCTGTGGCGCGGGCTGTCGGGCTGGTGGCTGCGGGCGCTGGCGGCGGTGGTGTTGCTGGTGGCGCTGTTCAATCCGTCCTTGCAGCAGGAGGACCGGGCGCCTTTGTCGGACATCGTGATCCTGGTGGTGGACGAAAGCGCCAGCCAGCGCATCGCCGACCGGCCCGACCAAGTGGCCGAGGCGGTGGCGGCGGTGGAGGCCGAGGTGGCGGCCCTGGGCAATACCGAGCTGCGCATCGTGCCGCTCGGCGACGGCGAGGGCGACCAGGGCACGCTGTTGATGACCGCGCTGGCCGAGGCGATGGCCGAAGAGCCCCGCGCGCGGCTGGCGGGCGCGATCCTGTTGACCGACGGGCAGCTCCACGACATCGCGCGCACGCCGGATCTGCCAGCGCCGCTGCACACGCTTCTGACCGGCCGTGCGGGCGACTGGGACCGGCGGCTGATGGTGACCAACGCGCCGGCCTTCGCGATCATCGGCGAGCCGGTGACGCTGCGGCTTCGGATCGAGGATCAGGGGGCTGTGCCTGTCGAGGCCGGCACGCGGGCCGAGCTTAGGATCGCCGTCGACGGCGGGCCGGCGGAGAGCTTTCTGGTGCCGGTCGGCGAGGACCTCGAGCTGCCGGTGACGCTGCAGCATGGCGGCACCAACGTGATCCAGTTCATCCTGCCGGTGGCGGCGGGCGAGCTGACCGACCGCAACAACGCCGCGGTGGTGCAAATCAACGGGGTGCGCGACCGGCTGCGCGTGCTTTTGGTATCGGGCGAGCCGCATCCGGGAGAGCGCACCTGGCGCAACCTCCTGAAATCGGATTCGTCGGTCGATCTGGTGCATTTCACCATCCTTAGGCCGCCGGAAAAGCAGGACGGCGTGCCAGTCAACGAGCTGTCGCTGATCGCCTTCCCGACCCGCGAGCTCTTCATCGAGAAGATCGAGGAATTCGATCTGATCATCTTCGACCGCTACAAGCGGCGCGGGATCCTGCCGGCGCTCTATCTCGACAACGTCCGGCAATATGTCGAGGATGGCGGCGCGGTGCTGGTGGCGGCGGGACCGGATTTTGCCCAGGCCGCGTCGCTCTACCGCTCGCCGCTTGGCGACATCCTGCCGGCGGCGCCGACCTCGATCGTGATCGAAGAGGGCTATCGCCCGGAAATCACCGAGCTTGGCGCCCGCCACCCGGTGACCGAGGGGCTGGAGGGCTATGCCCCGACCGAGGCCGGCTGGGGGCGCTGGTTCCGGCTGATCGACCTCGACGCAACGGCCGGGCACACGGTGATGCAAGGCCTCGAGGAGCGGCCCCTTTTGGTACTCGACCGGGTCGGCGAGGGGCGGATCGCGCTGTTGGGATCGGACCATGCCTGGCTTTGGAGCCGCGGGTTCGAGGGCGGCGGGCCGCAGCTGGAGCTGCTGCGGCGGCTGGCGCATTGGATGATGAAAGAGCCCGAGCTGGAGGAAGAGGCGCTGCAGGTTGTGGCCGAGGGCCAGACCATGACCATCACCCGGCGCACGCTGGGCGAGACCGTCGGCGAGGTCGAGTTGACCGGGCCGGACGGCGCGGTTGTCACGGTGCCGCTGGAAGAGGTGCGGCCGGGACGGTTCGAGGCGGTGGTCGAGGGGCCGGAGATCGGGCTTTACCGGCTGCGCGAAGGCGACGAGGAGGCGGTGATCGCTCTGGGCCCCGCCGCCCCGCGCGAATTCGAGCAAACCATTGCCAGCGCAGAGCTTTTGATGCCGGCGGTCGAGGCCACGCGGGGCGGCGTGGCGTTGATCGAGGACGGCGTGCCGGACCTGCGCCGGGTGCGCGCGGGACGGCCGGCGGCGGGGCGCGGCTGGCTGGGGATCACCCCGCGCGAGGCGTATCTGACAGCGGATGTGACCGTGGTGCCGCTGGTCTCGGCCTGGTTGTTTTTGCTGCTCGGCTCGCTGCTGATCGTCGGCGCCTGGCTGCGCGAGGGGCGGCGCTGAGGGGCCGAAAATGGGTGTCTGTAAAACGTCGGTATTGCGTCGGTAAAACGTCGGTACTGCAGTGCAGCATATTGGAAGACCGGCACCGCGGTCCGCGATTGCATTCCCGGCAGGCGCAACGGGGAGAGAGGCCTTGAAGCTGAAGCTGCACCACGTGAACCTGTCGACCGAGAATGTCGAACGTATGGATGCGTTCTACCGCGAGGTGCTGGGGCTGGAGCGCGAGTCCGGCGGGCTGCCTGTCTTGGAGAAGTCCAAGGGCTATGCCGGAGACGTGGCGTTTGTGACCGACGGCGCAGTGCAGATGCATCTGGCGCAGAAGGACGTGATGGCCGGGTTCGCCACGGGGCATGTGGTCAATCCGGTGGCGCGCGGCCATATCGCCTATCGGACCGACGATCTAAAGGCATTCAAGGCGCATCTGGACGAAATGGGCGTGCCTTACTCCGACTGGGGCAACGCGGCGGTGGCGGGCTGGCACCAGATCTTCTTCTACGACCCCGACGGCAATGTGATCGAGGTGCACGAAGTGGGGTCGAACGCTGAACCCGCATAGACTGCCCGAGGGCCCGGCGTGGAGATTTGTCCGCCAACCGTTTGACTGCGTGTGTAATGTCTGTTCGCTCAAAGGACCTCCGTCCTTGGCCAAGCGTTCTGGCATTGGGTTCGTGGCTGTCGTGGACATCTCCAGGCCAAGGAGCGGTTTCGATTGCAACCTAGGCCTTTCGCGGCAAGACTTGCTAGCAAGAGAAGTGAGTATGCGCGGATGCCGATTGACACCTGGACACTGTATGTAGCGACCGTCCTGGCCCTGATGAGCACTCCCGGGCCGAGCCAGCTTTTGATGCTCACCAACAGTGGCGTTCACGGTTTCCGCCGATCACTTGCCACGGCAGCGGGCGATCTCACGGCGAATGCCTTGCAGATGCTTGCCGCAGGTCTAGGGCTTGCGGCCATCATCGCGGCTTCCGCGACCGCGCTCACGATCATCAAATGGGCTGGGGTCGCATATCTGATCTGGTTGGGCATCAGAATGATCCGGCGAGCAAAGCCCGACGACCCGAGCGAAAATGTCTCGCGTCGGAGCGCCTCAATGGGAAATCTCTGGTTGCAGGGCTTTTTGACCTCTGCCGCGAACCCCAAGGCCGTCGTCTTCTTTGCGGCATTGTTTCCTCAGTTCATATCGGCCGAAGCTGCCTTTTGGCCTCAATTCTTGATCCTGTCGGCGACCTACATCGTCATGGATGGGGCGTTCTTGACCGCCTACGGCCTTGGGTCGAGTTGGGTTGTCGCCCGCTTCAAGGGAAACGCGCGCGTGTGGGTGGAGCGCGTCGGAGGCGGCTTTATGATCGGTGCCGCGGTGCTTCTGGGCTTGAAGTCGATCTCTCGACAATAGGGGTTCGGGCGAAGGTCGAGTGACAGGAAACGCCTGTCTTTCCCGGAACCCAAAGGCTTTTGTCACCGGCTAAATCGACCGTGCATTCCATCCGACGGAAACCGGGACGTCGGCAGGTGATTTGGAAACAAAACGACTCGCATCAACCGGGTCCAAGACGCGCCGTGCAACCGGTCGAACGCTCGCCCGGCTTGCAGTGGCGTTTCGGGCCCAGCCCAGGGCAGATTTGATCTATGTCAACTTAGTTGGACGTATAGTGTGTCAATTTGAATTGACACTACTTCGGGGAGTCCAGCCATGCGCATCTTGTTTGTTCACCCGAATTACCGCTCAGGCGGGGCAGAGATTGCCGGGACATGGCCGCCGGCCTGGGTCGCGTATCTGACCGGGCATTTGCGGCAGGCGGGATTCGATGATGTCGAATTCATCGATGCGATGACCGACGATATCTCCGACGCGGACCTAGCGCAGCGGATGGAAGCGCTGAAACCCGATGTTGTGGGCGTGACGGCGATCACACCTTCGATCTACCGCGCGGAGGATGTGTTGAAGATCGCAAGCCAGGTGGTGCCCGACGCGGTACGGGTGCTGGGCGGCGTGCATGCGACGTTCATGTACAAGCAGGTGCTCAGCGAAGCGCCCTGGGTCGATGTGATCGTGCGCGGCGAGGGCGAAGAGATCTGCACCGAGCTGATGCTGGCAATCGAGGACGGGCGCTGGCCCGCCGGCCGGCACCGGATCAAGGGGCTGGCGTTCAGGGATGGCGACGAGATCGTTGCAACGCCGGCGGCCTCGACCGTGAAGGACCTGGAGAAGATCAAGCCGGATTGGGGCATCCTGGAGTGGTCGAAATACATCTACATCCCGCTCGGCACGCGCGTGGCGATCCCGAACCTGGCGCGGGGCTGCCCGTTCACCTGTTCGTTCTGTTCGCAGTGGAAGTTCTGGCGCGACTACCGGGTCCGCGAGCCCAAGGCGGTGGTCGACGAGATCGAGGATCTGGTGAAGAACCACGGCGTCGGCTTCTTCATCCTCGCCGACGAGGAGCCGACCATCAACAAGAAGAAGTTCGTGGCCTTCTGCCAGGAGCTGATCGACCGGGGCCTGCCGGACCGCGTGAAGTGGGGGATCAACACGCGGGTGACGGATATTTACCGCGACAGGGATCTGCTGAAGTTCTACCGCAAGGCGGGGCTGGTGCATGTTTCGCTCGGAACCGAAGCCGCGGCGCAGATGAAGCTCGACCAGTTCAACAAGGAAACCAAGGTCGAAGAAAACAAGACGGCGATCCGGCTGCTGCGCGAGGCGGATATCCTCGTCGAGGCGCAGTTTATCGTCGGGCTCGACAACGAGACGCCGGAGACTTTGGAAGAGACCTACCGGATGGCCTGGGACTGGCAGCCCGATTTGGCGAACTGGTCGATGTATACGCCCTGGCCGTTCACGCCGCTGTTCCAGGAACTGAAGGATCAGGTCGAGATCTACGATTTCTCGAAATACAACTTCGTGACCCCGATCATGAAGCCCGCGGCGATGGAGCGGGGTGAGCTTCTCGACGGGGTGATGAACAACTACCGGCGGTTCTATTCGAAGAAGGCGCTGTTCCAATATCCCTGGCGCGGCACGGGGTTCCGGCGGCGGTATCTGCTGGGCTGTCTCTATGCCTTCCTGAAGGCCGGGTTCCAGCGCACGTTCTACGATCTCGGCAAGGCGGGCTATTGGGGGCCGCAGACCAAGAAGACGGTGGACTTCCATTTCGACGAGACGCGGAAATTGGCCGAAGCGCAGTTGGAGGATTGGGAAGCCGCGGCCGACCGGGCGGCGCGCGCGGCGGAGCGGCGCGAGGCGGTGCGGGCGCAGATGAAGGACCGGGCGGTGGAGCGCAAGGCGGGCTTCGCCATGCCGAACGGCGCCGAGATCCGGGCCTGCGGCGGCGGCGATCAACACATGGAGGACGCCTGAGGATGCGCGTGGCGCGCCCGGGCTGATCGGGCCGAACGCGGTGTTGCAGCTGTTGCCGGTGCTGGAGAGCGCCGGCGGGGCGGAGATGGTGTCGGCCATGTTGGCGCGCGCCGGGGTGGCGCGGGTGCCGGATGGCTCGGCGATGATCCCCGAAGGGCAGGCGGCGCGGCTGCATCAAGTGTTGCGCGCCGAGGAGCCCGAGCGGGCGGCAGAGCTGGCCGCCGAGGCCGGGCGGCGTACCGCGGAGTACATCTTGGCGCACCGGATTCCCTGGGCGGTGAAGGGGCTGTTGCGGGCCTTGCCGCCCGGGCTGGCGGCGCGGGCCTTGGCGGGGGCGGTGTCGCGGCATGCCTGGACCTTCGCCGGGTCGGGGCGGTTTGCCGCGGTCGACCCCTGGACCTTCGAGATCGCCGACAACCCGATCATCCGAGGCGAGTCCAGCGCGGTTCCGCTGTGCCATTGGCATGCGGTGGTGTTTCAGCGGCTTTATGGCGCGCTGGTTCACCGGGATTGCCGCTGTGTGGAGACGCGCTGCGGCGCGCAAGGCGGCGGGCTTTGCCGGTTCCGGATTTGGGTGGAGCGGTCGCTCTGAAGGTTCCGGCCGAGATCACCTAAACCGGCGCTCTTTCATGCGCACCGGGCCGCAGGCGCATTGGATGTCGCGCGAGGCGTCACCGACCGGCCGTTTTGGCGTTGCTCAATCCGCCTTTCGGTAGACCGCGAGATAAGTGCGGCCCTCGCTGGAGCCAAAACAGCCTTTCTTTTCGATCGAGAAGACTGTGTGAAACTCCCATCCGTTGGTCGATTGTTGCGACAGGTGACTGCCAAGGCCTGCAATATCCCGGTCGCTGAAGGCGGCCCCGATGCTTTCCACCTTATACTGCGCCACTTCTTTCTCCTTCCAAAAGATGTTGATTAATGTCCGGCGGAAGATCGAGACCGCCATTCGATGCATTGCAGCGCCGCAAGCGTCGGTAGGTCAGCCGCGATGCCAGCAGAAAGGGTTGGGTCCGGTACACCATCTCGGCATAGCGAGAGCAGCTCGGCTCGAAGGCGCAGCGGTCGCCGATCGAACGTGGCCGTACCGCGCGATAAAGACGGCACAGGCGTATTGCCAGCGTGGCGAGCGAAGAACCCTTTGGCGGCGCCATCGCGTCGATGCACGCATCCCAAGGCAGTAAAAAGCCCAGTTTCCGCATGATGCGCGGTCTGAGGACCGGATCGCATTCGATTGAGAGGTTGTTTGGGTCCAGACCTTGCATCCCGCCACCTTGTACCAGACGACCCAAGTGTTTCCGGAGATGCCTAATCGGTCAACTTTAAAGTGAAGCCAGTTGACGACCACCCATCCAGATTGCAGCGCGCGCGAATCCGGACTTCGGTCAGGCTCTCGGGGATCGTCACACCGGAAAGCGACCGGGTGAAGGGCTGTTCGTTGACATGGGGATGCAGGAGTTCGCGGAAGCCGAGCTCGGTGCCATCGGGCGCCTCGACGCGCCAGCCGTCGGCGTAGTGGTCCCAGCCAGTGTCGGGGTGGCTGAGTGTTACCGAGATCGTCCAGGTGGTGCCGGTCTGGCGTGCTGTGGCGGACTCGACGAGGGGTGGGTCGGCGAGGGCGGGGGTGGCGGCAAGGGCGATGACGGAAAGGGCGCGCATGGGTCGGGCTCCTGTGATGCGGCGATCCTAGGGGCTCGCGCCGGGATCGGAAAGCGGTGTGACGGGGTCGTGAACGGGCGGGTCCACCCCGAAGCCGGGGCGCGCCCACCCACCCACCCCGCGCCCCGCTTCCACGGCGGACCCGCCTGAAGATTGCCGGTTGCGTTTCGTTCAAATTGGTAATATCTTTTTACCAATTGGGAGGATCTGCCATGGAGATGCCGGTTCCGAGCGCTGCGGTGTTGTCGAAGAAGGCGCGGATCGTGGCGCGGCTGCAAGAGGTGTTGCCGGAGGGCGCGGTGATCCACGAGGCGCAAGAGACCCGGGCCTATGAGTGCGACGCGCTGACCGCCTATAAGTGCCCGCCGCTGGCCGCGGTGCTGCCGGCCTCGACCGATGAGGTCTCGGCGGTCTTGCGGATCTGCCACGACGAGGGCGTGCCGGTGGTGCCGCGCGGGTCGGGGACGTCGCTGGCGGGCGGGGCCCTGCCGACCGCGGACAGCGTGATTCTGGGCGTGGCGCGGCTGAACGCGGTCTTGGAGACGGACTACGACAACCGGGTGATCCGGGTGCAATCGGGGCGCACGAATCTCAGCGTAACCGGCGCGGTGGAGGAGCAGGACTTCTTCTATGCGCCGGACCCGTCGTCGCAGCTGGCCTGCGCGATCGCCGGCAATATCGCGATGAATTCGGGCGGGGCGCATTGCCTGAAATACGGGGTGACGACGAACAACCTTTTGGGCGTCACGATGGTGACAATGGCGGGCGAGGTCGTCGAGATCGGTGGGGCGCATCTCGATGCCGGCGGGCTCGACCTCTTGGGGCTGATCTGCGGGTCCGAGGGGCAGCTCGGCGTGGTGACCGAGGCGACGCTGCGGATCCTGCGCAAGCCCGAGGGCGCGCGGCCCGTCCTGATGGGGTATCGTTCGGCGGAGGCCGCGGGCGCCTGCGTCGCCGACATTATCAAGGCGGGCGTGCTGCCTGTGGCGATCGAATATATGGATCGCCTTTGCATCGAGGTGACCGACAAGTTCTCGGGCGCCGGGTATCCGGATTGCGAGGCGCTGCTGATCGTCGAGGTCGAGGGCTCGGAGGCGGAGATCGACGAGCAGCTCGGCGTGATCCTGCAGATCGCGCGGAATCACGATCCGGTGGAGCTGCGCGAGGCGAAGGATGCCGACGAGGCAGCGCGGATCTGGCTGGGGCGCAAGTCGGCCTTCGGCGCGGTCGGGCGGATCAACGACTATATGTGCCTCGACGGCACGATCCCGGTCAGTGCGCTGCCGCATGTGCTGAAGCGGATCGGCGAGATGTCGGAAGAGTACGGCCTTGCGGTGGGCAACGTGTTCCATGCCGGCGACGGCAACATGCATCCCTTGATCCTGTTCGATGCCAACAAGCCGGGCGATCTGGAGACCTGCGAGGCGATGGGCGCGGAGATCCTGAAGCTCTGCGTCGAGGTCGGCGGCTGTCTGACCGGCGAGCACGGGGTCGGGATCGAAAAGCGCGATCTGATGCACGATCAGTTTTCGGGCGACGATCTGGAGGCGCAGATGCGGGTCAAGGACGTGTTCGATCCGGCCTGGCTTTTGAACCCGGCGAAGGTGTTTCCCTTGGCGGCGAGTGCGGAGCGGAGGGATTTCGCCGCCTGACGGCGGCGACCGGCTGGGGGCCCTGCCCCCAGACCCCCGAGGTATTTCCAGCCAGATGAAGGAGCCGGGTGGTGCTTGCCCCGAATGACGAAACGGACTTGGCCGAGGCGGTGGCGGGGGCCGCGGGGCCGCTGCGGGTGGTCGGCGGCGGGACCCGGCCCATCGGCAAGCCGGTGGCGGGCGAGGTTCTGTCGGTGGCGGGGTTGTCGGGGATATCGCTTTACGAGCCGGGCGCCTTGACGCTGGTGGCGCGGGCGGGGACGCCGGTGGCCGAGGTCGAGGCAGCATTGGCGGCGGAGGGGCAGCGGCTGGCCTTCGAGCCGATGGAACACCGCGGGCTGCTGGGGACGTCGGGGGAGCCGACGATCGGCGGCGTGGTGGCGGCGAATGTCTCGGGGCCGCGGCGGGTGCAGGCCGGGGCGTGTCGGGATTTCCTGTTGGGCGTACGCTTCGTCGACGGGCGCGGCACGGTCCTGAAGAACGGCGGGCGGGTGATGAAGAACGTCACCGGCTACGACCTGGTGAAGCTGATGGCGGGGTCCTACGGCACCTTGGGCGTGCTGTCGGAGGTGTCGTTCAAGGTGTTGCCCGCCCCGGCGGCGGTGGCGGTGCTTTTGATCGAGGGGCTGGACGACGGGCAGGCGGTTCGGGCGATGGCGGCGGCGCTGGGCTCTCCGTTTGAGGTGACGGGCGCGGCGCATACGCCCAAGGGCGTCGACGGCGCGCCGGTGACGATGATCCGGATCGAGGGGTTCGAAAGCCAGGTGCGCTATCGCGCCAGCGCGTTGGCGGACGTGCTGGCCGAGTTCGGCGAGATCGCGATCGAGACCGATCCGGAGCGGACGCGCGCTGGCTGGGCCTGGGTGCGCGACGTGGAGCCGTTTCACGTCCTCCCCGGCGATGTCTGGCGGCTGTCGGTCAAGCCCTCGGACGGGCCCGAGGTCGCGGCGCGGGCCGAGGCGGACGGGCTGCTTTACGACTGGGGCGGCGGGCTGGTCTGGGTTCTGGTGCCGGAGGGCACCGATCTGCGGGCGCGGCTGGGAGCGTTTGAGGGCCACGCGACACTGGTGCGCGCCTCCGAGGCGACGCGCGCGACGCTGCCGGCGTTCCAGCCCGAGCCGGCGCCGCTGGCGGCGATCGCGGCGGGATTACGCGAGAAATTCGATCCGCGGGGCATCCTGAACCCGGGGCTCATGGGGTAGGCGATGCAGACGACATTCACCGAAGCGCAGCTCAAGGACCCGGCGATCCAGCGGTCGAACGAGATCCTGCGGTCTTGCGTGCATTGCGGGTTCTGCACGGCGACCTGCCCGACCTACCAGGTGCTGGGCGACGAACTCGACAGCCCGCGGGGCCGGATCTACCTGATCAAGGACATGCTGGAAAACGATCGGCCGGCGGATGCGAGGACGGTCAAGCATATCGACCGCTGCCTGTCCTGCCTGGCCTGCATGACAACCTGCCCGTCAGGCGTGCATTACATGCATCTGGTCGACCACGCGCGGGCGCATATCGAGCGGACTTATCGGCGGCCGCTGTTCGAACGGGTGCTGCGCTGGACGCTCGCGCGGATCATCCCCTATCCCACGCGGTTCCGGCTGGCGTTGCTGGGCGCGAAGATCGGCAAGCCTTTCGCCTTTCTGATGCCGGACGCGCGGCTTAGGGCGATGCTGGCGATGGCGCCAAAGCAGGTGCCGCCGGTGTCGCGAAACGACGATCCGCAGGTGTTCGAGGCGTTGGGCGAGCGCAAGCTGCGCGTGGCGCTGATGACAGGCTGCGCGCAGCGGGCCTTGAACACGGACATCAATGACGCCACGATCCGGCTGCTCCGGCGGCTCGGCTGCGAGGTCGTCATCGCCCGCGGCATGGGCTGTTGCGGGGCGCTGGTGCATCACATGGGCAAGGAGGCCGAAAGCCACGCGGCCGCGGCGCGGAACATCGGCGCCTGGATGGTCGAGGCGAACGGCGCGGGGCTCGACGCGGTGGTGATCAACACCAGCGGGTGCGGCACGACGGTGAAGGATTACGGGCACATGTTCCGGGGGCATGCGCTGGCCGAGGATGCGGCGCGGGTCTCGGAGCTGGCGGTGGATGTCAGCGAGCTGCTGATGCGGCTCGAGGTGCCGGAAGGGGCGGCCAAAGGCCTGCGGGTGGCCTATCACGCGGCCTGCTCGCTGCAGCACGGCCAAGGGATCAAGACCTACCCTAAGGACCTGCTGAAACGCGCCGGGTTCGAGGTGGTGGAGCCGGCGGATGCGCATCTGTGCTGCGGTTCGGCGGGGACCTACAACCTTATGCAGCCCGAGATCTCGGGGCAGCTGAAGGACCGCAAGGTGCGGACGCTGGAAGCCAAGGCTCCCGACGTGATCGCGGCCGGAAACATCGGCTGCATGATGCAGATCGGCGGCGGAACCGAGGTGCCGGTGGTGCACACGGTCGAGCTGATCGACTGGGCCACCGGCGGGCCGAAACCGCCGGCCCTGCTGGCCGCCAAGCGCTGAGACCGGGGGCAAATTTTCGCGGAGAATCTGGCTGCAAACCCTCGGCGTGGGTTTGCGTGCAGGATTTTGTCGAAATCCTGCCGGCGCGTCCAATTCCGCCTTGATTGACCCAGAGATCAGCCCATCGGAGCCGCAATTCGGCCCTGCCGGGCGGCTACCCCTGTCGCGACAAAGACAAGGGGGTCGCGATGCGGCGTGGGCTTTTCTTTCTGGTTTTGCTGGCGGTCTGGGCCAGCGACGGGCGGGCCGAGATGGCCTCGGGCCTGCGCACGCTGATGACCGGCGACGACAGCCGCGGCTGGCAGGCGGTGGGGCGGCTCAACATGGGCGCCACCAGCTTTTGCACCGGGGCACTGATCGCGCCGGATCTGGTGCTGACCGCGGCGCATTGCATGTTCGACCGCGACACCGGCGCGCGCATCCCCGATGGCGAGATCGAGTTCCTGGCCGACTGGCGCGGCGGGCGGGCTGCGGCCTATCGCCGGGTGCGCCGGGCGCTGTTGCATCCCAATTTCACTTTCGACGGCGAGAACTTCGCCGCCCGCGTCGCCCATGACGTGGCGATCCTGGAACTCGACCAGCCGATCCGCAACACCACCATCACGCCGTTCGCCACCGACGCCCGGCCCGACAAGGGCGCCGAGGTCGGGGTGGTGAGCTATGCCCATAACCGCGCCGACAGCCCGTCTTTGCAAGAGGTCTGCCACGTGCTGGCCCGCCAAGGCGGGTCGCTGGTCCTGAGTTGCGCCGTGGATTTCGGATCCTCGGGCGCGCCGATCTTCGTGGTCGAGGACGGGCATCCGCGAATCGTGTCGCTGGTGTCAGCCAAAGCCGAGGTGCGCGGACAACCGGTGGCGCTGGGCACCTCGCTGCAGGGGCCGCTGTCGGATCTGATGGCGCTGCGCGCCCAAGGCGACGGTGTCTTTGACAGGCCCGCGCCCAAAGTGCGCCGGCTGAGTCTGCAGGAGACGCAGACCGCGACCGGGGCGAAATTCTTGAGGCCCTGAGGCCATGTGGCGCGTGTTTGTCTTCCTGTGCGTATTCCTGCTGGTTCCCGCAACTGCCGCGGCCCAGACCACCGGGCTGAAGCGGCTGACCCTGCGCCAGGACCTCTTGGGGTTCGAGGCGGTGGGGCGGCTCGATCTGGGCGATGCGGCCTATTGCTCGGGCGTGCTGATCGCGCCGGACATCGTGCTGACCGCGGCGCATTGCGTCGGACGGGTGGCGACCGGCCAGGTCGCGATCGACAAGGTGCGGTTCCGCTCCGGGCTGCGCGACGGCGAGGCGGTGGCCGAGCGGCGGGCCAAGGCGGTGGCGCTCCATCCCGGTTATCGCATCGGCGGGCCGATGACCTTGCGCAACATCCGCAACGATGTGGCGCTGGTGCAGTTGGACTCGGCGATACCGGCGGCCACAGCGGCGCCGTTCCGGGTCGACCGGCTGCCCGGTCCGAACCGGGCGGTGAGCGTCGTCAGCTATGCCCGCGGTCGGTCAGAGGCGCTGTCCTGGCAGGGCGAATGCCGGGTGCTGGGCCGCCGGGCGGAGCTCTTCGCCTTCAATTGCGACGTGACCTTCGGCGCCTCCGGTGCGCCGGTCTTCGACCGCTCGGGCGGCCGGGCGCGGATCGTGTCGCTGATCTCGGCCGGGTCGCGAGCCACGGACGGCGTGGTCGCCTTCGGCATGGAACTGCCGGCGGCGGTGGCGCAGCTGCAGCGCGCGCTGCGGACCGGGAACGGGGTGTCGACGGGGGTGCGAAAGCCCACCGCGGAAGAGCTGGCGCGGCGGGCGACCGGCGGGGCGAAATTCGTCCGGCCGTGATCCCGGATCGCGGGGTGTGACGGAAATGAGCCGCGCGGGACGCGCGGCGCCGGTTCCTCCCCATCCTCGGCTGCGCCTGCGGTGGGGGCCCGCCGCGTGTGGCCGGTGCGGGGCGATGGTCCCAGGGGTGCGCGGGCCGTGGCGTCTCTGTTTTTTGCTGAGAGGACCGGCCGAGGGCCGGTCATGGTCGATGTTTTGCCGCTCCGCCTTCCTGTCAACGCCGGGCCGGGCTGCGCCCGGGCGCCTTCGGCGCGCCTTGACAGGGCGGCGGAGCGGCGGCGCGCCCTGGTTTCCGAGGGGGCTTGAAACCGCCGTGGGCGCTTCCCACATCTGGCTCGGACGCCGCATTGGCGGGTCCGTTTCAACCGATGGCCCGTCCGACCTTGGAGGGCCGAATATCGTTATCGCTCACTGGAGGATGACCTATGCGTAACTACGACTTTGCACCGCTCTACCGCGCGACCGTCGGTTTCGACCGCATCGCCGACCTGATGGACCGGGTTCTGACCGCCGACGTCGCCCAGCCCACCTATCCGCCCTACAACATCGAAAAGACCGCTGAGGACGCCTATCGCATCTCGCTCGCCGTCGCCGGGTTCACCGAGGACGAGCTGTCGGTCGAGGTGAAGGAAAACTCGCTGGTGATCGCGGCCCGCAAGGCCGAGGACGACGCGCCGCGCACCTATCTGCATCGCGGCATCGCCACCCGCGCCTTCGAGCGCAAGTTCCAACTGGCCGACCATATTCGCGTCGCCGGAGCGGCGCATGAGAACGGCATGCTGCACATCGACCTGGTTCGCGAGATCCCCGAGGCGCTGAAGCCGCGCCGGATCGAGATCACCAACGGCAAGACTGTGGAGGCCAAAGCCGTCGAAGCGCCGAAGCGCAAGGCGGCCAAAGCTAAGTAATCAGTTCTCTGCTTCGTGTGTGGGAAGGGCGCGCTGGGGAGGAGCGCGCCCTTTTCGTTTGTGCTGGGGATGAGTATTCGGCGGGAACTCGTAGCCGGTTCACTGCGATAGACTGTCGGCCAGCCGCATCAGCGTGACCGCCTCGCGGCGATAGCCGAACGTGTCCTCGCCGGTGGCCACCTCGGCCAGGGAAATGGCGTCGGCGTAGGACCAATCGCCCAGATACACTCCGCCCTGCAGCAACTGCCCGAAACCCGCGATGGCCGCGGCGAAGTCGCTATCCTCGTTGCCGCCGTCCATATCCGGCGTGATCGGTAGTTCGATCAGTTGGCTGACATCCGCGCCCGGCTCTTTGTAGCGCAGCCGCAGGAAGGCCAGTTCCTCGCTTTCGGCCTGCTCGGTCGTCACCGGTGTATAGCGCAGCGGGTCGTTCAGCACGGCGGGCGAGCCCATGGGCGTGATCTCATAGATCGCCGTCACCGCGTGGCCCGCGCCGATTTCCCCGGCGTCGACCCTGTCGTTGTTGAAATCCTCGCGCCTCAGCTCGCGGGTCTCATAGCCGATCAGCCGGTATTCGGCGACGTTGACCGGGTTGAACTCGACCTGGATCTTGACGTCGTTGGCGATCGGGAAGAGCGCGCCGGTCAGCTGGTCGACCAGCACCTTCTGCGCCTCGCTGAGCGTGTCGATATAGGCCGCCTGGCCGTTGCCGTTCTGCGCCAAGGCCTGCATCGTGGCGTCGTCGAGGTTGCCGCGGCCGAAGCCCAGGACGGACAAGTAGGTGCCGCTGTCGCGCTTTTCCGCAATGAAGTCCTTGAGCCGTTCGGGGTCGCTGAGCCCGACGTTGAAATCGCCGTCGGTGGCCAGGATCACGCGTGTCACCTCGCCGTCGGTGGCCATCGCCTCGGCCGTGGCATAGGCCTGCTGCAGCCCCGCTTGGCCGGCGGTGGAGCCGCCGGCGCCGAGCCGGTCGAGGGCGGCGAGGATCGTGGCGCGTTCGCTTGAGGGCGTTGCGTCCAGAACCCGCCCCGCCGAGCCCGCATAGGTGACGATGGCGACCTGGTCCTGCGGATCGAGCTGGCCGAGCATCAGCCTGAACGACTGCTTCAGAAGCGGCAGCTTGTTCGGCTGGTCCATCGAGCCGGAGGTGTCGATCAGGAAGACCAGGTTCAGCGGCGGGCGGTCGTCCAAGGCGGGCATCCGGCCCTGCAGCGCGATGTGCATCAGCTGGGTGTCGGGGTTCCAGGGCGTCTGGCCGAGCGTAATCGTGGGCCGGAACGGGGCGTCGTCGGCGGCGGGCACAGGGTATCGGTAGGGGAAGTAATTCACCATCTCTTCGATCCGCACGGCGTCGGCGGGGGGCAGATACCCGTTCATCAAGGACGAGCGGACCACGGAATAACTGGCGGTGTCGACGTCGATCGAGAAGGTCGAGACCGGGTCGTCGGCGGCGATCTTGACCGGGTTGGGGTCTTCGTTGGCGAAGGCCTCGGTGTTCTCGTCGGGCACGATCACCGGGTCGGGGAACGGCGCGGGGTGTTCGAGGATCAGACCGCCGAAGCCGTCGGCCTCGGGCGCGACCTTGGCCGGTGCGGCGGCGGAAGGCGCGGCCTGGCGGCGCCCCTCCGCGAATCCCAGGCGCAGGCGGTCGTCGCTGCCGGTCGCGGCCTGGTCAGTGACCGGGGAGGGCTCGATGAGCACCGGTTCATCCTCGACGCGGGCCAATTCCTCGGCCGTGACCTCGGTTTCGGTATCGACAGTATCCTGAAGCACGACGTCGGGTGGGATCACGACGCCAGGTCTCGGCGGGCCCTCGCGCATCACGGGAATCAGGGCGACGAGGCCGACGGCGACGAGCGCGGTGGTGACGGTCAGCGAGGGGCGCGCGGTGAGGGTGGAAAGCATCTGGCCTACTCCTTTGGCAACACCCGCCCAGAACGTGGGGCGGTCAGGGGTAGGACGTGGCTCGGCACCCGATCCTTGGGCGCGGTCGTAGATTTCTTGCGCGCGGGCCAGGGTGTCAGCTCTTTTCGCCGGGTCGGGTGGCGGTGTGGCGGCGTCGAACGCGGCTTTCAGGTCGTCGAGCGGGTCGGTCATGCGTTCAATTCCTCTTCGCGCAAGGCGCGCAGGCGTTTGCGGATTTCGCTGAGACGCCAGGCGACGGTGCCTTCGGAAATGCCCAGCACCTCAGCGGCCTGCGCCTGCGTCAGCTCGTCGCCCACGGTCAGCGCGGCGGTGTCGCGCAGGTCATCGGGCAGTGAGGCCATCGCGGCCTGCAGCCAGTCGAGCCCCTGCGCGGTGTCGAGCGCTGCCGCGCGGCGGTTCTTTTCCCAATCGCCCCAGCCCTCGGCAGCCTTGGCGCGAATGGCGGCGCGGCGGCGGCGGTCGTGGGCGGCGTTGACGGCGATGCGGTAGAGCCAGGTGGTGAACCGCGCCTCGCCGCGAAAGCCTCGCAGTTTGGTCGGCAGGGCGAGGCAGATATCCTGCGTGAGATCCTCGGCCGCCTCGCGGCGCCCGGTCAGGCGGAAAGCGAGGCGAAAGAGGCCATCGTAGTGGCGAGCGAGCAGAGCGGCAAACGCCTCCCGATCCCCGCCGGCGGCGGCCCGAGCCAGATCGTCGTCGCCGGTTGTCATGCGCATCACAATGAGTACGACGCGCCGGGGCGGTCAATCCTTGGACGCGGCGTGGGCTTTTTGCGTTTGGCGTGATCTTTGGCGCGAAGATCGGGCCTCGTCCTTGGCCTGAAGCTGCCGGTCTAGGCGCGCACGAAACCTGAGGCTCGACTGGACGAAGGGGTGCGACCAGCCATGAGAGCGGCCGCCACTTGATCTGTGGAATCGCCGCTTCCCAGCGGATAGGTTGCAAGGATTTCAATCGGCTAACCGGGGTTTACTCGCCCTTGGAGTCGGCCCTTCGTCGCTTGGACCAAGGGCGCGATGCAATGGCGACATGGGCGCGAACCCTGGTTGAAGCCGCGGGCATGAATGGTTGGCCGGGTCACACGATTTCCTGGAGCCATCAAGGCCCGCTCCGCGCCAACGACCAACAACTGGCGGCCCCGTCATCAGCCCTCCTACCGCAATTCAGCGCGGGCGAGAACTCCACGTCGTGTTTCGACTTCACATAAGGCCAAGCCGCAGCGGCGCACCGGCTCACGCTCACGGCGCCGGCGCGCGGGTCAGGGACGACCGGACACCCCAGCAGAAATGGCTTTGCTGCGTCGACCTCAGGCGGCTCTGGATATTGCGCCGGCTTTGGCGGTGCCGCGCAGGCTGGCGATCAGTTGGGCCTCGTCCGTCGTCAGGCAAGGCCGCGCGGTGGTCCGGTGCCGGATCACGGCGGGCAGCCCCTCGGCCCGCACGCCCGGCGCGACGGCCGGGCGGCGCGCGGCAAAGAGGCTCTCGCACCAGATCCCGTTGGCGCAGACGATCTGGTGCGCGTCGAAGAGCAGGTGGTAATAGGTGAAGCCCGCCAGTGAGACCCCGTGCGGGGCCGGCGGCGCGATGTGCTGGGCCGCGGCCAGCGCCTCGTCCACGCCGAAGTGCAGGGCGATGTCGCCGCCCTGCAGCAGCACCCGTTGCTGCGGCGAGACCAAGAGCGGCCGCTCCGGGGCCGGCCGCCCGAGGCCGTCCGCACCGACCTGAACCGGGCGCAGCGCGGGCCGCTCGGCCAGCTGCCGCGCGCTCAGCGTATAGCGGCCGATCCAGCGCAACACCTGCGTGCCGCCGTCGCGGGTGATCACCCGGTCGCCGCGGGCGAGCCAGTCGATCGGTAACGTGCCGTCCGCCGTGGCGATCATCGTGCCGGGCCCGAAGCAGGGCACGTCCGCCAGCTGGCTGTATTGCAGCGCGTTGCCGGCATTGACGTCGTCATAGTAGGTCGCGTCGTAGATCACCCCCGTCTGCAGCGGCGCCGAGACCACGTAGCCCACCAGCTGGCCGCCGATCTCCAGCCGCTCCAGGTCGATCACGGGGCCGGCGCCGTCGATGGTCAGGCCGACATACTCCTCATCATAGACCTGCCCCTTGGCGATGGGCGTGCCGTCCATCGTCCGGATCAACACGTTCTGATCGCGGTCATAGCCGACCTCGTCGGCCGGTGTGTCTCCGTCGAGCGTGGCGCCGTTGTCGTCCCAGACGAAGTCCAGCCGGTGGATGGCCGGATCGTAGTCTGGGCGCAGGGACCAGGTCTCTTCATCCGGGTCGTAGATCAAGGCGTCGGGCGAATATCCAATGGTCACTGGGCAGATCCTGGCGTCTCGCCAAAGACCCTGCTCCAAACATGGCAAAAATCGGGTTAATCGCCGCGCGGTTTTTGCCGCTTGCCGCCGTCCAGGCAGCGTTGCATATCCCGCGGGATGGCCAAGCAGCTCGACTACCACACGATCCGCGCGATCTTCGCCCGCTTCCGCGCGCATGAGGCGGAACCGAAGGGCGAGCTTGAACACGTCAACGCGTTCACCCTGCTCGTCGCCGTGGCCCTGAGCGCCCAGGCCACCGATGTCGGCGTGAACCGCGCCACCCGCGAGCTTTTCAAGGTCGCCGACACACCGCAGAAGATGCTCGACCTCGGCGAGGAGCGCCTGATCGAGTACATCAAGACCATTGGGCTTTACCGCAACAAGGCGAAGAACGTCATCAAGCTTTCCCGCATCCTGGTCGATTACTACGGCGGCGAAGTGCCGTCGTCCCGCGCCGCACTGCAGTCGCTGCCGGGCGTGGGGCGCAAGACCGCCAACGTGGTGCTGAACATGTGGTGGGGCCAGCCGGCGCAAGCGGTCGACACCCACATATTCCGCGTCGGCAACCGCACCGGTATCGCGCCGGGCAAGGACGTCGACGCCGTCGAACGGGCCATCGAGGACAACGTGCCGGCCGAGTTTCAGCGCCACGCGCATCACTGGCTAATCCTGCACGGCCGCTACATCTGCAAGGCGCGCAAACCGATGTGCCCGACCTGCATCATCAACGATCTCTGCCCATTCGAGGAGAAGACCACGTGAGCAAACGCTTCCAAATCGTCGGCATCGGCAACGCCATGGTCGATGTGCTGGCCCATGCCGACGACGCCTTTCTGACTGAGAACGGCGTCGAGAAGGGCATCATGCAGCTGATCGATATGGACCGCGGCGTCGAGCTTTACTCCAAGATCGGCCCGGCGCAGGAAATCTCCGGCGGCTCGGCGGCCAACACCATCGCCGGTGTCGCGCATCTGGGCGGCCGCACGGCCTATGTCGGCAAGGTCAAGGACGACCAGCTCGGTGCGATCTTCGCCCACGATTTGCGCGCGCAAGGGGCGGTCTACGAGACCGCGTTGGCGCCCAAGGAGCATCCGGCCGAGACCGGACGCTGCATCGTGCTGGTCACGCCGGATGGCGAACGCTCGATGAACACCTATCTCGGGGTCACCGAATTTCTTCATCCCGACGACGTCGACGAGGCGATGATGGCGGACGCGGAGTGGATTTTTCTGGAAGGCTACCGCTTCGACGGGCCCGACAGCCACGAGGCCTTTGCCAAGGCGATCCAAGCCTGCCGCGGGGCCGGGGGCAAGGTGTCGATCACCCTGTCGGACCCGTTCTGCATCGAGCGTCACCGGGCGGCCTTCGGGGCGATGCTGAAGGACCATGTGGATCTTTTGTTCGCCAACCGGGCCGAGATCCTCTCGATGTACGAAACGGAGGATTTCGACGCTGCCCTGAACGCCGCGGCGGCCGAGATCGAAACGGTGGTCTGCACTGAAAGCGAGCACGGCGCGCATATCCTGTCCGGCGGCCACCGCTGGCACGTCCCCGCCGTCGAGACCCAAATCGTCGACGCCACCGGAGCGGGCGACCTCTTCGCCGGCGCCTTTCTTTGGGGCCTCGCCGAGGGCTTCGACCTGCCCGATTGCGGCCGCATGGGCAACATCGCGGGCGCCGAGGTGATCAGCCATCTCGGCGCCCGGGCTGAAGCGGACCTGAAGGTGCTGTTCACCCAGGACGGTGTGATCTAAGGCGGGCCAGGATTTCATGGAAATCCTGACGGCAAATCCTCGCCGAGGATTTGGTCCCCAGATTTTCGGTGAAAATCTGGCCCCTCGGTGCAATCCGAGACACGACCGACCGACAGTGACGGGCAAGGCGTTTCGAAACGCCTTGCGCACGCGGTTTCGAAACCGCGTGAAAAGCCGCTCCCAAGCGGCTTTGCCAAGGGCCTTCGAAGGCCCTTTTACCCTCAATACCCGGCTTTGCGGTCGACCAGGTGCAGGAGCGGCTCGCCGGCTTCCGACCGACGGATGTTTTCGGCGATGACTTGGGCCGCGGTTTCGGCGCGGGTTTCGCTGGCGATGTGAGGCGTCACGGTGACCGACGGGTGCGCCCAGAACGGGTGATCCTCGGGCAAGGGCTCTTCGCGAAAGACGTCGAGCGTGGCATGGCCGATTTGCCCGCTGTCGAGCGCCGCCAACAGCGCGTTGTCGTCGATCAGTTGTCCGCGACCCGGGTTGATCACAACCGCGCCGTTCGGCAGCTGCGCAAGGCGCTGCGCATCGAGCAAGCCCTCGGTCCCGGTGGTCAGCGGCAACAGCAGCACCAGGATCTCGGCCTCGGATAGCGCTGCGTCCAGACCCTCGAGCCCCGCCAGGCACCGGATCCCGCGCAAGCGCTTCTTGCTTCGGCTCCAGCCGGTGACCGGGAAGTTCAGCGCCGCCAGCGACCGCGCGCAGGCCGCGCCGAGCTCGCCCAGCCCCAGCACCGTCACCGGCCGCGACCGCGCCAGTGGAGGCGGTTTTGCGATCCAGTCATGGCCCGGGTTCACGATATGCGCGTCCATACCCAGGTGATGCCGCAGCACATGGCCGGTCACGTACTCGACCATGCCCTCGGTCATGCCGCTGTCGACCATCCGGGCAAGCGGCTGGGTCAGGGTCTCGTTCGTGACGATGTCCTCGACCCCGGCCCAGAGGCTTAGCACCGCCTTGGCGCGCTTATACGGCGCGAAATCGCTGAACCGGCGGTTCGGGGCGTAGACGATGTAGTCGGTCTCTTCGGGCCCGTGGCTTTGGCTCAGCTCCGCCTCAAGCCCCGCCTTCGCCATCGCCATCGACAGCGCGTGCTTATATTGCTTCCAGCGCGGCCATCCCGCGGCGAACAAAACCTTGATCATGCGCGTCCCCGCGGGCGGTGGACATGGGCCGACTGCACCAGCCCGAAGGCCACCAGCAGGACCAGCATCGCCGAGCCGCCGTAGCTGACCAGCGGCAGCGGCACGCCGACGACGGGCGCGAGCCCCATCACCATCGACATGTTGACCGCGAAGAACAGGAAGAATGTGGCCGCCACCCCCAGCGTCAGGAGCGACGCAAAGCGGTCCTTGTTGTTCAGTGCCGAAATCACGCAGAACACGACGATCAGCGCATAGAGCAGCAAAAGCGAGAACGCGCCGATGAAGCCGAACTCCTCGGCCAGCGTGGTGAAGATGAAATCAGTGTGCTTCTCGGGCAGAAAATTCAGCCGCGACTGGGTGCCCTGCATGAAACCGCGCCCGGTCCAGCCGCCCGAGCCGAGCGCAATCTTCGACTGAGTGATGTGGTAGCCTGCGCCCAAAGGATCGCTCGCCGGGTCCAGGAAGGTGTCGATCCGCCGATACTGATAGTCCTTCAGGAGCTGCCAGGAGGTTCCGCGTGACTGAAACACGGCCGTCACCAGCCCCGCGCCCGCCGCGAAGACGGCGCCGAAGTAAAGCCAGCTGACGCCCGCGAGAAACATCAGGATCCCGCCGCCCGCCAAAAGCAGGATCGCGGTGCCAAGGTCCGGCTGACGCAAGACCAGAAGCACCGGCACCAGCACGATGAGCACCGGGATCGCCACCCACACAGGACGCGACACCTTGTGGATGTCGAGCCAGTCGTAATAGCTCGCCAGAAGCATGATCATGGTGATCTTGGTCAGCTCCGACGGCTGCAGCCGCATGAAACCCAGATCGATCCAGCGTTGCGCTCCCATGCCGGTGACACCGAAGAACTCGACGGCGAGCAATAGCAGGATCGACACGCCATAGGCCACGCCCGCGACGTTGCGCCAGAACCAGATCGGCACCATCGCGACCGCGAACATCAGCACCAGCCCCAGGGCAAAACGCTTCATCTGCGGATCGGCCCAGGGCGCCAGGGACCCACCAGCCACCGAATAGAGCATTAGAAAGCCGATGCCCGACGCGGCCGCCAGCAACAGCACCAGCGCCCAGTTCAGGTACAGCACCTTCGAGACGCCACTCGGCACCCGCTGGACGGTGTATTCGAGATAGCTCATGCCCGCGACCGCCCGGGCGTGAACTCGGCCGGGTCGCGCAGGATCAGCTTTTGCTGCCGGGTGCGGATCGTGCCGCGCTGACTGGCGGGATAGGCCGACAATGGTGGCGTGCCGCCATAGAGTGCCTGCAGAACGATGTCGCGTGCAACCGGTGCCGCGACCAGCGCCCCGCCGCCACCATGCTCGACCACAACCGAACAGGCGACCGTGGGCGCGTCATGCGGCGCGTAAGAGACGAACAGCGCGTGGTCGCGCCGTTCCCACGGCAGGTCCTCGTTGCGGGTGACACCGCGGGCACGCTCAGCCGCGGTGATGTTGCGCACCTGGCTGGTGCCGGTCTTGCCGGCGAGCCGCATGCCGTCTGCGACGATCCGGCTGCCATAGGCGGTGCCGTCGCGGCTGTTGATGGTGTCGTACATGCCCTGGCGGATCAGCCGCAAATGGTCGGGATCGATGTCGAGCGGTGGGGCAGGGGGCGCCGGCTGCTCGACCCCGTTGACCGATTTCACCAGCCGCGGCACCACCGCCTTGCCCGAGGCGATCCGCGCCGTCATCACCGCAAGCTGCAAGGGCGAGGCTAGGACGAAGCCCTGGCCGATGCCGGAATTCAGCGTATCGCCGATCACCCAGTCGGAGTCGCGGTTCTCGCGCTTCCAGGCCTTGTTCGGCATCAGCCCCACCGCCACCGCGGACATCGGCAGGTCATAGCGCTGGCCCAGGCCCAGCTTGCGCGCCATGGCGGCGATCTTCTCGATCCCGACCCGCTCGGCGATGTCGTAATAATAGACGTCGCAGCTCTCGCTGAGCGAGCTGTCGAGGTCGACCCAGCCGTGCCCGCCGCGCCTCCAGCAATGGAACCGCCGCCCGCCGACCTCTTTGTGGCCGGGGCACCAGATCGTCTCTTGCGGGTCGATCACGCCCGCCTCCAACGCGGCCAGCGCGGTGATCATCTTGAAGGTCGAGCCCGGCGGATAGATGCCCTGGACAGATTTGTTGGCCAGGGGCCGGTGGTCATCCTCGATCAGCGCGGCATAATCCGCCACCGAGATCCCGCGCACGAACTTATTCGGGTCGAAAGCCGGCGCAGAGCCGATCGCCAGGATGTCGCCGCTTTCGGGCTCCATCACCACCGCCGAGGCGCTTTCCTCACCCAGACGCGCCTGCACGTAGTTCTGCAACGCGCTGTCGATGGTCACCTGGATCGTATCGCCGGCCTTGCCCTCTTGCCGGCCAAGCTCGCGCATCACCCGGCCCGTGGCATTCACTTCGATCCGCTTAGTCCCGGCCTTGCCCCGCAATGGCGCTTCCAGCCTCGCCTCGACGCCGACCTTGCCAACCTGGAATTTTGGGATCTGTAGCAACGGGTCTTCGTCGTCGTTGAGGTAGCCCTGGGTCAGATCATAGTCGCTTACCGGCCCCACATAGCCCACGACATGGGCGAAATCGGTCTCTAGAGGATAGACCCGGCTGAGGCCGACTTCGGGCGTCACACCGGGCAGGGCGGGGGCGTTCACCGCCACTTCGGCAATATCCTCCCAACTCAGGCGATCTGCTACCGTCACAGGCACAAACGGGCTCAGCCGGTCAAGCTCGCGCCGTGCCCGGTCCAGCTCCTCGGGCGCCAACGGCACGATCTTCCGCAGCCGGTCCAGCACCGCGTCCACATCGCCCGCATCTTCGCGCACCAGTACTACGCGGTAGTTCTGCTCGTTTTCGGCCAGAGTGACGCCATTGCGGTCAAAGATCAGGCCGCGGGCTGGCGGCAGCAGACGGATGTTGATGCGGTTTTCCTCGGCCAGCAGACGGAACTCGTCGGCCTGCTCGACCTGCATGTAACGCATCCGACCCACGAGAACGCCCATGAAGGCCAGCTGAATTCCACCCAGGATCAGCCCACGGCGTCCGATGATCCGGGCACTTTCCTCGGTGTCCTTCGGTGTGCGCCTCATATCGGCCGCCCCGCTTCGTCCAATTCGCCGGGGGTCATCTTTCGCACCCCCAACACGTAGCGCGAGAAAAGTACGATCGGCGGGTAGATCAAGATCGTCGCCGCCAACTGCAACAGTGTCAGGCCGAATCCTGCCTGCTCAACCCCGAACACCGCTAGAATCAGCAGGTAGGCCGCCGTCATCGCCGTCATGACTCCCGCCACCAGCCCCCACTCCACCGGAAACGGCGCCTCCCGCGACACCGCTTCGCGACCACGCAAGAATTCCAGACCCAGCACCACCAACGCAGTCCACAAGCCAGGCGGCCGCAGAAACAGCATGTCACCGGCCAGAATCACCAGCGCCACCAAGGGCGTTGGTAGGAATTGAGGGCGGCGCAGCACCCAGGCGAAGGTGATGCACAAGATCAGGTCGGGACCGGGATAGCCGTCGGGACCCACCTCGATCGGTAGGATGTGGACAAGAAGGATAGACGCGGTCACGCCGAAATAGGCGAAGCCATAGATCCAACGGTTGACGGTCAGGCTCCTATCCATCCGCCGCCTCCTCGGCGTCGGGCAAGGCCGCGGCCTCGCCTTGCGAAACGTCGGGCTCCGCCCCCCGCGGCAGGACCAGCCCGCCCGGGTCGTTCAATGGCTCCTTGGGCATCGTCCGCAACACCCGCAGGAAGTCCAGCCGCTCGTAGTCGGCGGCCAGCCGCACCCGCAGCCGCCCATCGGCGCCCTGCGCCACCTGGCCCACCAAAATACCCGCGGGAAACACCCCGCCATCGCCGGAACTCACCACCCGGTCGCCCGGTCGCACCAGCTCTGGGCTTTCCAGAAACTCCACCGGCGGCTGTTTCGAGTTGTCGCCCGCCAACATCGCCCGCTGCCCCGACGGCTGGATCGTCACTGGAATCCGGCTGTTGCTGTCGCTCAGCAGGATCACCCGGCTGGTCGAGCGCCCCACACCGCTGATCCGCCCCACAAGGCCCAGACCGTCGGTCGCCGCCCAGCCGTCGACGATTCCGTCCCGCTCGCCGATGTTGAGCAGCACCGACTGCCGGAAGGGCGACCCCGAATCCGCCAGCACCAGACCGGTCACGAAGGTCAGCTTCGGATCCAGCCGCACGTTGTTGAGATCCAAGAGCTTGGCGTTCTGCTGCTCCAACTGCAGCGCCGCCTCTTTCCAGGCCTTCATCTGCTGCAGCTCTCGCTTCAGCTCCTGGTTCTGCTCATAGATCCGGTTGTAGGACTGAAAGTCCTCAATCATGCCCGCGACCTTGGTCACCGGGACCAGCGCCCAGTCGAAGGCCGGCACGATCCGGTCGACGATCTGCGCGCGCAGCCGCTCGACCCGCGGGCTGTCGATCCGCCACAAAAGGAACAGCGCCAACAGGCACAACACCAGCCCGCCGATCAGGATGCGCCGGATCGGGCGGACATAGTCCTCGCTATTGCCTCTGTCTCGCGCCACGTCATCCTCCGGCCAGGCGGCAGGTCACCCCCTGGTCCACGGGCCGGAAAGCCCCCCAGGGCCCCGCGCTTTAGCTCTCGTAATCTATAACGTGCCTGAGCTGTTTTTCATACTCCAGCGCCTTGCCGGTGCCCAAAGCCACGCAATTCAGCGACTCGTCGGCGACCGAAATCGCCAGGCCGGTCTGTTCGCGCAACGCCAGGTCCAACTCGCCCAAGAGCGCCCCGCCACCGGTCAGCATCACGCCCCGGTCGACGATATCCGCCGCCAGGTCCGGCGGCGTCGCCTCCAGCGCGTTCATCACCGCCTCGCAGATCGACTGCACCGGTTCGGCCAGCGCCTCGGCCACCTGCGCCTGGCTGATCTCGGTCTCCTTCGGCACGCCGTTCAAGAGATCGCGCCCGCGGATCTGCATCGACGCGCCACGCCCGTCGTCGGGCATCCGCGCCGTGCCGATCGAGGTCTTGATCCGTTCGGCGGTCGACTCGCCGATCAACAGGTTCTGCTGCCGCCTGAGATGGTTGATGATCGCCTCGTCCATCCGGTCGCCCCCGACCTTGACCGAGCGTGCATCGACGATGTCGCCCAAGCTCAGCACCGCCACCTCGGTCGTCCCGCCGCCGATATCGACGACCATCGAGCCCGTGGGGTCGGTAATCGGCATGCCCGCCCCGATCGCCGCCGCGATCGGCTCCGCGATCAGCCCCGCGCGCCGCGCGCCCGCCGATAACACCGACTGCCGAATCGCGCGCTTCTCTACCGGCGTCGCGCCATGCGGCACGCAGACGATGATCTTGGGTTTCGAAAATGTCGTGCGCCGGTGCACCTTGCGGATGAAGTGCTTGATCATCTCTTCGGCCACGTCGAAGTCGGCGATCACTCCCTCGCGCATCGGCCGGATCGCCTCGATCGAGCCCGGCGTCCGCCCCAGCATCAGCTTGGCATCCTCGCCGACGGCCAACACCTGCTTGCGGCCCTCCTTGACGTGATAGGCCACCACCGACGGCTCGTTCAGGATCACGCCGCGGCCCTTAACGTAGACCAGCGTGTTTGCGGTGCCGAGGTCGATGGCCATGTCGGACGAGAACAGGCCGGACAGAAAGGACATCGAGCGGACCTTTTCCTTGGATCGAGCAGCAGCCCCGGGCGACTCTGCCGCCCGTGGATCGGACGCCTTATATGGAGAGGCCGCGGCAAGGAAAAGGGCGGTGCGGCCGGAAATCGGCCGGTTTCCACTGTAAATTGCCCAACTCTGCGGATCACGCAACGGTTTTCGATTTGTGCAACTGCGTCTGTATTGTTTGATATGTACAAGTCTTGGCCGCTTTTTATCGGAATTTTGTTCCAAGAATGCAAAAGAACTGGAATCCAAGTCGTACCGTCGTCCAGTTCCACCGGCCCACGTTGCCGCAGTGCGTTTTGACCATACCGCCGCCTACAGCGACACCGTCCCAGTTTCTTCTCGTCGGAAATACGCCAGGGGGGTGCGGGGGGACAGGGTCCCCCCGCATCGGTTGGATCGCCGCCAGGCGATCCGAAATCTCAGGCCGAGTCCTTGTAGCTGATCTCTTTCACGTCTGCGTCCGGCGCCGTTTTTTCCAGCCGCACCATCAGCCGGTTCAGCGCCGTCACATAGGCCTTGGCCGAGGCCACCACCGTGTCGGTGTCCGCCGCTTGCCCGGTGGCGATCCGCCCGTCCTGCTCCAGCCGCACCGACACCGTCGCCTGCGCATCGGTGCCCTCGGTCACTGCGTGCACCTGATAGAGTTGCAGGTCCACGTCATGCGGGAAGATCTTCTGCACCGCCTTGAACGTCGCGTCGACGGGTCCGTCGCCTGTGGCCGTCACCTGGTGGTCGACCCCGTCCACGGCCATCGTCAGATCGGCCGATTGCGGCGCTTCCGTCCCGCAGATCACGCGCAGGAACTTCACCTGCAGCCGGTCGTTCGAATGTTCGACCACCGCGTCGCGCATCAGCGCCACCAGATCGTCGTCGAACACCTCCTTCTTGCGGTCCGCCAGTGCCTTGAACCGCACGAAGACATCGTTCAACTGGTTGTCCGCCAGCTCATAGCCGAGGTTCTTCAGCTTCGACCGCAGCGCTGCGCGCCCCGAATGCTTGCCCATCACGATGTTGGTCTCGGAAAGCCCCACATCCTCGGGCCGCATGATCTCGAACGTCTCGGCGTTCTTCAGCATGCCGTCCTGGTGGATGCCGCTTTCATGCGCGAAGGCGTTTTTGCCGACGATCGCCTTGTTGAACTGCACCGCGAAACCGGACACGGTGGCCACCCGCCGCGAGATGTTCATGATCTTGGTCGAGTCGACACCGGTGAAATACGGCATGATGTCCGACCGCACCTTCATCGCCATCACCACCTCTTCCAAGGCGGTGTTGCCGGCGCGCTCACCGAGCCCGTTGATGGTGCACTCGATCTGCCGCGCGCCGCCGGCGACCGCGGCCAGAGCGTTCGCCGTCGCCATGCCCAGATCGTTGTGGCAATGGGTGGCGAAAACCACCTCGTCCGCGCCCGGCACCTCTTCGATCAGCCGCCGGATCAGATCCGCCGATTCCACCGGCGCGGTGTAGCCCACCGTGTCGGGAATATTGATCGTCGTCGCCCCGGCCTTGATCGCGATCTCCACCACCCGGCACAGATAGTCCCACTCGGTCCGCGTCGCGTCCATCGGCGACCACTGCACGTTGTCGCACAAATTCCGCGCATGGGTCACTGTGTCGTGGATCCGGTCGGCCATCTCGTCCTTCGACAGTTTCGGGATGTCCCGATGCAGCGGCGAGGTGCCGATGAAGGTGTGGATCCGGGGTTGCTTGGCGTGCCGCACCGCCTCCCAGCAGCGGTCGATATCCTTGATATTCGCCCGCGCCAGGCCGCAGATCACCGCATCCTCGGCCCGTTTGGCGATCTCGCTCACGGCCGCGAAATCCCCCTCCGAGGCGATCGGGAACCCCGCCTCGATGATGTCCACCCCCATCTCGTCCAGAAGCTGGGCAATCTCCAGCTTCTCCTCGTGGGTCATCGTCGCGCCCGGGGATTGCTCGCCATCGCGCAGCGTCGTGTCGAAGATCAACACGCGATCTTTGTCGTTCATAGTCATGGGTCTATCTCTTTGATGTCCTTGAGCCGTTTCCTGGCGCATCCTACCTCTGAGCGGTCGCGCCTGAAGGCACGCTCAGAGGCGGCTAAGGAGCAGAGCAAGGCCAAGCGCCGCGCCAGGCGCGGTCGTGCGGAAGATATCCGGCTTGCTCGTCATGGGTGCGACTATACGCGGTTTCGAAGGCCCCGCAAAGCCGAAATCATGCAGTCCGAAGCGTCGGCCTCCGGCGCCGCTGCTCCCGTGGGCACGTAATCGAAGGCCGCGATCCGCGCGCCCTGGTCGAAGGCGATGAAAATCGTGTTCGAGCCGGGGCGGATCGCGATGCCCTCGGGATCGGTGCCATAGGCGATCAGCGGCGTGGTGCCCAGAAAACGCCACTCGGCATCGAATTCAAAGAGGCTGTTGGTGCCCTCCCAATCGTCGACCACCAGGTAATGCCCGTTGCGCGGATCGCGCGCGATACCCTGCGGCTCGATCATCGGCGGATCCAGCCGGTTCGTGTCCATCTCGCGCAGCACCTCGCCCTCGGGCGTCGCCCACAAGACCCGCGCCGGATCGTCCTCGACGACCACCAGCGTGCCGTCCTCCTCAACCACGATACCCTCGGTATCGGCGACCGTCTGGGCCAGTCGGAACGGATCGCCCAGAACCGCGCCGGTCTTCGACAGCCGCTGGAACCGCCCGAACCCGTCGGCGACCAACAGTGCGTTGCCCTCCACCGTCACCGCTTTGATCATGCTCAGATCGCTACCGAACCGCTGCAGTTCGAGCCCATCGAGCGTCACCAAAATCACTTCCGGCCCCTCGTTGGCGATCCAAAGCCCGCAGAAGGTCGGGTCGTAGTCCAGGCTCGCCGGGCGGTTCAGGTCGTAGAACCCGCGCAACTCGATCTCGAGCGCCTGAGCAGGCAGGGCGGCCAGGGCCAGGCAGAAACACAAGCTACGCATGGTCGCATCCTCCGGGGCTCGTCATGGACAAGGATGGCCCTAGATCGCCCCCGGTCAACGGGAAACGAGGAGCGCATGAGCCGCGCGCTGATCATCGGGGCGTCCGGCGGGATCGGACAGGCGCTGACCGCCGAGGCGCGGGAGCGCTACAGCTCGGTCGACACCCTGTCCCGCAGCGCAAACGGCCTCGACATTCGGTCCGAGGCCTCCGTTGCCGCCCATCTCGGCGCGCTAGACGGCCCCTACGACCTGATCTTCGTCGCCACCGGCGCCCTGCAGATTGACGGCGCGGGCCCTGAGAAGGCGTTGAAACAACTCACCGAGCGCGCCTTGCGCGACCAGTTCGAGGTCAACGCCATGGGCCCCGCACTGCTGCTGAGACATGGTGTCCGCCTTCTGCCCCGCGACAGCCGCGCCGTCTTCGCCGTGATGTCCGCCCGCGTCGGCTCGATCGGCGACAACCGCCTGGGCGGCTGGTACGGCTACCGCGCCGCCAAGGCCGCGGTGAACCAGATCGTGCATTCCGCCGCCATCGAGGTCGCCCGGACCCACAAAGAGGCCATCCTCGCCGTCCTGCACCCCGGCACCGTCGCCACGCCCTTCACGCGCGATTTCGTCAAGCCGGACGCTGCCACGCCCCCTGCCGAGGCCGCCCGCAACCTCATGGACGTGCTCGACGGTCTTACCCCTGCCCAGTCCGGCGGCTTCTACGACTACGCCGGCAAGGAGATCCCCTGGTGAGCCGGCTGGTCCTCATCCTCGGCGACCAATGCACCCCCGACATCGCCGCCCTGCAAGAGGCCGACAAGGCCACCGATGTCGTGGTCATGGCCGAGGTCGCCGAGGAAGCCACCTACGTCCGCCACCACGTCAAGAAAATCGCGTTTCTCTTCAGCGTGATGCGCCATTTCGTGCAAGATCTCCGCGCGGCCGGATGGACCGTCGAATACACGCGCCTCGACGACCCCGACAACACCGGCTCGATCGACGGCGAATTGCTGCGCTACGCGACCAAGCACGGCGCGACCCAGGTGCTCGCCACCGAACCCGGCGAGTTCCGCCTGATCGAGCGGCTCGAGGACATGCCGCTCGACGTGCTTCTGCACGAAGATCGCCGCTTTTTCGCCCGTCATGCGGATTTCGAGGCCTGGGCGGAGGGCCGCAAGCAGCTGCGCATGGAGTATTTCTACCGCGAGATGCGCCGCAAGACCGGCCTTCTGATGGATGGCGACCAGCCGGCGGGCGGCAAGTGGAACTTCGACCACGACAACCGAAAGCCCGCCCCCGACGCCGTCACCTACGACGGCCCGATGCGCTTTGCCCCCGACGCCATCACCGAAGAGGTGCTGGATCTCATCGAGCGGCGCTTCGCAGACGGCTTCGGCCGCCTGCGCCCGTTCTGGTTCGCCGTTACCCCGGCCCAGGCCCAGGCGCATCTGACCCGCTGGATCGCCGACGCCCTGCCGAGTTTCGGCGACTACCAGGACGCCATGCTGACGGACGAACGCTTCCTCTATCACGCGGTCATCGGCCAATACATCCACGCCGGCCTCCTGGACCCGCTAGAGGTTTGCCGGGCCGCCGAGCGGGCTTACAAGGACGGTAACGCGCCCCTCAACGCTGTGGAGGGCTTCATCCGCCAGATCCTCGGCTGGCGCGAATACATCCGCGGCATCTATTTCCGCGAAGGCCCCGGGTACACCGCCCGCAACGCCCTCGGCCACGCGCGCAAGCTGCCCGCCTTCTATTGGGACGCCGAGACCGACATGGCCTGTATCCGCGCCGCCGTGGAACAGACCCGCGACGAGGCCTATGCCCACCACATCCAGCGCCTGATGGTCACCGGCAATTTCGCGCTTCTGGCGGGCATCGACCCTGGCGAGGTCCACGCCTGGTACCTCGCGGTCTATGCTGACGCCTACGAATGGGTCGAGGCGCCCAACACAATTGGCATGAGCCAGTTCGCCGATGGCGGCATCGTGGCGTCGAAGCCCTACGTCTCATCAGGGTCCTATATCGATCGAATGTCGGATTACTGCAAATCCTGCGCCTATAAGGTCAAGGAAAAGACCGGTGAAATGGCGTGTCCGTACAATCTTCTTTACTGGCACTTCCTCGACCGGCACCGCGCCCGGTTCTCCAGAAATCCCCGCATGGCGAACATGTACCGCACCTGGGACCGCATGGCCGACGAGCGCCGCGAAACCGTCCTGCGCGACGCCGAAGCCGTCCTCACGCGCCTCGATGCCGGAGAACGGCTCTGACCCACCGCACGGTCGCGTAACCCGATCCTAACCGCGGATCCGGTAAAACCTGGTCCCGAGCGCTCCGCGCGGGCCTGGCAATCCGCGTGACACATCGGAAATCCGGTCCCGAAGACCACCTCTTCATCGGGTGCAGGGGCAGGTCCAGATCGACGGAAGGCCAGGCGCCTTCCAGACCGCACCGGGCACTTGCCCGCGGATGACCCCCTGGCGGCGCCGCCGATTTCAACGGCCCTCCCGCCCCACCAGCAAGAGCGACGCGCCCCGCCGCCCGGCCCGACAGGCCCGGCGCCGCGCCGCCGCGTCGAGTCCCCGCATGGGTTCCTTCATCTGGCCAGAAATATCTCAGGGGGAGTCGCCGCAGGCGATGGGGGACAGCGTCCCCCAGTTCACCGCGACCGCCGCAGGCGGGCGCAACCGAACCGGCGCGCCCGCAGGGCGCTCAATTCAATTCGAGCTGCCGTCGGAAATCTCTGCCGTCGATTCGTCCAGCACGCCGTCGGACCATTGCCCGGTCGCCTGCTGGCCGCTGGCATAGCGGATCGTGCCCTCGCCCTGGCGCTTGCCGCGCACGAAGGTGCCCTCGTAGACGTCGCCGTTGGCATAGGTCGCCCGGCCCTGGCCGTCGATCTCGCCCGCCGCCCAGGTCCCGGTATAGGTGAACCCGTCGGCCATGGTGATGGTGCCCTGGCCATGGCGCTGGCCGTCGAGGAACTGGCCCTCGTAGACCGTGCCGTCGGCATAGGTCGCCTTGCCCTGGCCCGACCGTTGCCCATTCTGCCATTCGCCGACGTAAGCATAGCCGTCGGTATAGGTCATGGTGCCGATGCCGTGGTTCTTGGCGGCCTTGAACTGGCCCTCGTAAACCAGCCCGTTGGCATAGCGCGCTACGCCGGTGCCCTCGATCACGCCCGCGACCCAGGCGCCCTCGTAAGTCGACCCGTCGGGATAGGCGATCTTGCCCTGGCCCTCGGCCAGGTCGTCGCGGAATTCGCCCTCGTAGACCGAGCCGTCCGGATAGGTCACCTTGCCCTGGCCCTCGATCCGCCCCGCGACCCACTCACCGACGTAAAGATAGCCGTCAGTGCCGGTGAATGTGCCTTGTCCATGCCGGCGGTCGTTGAGGAACTGGCCCTCGTAGACGTCGCCGTTGGCGTAGGCGACCTTGCCGTCGCCCTGGCGTTCGCCATTGACCAGCGCGCCTTCGAAGACGTCGCCGTTTGGCTGGGTCAGCGTGCCGGTGCCGTTGATCTGCCCGCCGGCCCAGGCGCCGACATAGACCAGCCCGTCGGCGGTGCGCAGCGTGCCCTGGCCCTCGCGCTCGCCGCGCACCAGATCGCCCTCGTAGACCGCCCCGTCGGGATAGGTGATGGTGCCGGCACCCTCCTTGATCCCGTCGATCCAGGCGCCCTCGTAGACATAGCCGTTGGGGCTTTCCATCCGGCCCTGACCGTGGTGCATCGCGTTGCGGAACCCACCCTCGTAGGTAACGCCGTTGGCGTAGACCGCCGCGCCCTGGCCGTCGATCTTGCCGTCGACCCAGTCGCCCTCATAGGTGCCGCCGTCGGCGAAGGTGATCTTGCCGAAGCCCTGCGGCCGCCCCTTGGCGAAGGCGCCCTCGTAGACCGAGCCGTTGGGGAACCGCGCCACGCCCTGGCCCTTGATCTCGCCTTCGACCCAGGCGCCGGTGTATTCATAGCCGTTGGGCAGCCGGTAGGTGCCGATGCCGTCCTGCTTGCCGTCCTTGAAGGTGCCCTCGTAGACGCCGCCGTCCTCGTACTGTTTCAGAACGACTTCGCCCGCCTCCTGCGCCGCCGCTGCGCCGCAGGCCAGGCCGATCCCCGCCAGGACCGCCAGCCATTGGGTTCTTTGCACGATACCCCCTTTCGGCACGCTGCCCGCTGCCCCAAACGATGAGAGTTTGGCCAAACCTAGTTGACGGATCAGGCCCTTACAACGGTTTTTCCTGGCATCGGCTGCGCTTGGCCGGCAGCGGCTGCCGCGAGAGATCTGCTGCAAACGCCCCTGGCGGGTGGCGCCGCCAGGCGCGGCATCGCGCCGCGTTTTCCGATTTCTCGCCCGCGCGATCTGCTCTAAGACGCTGCAGCACTCGAACGGACGACGCCGATGAGCAACCGCTTCCGCCTAACCCTGGCGCAACTCAACCCCACCGTGGGCGCGCTGCAAGACAACGCTGGCAAGGCCTTCGACGCCTGGGGCGCGGCCAAGGCCGCCGGCGCCGACATGGTCGCGCTGCCCGAGATGTTCATCACCGGCTACAACGCCCAGGATCTGGTCACGCGCCCTGCCTTCGCTCAGGCCGCGATGGCCGAAATCGACGCCCTGGCCGCGCGCTGCGCCGACGGCCCCGCGCTCGCCATCGGCGGGCCCTTTGCCGAGGATGGCCGGCTTTTCAACGCCTACCACATCTGCCGCGGCGGCCGGGCCGTGTCGCGCGTGCTGAAGCACCACCTGCCGAACGAGGCGGTGTTCGACGAGGTCCGGATCTTCGACCACGGGCCCCTGGGCGGCCCCTATTCGGTGGGCAACACCCGCATCGGCTCGCCGATCTGCGAGGATGCCTGGTACGAGGACGTCGCCGAGACCCTGGTCGAGACCGGCGCCGAGTTCCTGCTGGTCCCCAACGGCTCGCCCTATTACCGCGGTAAGCTCGATCGCCGCATGTCCGCCATGGTCGCCCGTGTCGTCGAAACCGGCCTGCCGCTGATTTACCTCAACATGGTCGGCGGCCAGGACGACCAGGTCTTCGACGGTGCGTCCTTCGCGCTGAACCCCGGCGGGCGCCTGGCCGTGCAGCTGCCGCCCTTCGACGAGACTTTGGCCCATATCGACCTGGTCCGGGGCCAGAACGGCTGGCGCATCGAGGACGGCGACAAGGCGCTGCAGCCCGACGCGTGGGAGCAGGACTACCGGGCCATGGTCGAGGCGGTGCGCGACTACTGGCGCAAGACCGGGTTTTCGAAGGCGCTGCTGGGGCTTTCGGGCGGCGTCGACAGCGCGCTGGCCGCCACCATCGCCGCCGACGCGCTCGGCCCGGAGAACCTTCGCTGCGTCATGCTCCCCAGCGAGTACACCTCCGACCACTCCCTCGAAGACGCCGAAGCCGTGGCGCAAAATCTCGGTTGCCGGCTCGACACGATCCCGATCTCGGGCCCGCGTGCCGCGGTCACCCAGGCGCTGGCCGAGCTGTTTCAGGGCACCGCCCCCGACATCACCGAGGAGAACATCCAAAGCCGGCTGCGCGGGCTGTTGCTTATGGCGCTATCGAACAAGTTCGGCGAGATGCTGGTGACCACCGGCAACAAGTCCGAGGTCGCCGTCGGCTATGCGACGATCTACGGCGACATGTCGGGCGGCTACAACCCGATCAAGGACCTCTACAAGACCCGCGTCTTCGAGACCTGCCGCTGGCGCAACCTGAACCACCGCCCGTGGATGAAGGGACCGCCGGGTGAGGTCATTCCGACGCGCGTCATCGACAAGCCGCCCTCGGCGGAGCTGCGCGAGGACCAGAAGGACGAAGACTCGCTGCCGCCCTACGACGTGCTCGACCAAATCCTCGAGGCGCTGGTGGACAACGACGCCTCGATCGCCGATCTGGTCGCGCAGGGCTTCGACGCCGAGACGGTCCGGCGTGTCGAACACCTGATCTATATCAGCGAATATAAGCGCTTCCAGTCCGCCCCCGGCGTACGCCTGACCCGCCGGGCGTTCTGGCTGGACCGCCGCTATCCGATAGTGAACCGGTGGCGCGAGGGCGGCTGACCCGTCCCGACCGCCGGCGCGACAGCGGCGTCGTGTTGCCACGCCACGGCGGTCGTGGCACACTGGCCTGCGCGAACAGAGGGGTTTAGGGCGGAGTGGCGGCGACAGAGACCTTCCACGTCGTGATGATCAAGCCGACGCATTACGACCCGGACGGCTATCCGATCCAGTGGACGCGCTCTGTGATGCCGTCCAACACGCTGGCGGCGATCAACGCGCTGCTGGCCGATTGCGCGGCGCGCGGCGTTCTGGGCGAGGGCGTCGAGATCGCCCCGCAGGCCATCGACGAGACCAACACCCGCGTCCGCCCCGACCGGATCATCCGGCGGATCAGGGCCGAGGGCGGCCGCGCCTTCGTCATGTTCGTCGGCGTCCAGACCAACCAATTCCCGCGCGCCACCGACCTCGCCCAGCCGTTCCTGAAGGCCGGCCTGCCCGTCGCCTTCGGCGGCTTCCACGTCTCGGGCTGCAAGGCAATGCTCGACGACCAACCGCCCGAGATCGTCGCGGCGCAGGCGCAAGGCATCTCGATGTTCGCCGGCGAGTTGGAAGAACACCGTCTCGACGAGGTCCTGCGCGACGCCTACGCCGGAACCCTGAAGCCCGAATACGACTACCTCAACGCGCTGCCGTCGCTTGAGGGCGCGCCGACGCCGTTCCTCGACGTCTCGACCATCGGCAAGACGATTGCGAACTACACCAGCTTCGATTTAGGCCGCGGCTGCCCCTACCAGTGCTCGTTCTGCACCATCATCAACGTCCAGGGCCGCAAAAGCCGGTTCCGGTCTCCTGACGATCTGGAAGCCATCATCCGCGCGAATTTCGCCCAAGGCGTCCACAAGTTCTTCATCACGGATGACGACCTTGCCCGGAACAAGAATTGGGAGGCACTGTTCGACCGGCTGATCCACCTGCGCGAGGTCGAGGGCCACACGATCCGCCTGACCGTCCAGGTCGACATGGCCTGCCACAAGATCCCCGGCTTCATCGACAAGGCCTGCCGCGCCGGCGTCGAGCGCGTTTTCATGGGGCTGGAAAACATCAACCCCGACAACCTCGTCGCCGCCAACAAACGCCAGAACAAAATCACCGACTACCGCGCCATGATCCAGCACTGGCGCAAATACGGCGCCACGATCATCGCCGGCTACATCCTGGGCTTCCCCAACGACACGCCCGAAACCATCACGCGCGACATCAAGATCATCCAAGAAGAGCTGCCGATCGACATCCTGCACTTCTCGGTGCTTACCCCGCTGCCTGGCTCGGCCGATCATAAAAAACTGCTGGCCGAAGGCGTCTGGATGGACCCCGACCCCAACAAATACGACGTCTGCCAGCGGGTGACGCATCACGGCACGATGTCGGATGCAGACTGGGACCAGGCCTTCCACGACGCCTGGTTCACGTTCTACACGCCGGAGCATATGGAACGCATCTGCCGCCGTTCCGCCGCGCAGAAGAAGAAGGGCGTCAACCTCAACGAGGTGCTCGAGGTATTCCTGGCCTACAAGCTTGACGGTGTGCACCCGATGGAAGGCGGATTCCTACGCCGCATGCACCGCCGCGACCGGCGCCCGAGTTTGCCGCGCGAACACCCGCTGGTGTTTTACCCGCGTTACTGGGCCCGCACCGCGCGAAACCTTGCTGTGCTCGGCTGGGGCGTCTGGCGGGCGAACCGCCTGCAAAAACGCATCTTTGCCGACCCCGGCCGATACGACTACATCGACCTGGCCACCACGCCTCCCGACGCCGAAGAGCACGACCGCCTGGCGCTTTTCCAAGACACCTCTGGCGGCCGCGACGCCGTCCGCCGCGAGCGCGTCATCGACCGGGCGCGTGAGAAGGCGGTGGCGGAATTCAAACTGCCTGCGGCGGAATAGAACCGAGCTTGGAAGGCAAGCCCGTCGAAAGCACGGATTTTGATGCTACACCGACAGGTGCCGCGGGCTTTTGCACCGGGCGTCGAAGTCAATCGATGCCCTTGAGATGCTAACGTGAGCCGCTCGACGGCAGCGGAATTTTCGGGTCACTCCATGGTGCCATTGAAGCTGACAAGGATAGCGCCAGCCAGAACCATCAGTATGCCAAAGGCCTTCATCAGGTTGATCGGCTGCTCGGGCACATTGAACAATCCAAATTGACTGATGACAGCGCCCAGCAGGATTTGACCGGTGACAAGGAGAACAAAGAAGACCCCGGTGCCGATACGTGGGACCAGAAATGACGCGCCGATGATCATGACGGCACTGACGGCGCCCGACAGAAACAGCCATGCGGGCACATGCGCGACGCGGCTAATGTCACCCGGTCGAAAACCAGATCCGAGCGCGATGACAACAGAGCTCAAAAAAGCAACTGCAAAGAAAGGTACATTGCCAAGAACCGGAGAGCCCATCATTGCCGACGATTGCGACGCCATTGGAATGTAAATTGATACCGCTGCACCCATGGCCAGAGCCAAGAAGAAGTATGCAATTGTCATATTCGCCCGCCCATTTTCAGGTCTTTTTGGTTTCTATTTCGATTTGGGCGTACCACGGGTCAATTCGCAGTCCCATCAAAGCAGTGTAGTGGAAAAGGTGTTGGCGCATTCTCGTGGTATTTTGGTCACGTGCGCCATGCCAGAGTATTGCACTCGATCCAAGCCGCGACGGATCACCTAGATTTCTGAAGGCGTTACGCCTTCATGCACAACTCGATGAACGCGCCCTCAAGCGGCCACGGCGAATCTTTGCGCCAGCTCAATTTGGCTGCGAAAGACCGGGATCTCTTTCTGCCAGATAATCGAACGCTTGATGGTTTGCGCCCGAATGGCGGCCGGTCGGCCCGGGGCCGCGGAGAGCTTGGCCGAACGGTTGGCCAATGCCGCAATACGGTTCGAGCGGGCTTTTTCGATCAAGGTGGTGCTCATTGCTTTGGTCCTTCCGGGCTGTTGAGTGGTGACAGAGAGGAGTGAGGTTCGCCGTTGGGCCAGGCCTGGGGGGCTTCGTGTGCTCGTTCTGCAAGGCCAAGGTTTGTGTTTGTAGGGCTTTGAGGATCGCAGAGACCCGGACGTGCTGCATCTTTGGCGGCGACGGATAGCGAGCCGAATACCCGGTCAACGAAGTTTGCCGTGAGCGTCGGGAACGGGCTTTGCCCATGTCCCAAAACACCATTTAGCACCGTCGCACCATTCAACGCGTTACGCCTGGAGAGAGAAAGCGTCGATTTGCTTTGCATTGTGTCCGAGCCTCTGCGTTTCGCTTGTGTGTGCAATACTCGCGCTCGGAATGTGACTTGATCCCGTCTCGATTGTGGCGGAATTGTGTTTGAATTCTATTGAACCCACAACGACAGCATTGAATTGAAAATACTGTATCGGATGTGAGTATTGGCCTCGAATTACAAAACAATCGAACCCCGGCCCCTTAAATTGTCAAGTATGTGGCAAAAGTTGGGGGTGGTACAGTGCGACGAAGTGATATTCAGCCCCGCTTTTTAGGCGCGGGTATTTTCGCTTTCATGCGATTTGGATCGAATCGCGTCATCGCGTTCCGCGATAAACCGGGCACCTAGACGGCAGAGGCCACCGCGTTGGCGCCGGCTGATCGGCAGTTCGAGATGATCTCATCGAGCCGCGGGGCTTGTTGATTATTGTAACCGCGGAAATCTAGCACCCGCTCAAGCCATTTGGGTGCCGGTGCGGAAGAGCTGGAGCTATCGCAGGAGGATAGTGTGGAAGGCATTACGACCCAAAGCGTTGATTCAAAAAGGACACAGCGGCGGGTCAACCACCCGGTGGCCGTCGGTTTCGGTTGGATTGAGGCACCAAATCCGGCAACCTCGGTCCGCAGTGTGCTTAAGGGGTGCTTGAGGCAGAAGAAAAACAACAAGCTGGAAAAAATGAGCACGCTTAACTCGCTTAGGACGGCCCGGGTTTGTATCAACGCGCTGGAAAGCCACGGCCTGGAGCTTGGAGAACTCAGCGATTTCGACGTCGTAGAACAACTCATCGAGGACATCAGCAAGCCGTATCTGACACCAATTCTGGCGCCGAACAGGAACGATTTCACACAGGAGAATGCGTTCTGGCTGGTCGCTTGGGATGACTGCGAACCGGCAATGATCATTGGTGCGAAGCTTGAAGACCTCAAGGACGAGCCCATCGACAAATTCTGGATTAGGACGGCCCGCCGTCACTATCCGACGCCGGCCGGGGAAACGATCAAATCGGTTGCGCCGCACATCCCGAACGAGCTCGGCGGTCGGTTGGTGTACATAGGGGATTTGTTTGTTCGCCCCAAGAACCGAGGCACGCTAGGCGTTTTGGAGAAGTTCATGCTTCTCGCACATCTGACGGTCGCGATCCGATGGAATCCCGATTTCACCTACGCCTTTATGCGCGACAGAGACGTCCGGCTGGGATTCGCAAATCGCTACGGCTTCACGAAGCATGTGCCGTTCGCCCGAGTTTGGTCCGACCCTCCACATGGGCGCAGCAATTCCGAGTGGCTCGTCAGCCTTTCGCGTTCCGACCGGGAACATCTGACCCTGAATTTCGCAAGATCAACGGATATGCTTCGAGTAGTTGAGAACGAGAGTGTTCCCGCTCGGGTCGTGAACGGGTAGCAGCAGTCGCTTGTACTTCGCGTGAATCTCCGTGTTCCCGGACGGCAGCACCACGTCCAGTTGTTCGACGCTAAGGACCGGACGGCCCGACGCGGCCTCTTTATGGGCATCGACGATCATCTTCGTTCGGCGATCGTCAAGTTGCGGCAGCAGTTCCGCTAAGTGGTTTTCGTCGTGTAGCCCGAACTTTTGCGCGACAAGGCTGTCGTGGCCAAGCTGGACCGGTACAGGCATGACGGCCGTATGCGAGGGCGCCGCGAACAGGTCGACCTTTTCGCGGAATTGGTCGAAGTTCTCCAGCCGTCCGCCATTGGAATGCCACCATTCCAGCAGATCGTCGATCGTCGGGTGCACTCCACCTGCGTTGAGCGCCCTGCGTGCGCGTTCGGCGGCCGCGGCAATCAGCGCTTCGGCAATGTCGTCCACGTCCTGGCTGCCGAGGGTGACCAGCCTTCCAGCTTGAGGTGTGCCGTTATCCGTAAGGTCGGCCAACTCGATCCCGAGAGCGTCGCAGATATCAACGACGGTACTGAGGCCCGGATCGTTCCGGTTGCGAACCATGGTTGCAATATAGGTTTCACCCCGGCCGATACGCAGAGACAATTCGCGGTACGACAGGCCGGCCTCCAGGATCTTCTGATCGAGTCGGTGATGAAAGCCTGATAGTCTGCGATCGTGCTTCATTGACGCGCGCCACACGTTTTCTTTTGTTAACCATAACACCACAAATGGAAGAGATTATGTTCTGAGCGTGGCGAGATAGAGCAGCCTGAACAGTGCTCATTTGCTGATTTGGCCAGGCAGGTTACGCGGCAAATCGGGCAGGGTTCCTGCGTGCAGGCCATGGCGCCAGACTGCGAGAAAAAGGCACTATAGCAGGCGTAAGACGGGCAGCTTCAGGGGCGTCCGTCAACGTTGTTCGTCAGTGCCGGGACCAGCGGACTTTTGCCAAAAAAACGGTCTTCGCCGCGGCTGAAATGCACATGTGGCTGCCACCGTGACACCTATGGCGACCAACCTGCTTACCCGTACTGCAGACACCCGACAAGTTGTTGGGTCAGTTTCCGCCCCGTCGGAATTCGCTGTGTGTCTCGAAGGTCAATCAGGGAAATTGCGCTGCTTCGGCCTCAAAACCTGACAGCGCAACCATAAGCAACGTCAAAGGGTTAGGGTCATTCCCTCACTGTGGCATTCGTCCGGACTTGGCTCAAATCCGCTCCAGCGATGACCCCTTCAGTTGCCGCGCCGTGATGTCCGGATCGCAGAGCCGCGTGCCCTCGGTCGCGCAGGCGGCCGAGGCCGCCGCCACGGCGCGGCGCAGGCATTCGGGCTGCGGCTCGCCCAGGGCCTCGGCCAGGGTATAGGCGCCCACGAAACTGTCGCCGGCGCCGACCTTGCTGACCACTTCGATCTGCGGCGCAACGGAATGCCAGCTGCCGTCCGCGTTCGACAGGACCGAGCCGTCGGCGCCGCGGGCGATGATCACGTTGCTGGCCGCACCGCTGGCCACCAGCTCTTCGGCGTAGTCGGCGGTGTCGCGCCGCTCGGTCAGGGGGCGGCCGGCGAGCCCTTCGGCCTCGGCACGGTCCATGCGCAGCGTGTCGATGGCCTCGTGCGGGGTCTGCACCAGGTTCACCAGCGCAGGGCCGGAGGTGTCGACGATCAGCCGCGCGCCGCGGCCGGTGACGTGTTCTGCCAGGATCGACGGAAATTCCTTGGCCACGCCGGGCGGCTGGCTGCCCGACAGCACCACCAGCGTGCCGTCGCCGGCGGCCTGGTCGATCGAGCGTAGCCCGCGGTCGACATCGGCCTGCTGCCAGATCGGCCCCGGCATCACGAAGCGGTACTGCTCGGTCGTCGACTGGTCGGTGATCGAGAAGCTCTGCCGCGTCTCGCCCGGCCCCTGGAACGCCACCGTCGGCACGCCCTCCAACGCCAGAAGCTGCAACAGATGCGCGCCGGTGCCGCCGCCGATGGCGATCAGCGCCGTGGCCTGGCCGCCTAGCAGCCGGATCGCGCGCGCCACGTTGATGCCGCCGCCGCCGGGGTCGACATGCGGCTCGGTGCAGCGCAGCTTTTCTTCGGCATAGACGGTGGCCGCGGAGGCGGCGAAGTCCACCGTCGGGTTAAGCGTGATCGTCAGGATGTCGGTGCGCATGGGTGTCGGCCTAACACATGTCTCGCTGAGATGCGTTAGCGCCAACACCCCTGCGGGTCAATCACCCCTCAAGCGACATCTGGTAGCTGGCGGGCACATAGTGGAAGCCGTCGCCGCGGGTGTCGACAAAGCCCATGGCCGGGAACGGCATGTGGTATCCGATGAGCGGGATGCGGTCGACGGCGAGCATGCCCAGCACCCGGCGGCGGGTGGCGGCGGCGGCGGCCTTGTCCATGTCGAACTTGACCTCCCAATCGGGATAGGCCAGCGACCAGACGTAGTGGTTGGCCAGATCCGCCATCAGCAGCACCTGGGCGCCGCCGGCGTCGAGCATATAGACCATGTGGCCCGGCGTGTGCCCGAAGGCGGCCATGCCGGTGATGCCCGGCGCCACCGTGCCGCCGTCGCCGATGAAGCTGGTCTTCTCGGCCAGCGGGCGCATGTTCATCTCGAAGCGTTCGTTGTCGCGACCCGCCCAGGCGTCGAACTCGACCTGGCCGGTGACGTAGCGGGCGTTGGCATAGGTCGGCTGGCCGTCGTTCATCAGCCCGCCGATGTGGTCGCCGTGCATGTGGGTGATGACGACGACGTCGATGTCTTCGGGCGCATAGCCGGCGTCGGCGAGCGCGGGCAGGGTGCCGGCGGCGCTGAGCCCGGTGTCGAACAGCACGGTCTCGCCGCCGGTCGTCACCACGGTGGGGGTGAAGTAGAACCGGGTCTTGTCGGCGGGGATGAAGTTCGCCTGGCTGACTTCGCCGAACTCGTCGGCGCTGACGTTCATGCCGAAGATGGATTGCGGGTCCTCGACGACGCGGCTGCCGGCGAGCAGCGTGGCGACCTGCATCTCACCCATCGTGAAGCTGTTCTGGATGGCGTTCTGCGGCGCTTGGGCATGACCGCCGGCGGTGGCCAGACCGGGCGCCAGGGCGGCGGCGGGCAAAGCGGCGCCAGCGGCCAGCGCGGCGCGGCGGGTGAATTTCGGGGCGTGGGTCATCGTCGGTGCCTCCTTGACGATCGGACATGAACGCAAATGGTAGCCCGGCGGGCGCGGCGTTCCATTCCGCATTCGCGCAAGTCCCTGTGCGGGAATGCGCGGGTGGTTTGTGGCGCGGGCGCGGTGGACCGACGTTTCGCGGGGTGGTGTCGACGCCCCACCTCAGGCACGGAGTCAAGGGGCGCAGCCCCGCCGTGCCCATCGCCAACCCGCCCCGGAGGGGCGGCGATTTGTCGAAACCAGCGCGCCGCTCGATGCCCTACGGACTCGACAGCCATAAAGCGCCGCCGTTCAGAGGTCGGCTCGCCACCCCGCGGGTCGGCGATGGGCCCGGCTCATTTCTATGTTGCCAATGACAGTTCTTGGCCACTCCGTCCCTTTGGAATCGGCCGAGCGACCCTCCGGCATTGGATTTCTTGGGAAGTCCGGCGCCCGAACCGGCTACGGCTCCGCCCGTTCGCCGCTGAAACGGTCCACTGGACCGTTTCCGAGACGCGGCTCACTCCCACCACCGATCGATCGCGGCGATGTCGGCGTCGGACCAGCCGAAGTGATGCGCCAGTTCGTGCACCAGGATGTGGGCGACCAGCCGGCCGAGCGGTTCGTTGCCGCGATCGGCCCATTCGTCGAGGATCGGGCGGCGGAAGAGCCAGATCGTGTCGGGCTGCTGCGGCTGGTGAGCGGTGGATTTCTCGGTCAGCGGCACGCCGTCGTAAAGCCCGGTCAGCTCGAAGGCGTCGCCATAGCCCATCTCGCGCAGGATATGGTCCGGGGCGAAATCCTCGACCCGAACGGCGACCTTGCGTGCGGCATCCCGGAACGGCTGCGGCAGCGCGTCGAGCGCCGCCTCGGCCAGCCGCTCGAAGGCGGCGAGGTCCGGGGCGGTCCATTCGGCATGCGTATTGGTCATCGCTCCGATATGGGGCAGGGCGCGCCAGGGCGAAAGGGCTTTGTGACGGGCACCCGGACCGGTAGGATGCGCGCGATGGCAGAGAACAAGACCAAGCCCACCGGCGCCGACGTCGGCGCCTTCCTCGAGGCCGTCGAGCCCGAGCGGCGGCGCCTCGACGGACTGCGCCTCGACCAGATCTTCCGCGAGGTGACCGGGTGGTCGCCGGTGATGTGGGGCCCCTCGATGGTGGGCTATGGCCGCTACCACTACATCTACAAGACCGGCCGCGAGGGCGACGCGCTGGCCACCGGGTTCAGCCCGCGCAAGGCGGCGCTGTCAATCTACATCATGCCCGGATATGCCGATTTCGGCGACCTGCTGGCGCGGCTCGGCAAGCACAAGCACGGCAAGTCGTGCCTCTACGTCAACAAGCTCGCCGATATCGACGAAGCGGTCCTGCGCGAGCTGATCGCCGCCGGCCTGCGCGACCTCGCGACCTATTGGCCGGTGCAGCCGACCTGAAATAGGCTCTTTCATCTGGCTGGAAATATCCTCGGGGGGAGCGCGAGGGGGGCAGACAGCCCCCTCGCGTCGGTCGGATCGCGCCAGCGATCCGAAACCCGCCGCCCGGTGGACAAGCGCCGGTCCCTGTGACACCACCCCGCGCGAAGGAGCCCGCCGATGACCACCACCCGCTTCGCCCCCTCGCCCACCGGCTATCTGCATGTCGGCAACCTGCGCACGGCGCTCTTCAACTGGATGATCGCGCGCAAGGCTGGCGGGACCTTCATCCTGCGGCTCGACGACACCGATCCGGAGCGGTCGAAACAGGAATACGCCGACGCGATCATGCAGGATCTCGACTGGCTGGGGCTGACCTGGGACCGGGTGGAAAAGCAGTCCGACCGGCTCGACCGCTACGCCGCCGCCGCCGACCGGCTGCGCGAAGCGGGGCGGTTCTACGAGGCCTTCGAGACGCCGACCGAGCTGGATCTCAAACGCAAGAAACAGCTCAACATGGGCCGCCCGCCGGTCTACGACCGCGCCGCGCTGCGGCTGTCGGAGGCCGAGCGCGCCGCGCTCCGGGCCGAGCGCGGGCAGGGGGTCTGGCGGTTCCGGCTCGACCACGACCGGATCGCGTGGACCGACGGCATCCTCGGCGAGATGTCGATCGACGCCGCCAGCGTCTCCGACCCTGTGCTGATCCGGCAGGACGGGCAGGTGCTCTATACGCTGGCCTCGGTCGTCGACGACACTGAGATGGGCGTGACGGACGTGGTGCGCGGGTCGGACCACGTCACCAACACCGCGACGCAGATCCAGATCATCGAGGCCCTGAGCGGGACGGTGCCGCGGTTTGCGCATCATTCGCTACTGACCGGGCCGCAGGGCGAGACGCTGTCGAAACGGCTGGGCACGCTGGCCTTGCGCGACCTGCGGGCGCGGGGCATCGAACCGATGGCGGTGCTGAGCCTGCTGGCGCGGCTCGGCTCGTCCGATCCGGTGGAGCTGCGCGGCTCGGCAGACGAGCTGGCCGCGGGTTTCGATCTGGGCCATTTCGGCGCCGCGCCGACGAAATTCGACGAAGACGACTTGGTGCCTCTGACCGCGCGGCACCTGGCCGGGCTGCCGTTCGAGGCGGTCGCGGCGCAGGTGGCCACGCTTGGCGTGCCCGAGGCGCTGGCGCCGCGGTTCTGGGCGGCGGTGCGCGAGAACATTGCGGTGCGGGCGGACATCGCGGATTGGTGGACGCTCTTGCGCGACGGTCCGGCGGCGCCGCTGGTCGCCGACGAAGACCGGGCGTTCGTGGCGGAGGCCGTCGCGCTCTTGCCCGATCCGCCTTACGACGACGGCACCTGGGCAGCCTGGACGACTGCGGTAAAGGACGCCACCGGCCGCAAGGGGCGGGCGCTGTTCATGCCGCTGCGCCTAGCGGTGACCGGACGGCCGCGCGGGCCGGAGATGGCCGATGTGATGGCGCTGATGCAGGTGAAGCCGCGGCTCTGATCGGCCGGGCGTGACCCGATTGAGCGCTGCCGCGCACGGTTTGTTTGCAAGGTGCGAGGCGACGCCCGGCGGCGAGTTCGCTGCGGATCGCCGAGGTTGGGATTGTCTGCTGAGAGGCGATGAGGGACGCGCGCCGGACAAACCGTCCACCGAACCGCTTGTTTGATCGCCTCGTCGTGTCGACGCGCCTGAGGCGCGCCATTGACAGCCCCTCGACGGGCGGGCGGTGCTGCGAGAGCTTTGGCTGGCGGGGCGTGATCCGATTGAGCGCTTCCGCGCACGGTTTTTTTGCTAGGTGCGAGGCGACGCCTGGTGGCGAGTTCGCCGCGGATTGCGGAGGTCGGTATGGTCTGCTGAGGGGCCGCTAAGGAGCATTCGTCGGACAAAGCGTCCATGGGGGCGGTATTTTGATCCTGCTCGCCCCGGCGGCGCTCCCGAGGCGCGCCCTTGACAGCCCCGCGACTGGCGGGCGACGGATGGGCGGCGTGGCGAGCGGGGTTTTGCGATGGCGGAACAGGCGAAGTTTCTCGAGGGCAGTCTTTTCCGCCACATCACGGTGATGTCGCTGACCGCCTCGGTCGGGTTGATGGCGGTGTTCGTCGTCGATTTCGTCGACATGATCTTCATCTCGATGCTCGGCAAGGCAGAGCTTGCCGCGGCGGTGGGCTATGCCGGGGCGATCCTGTTCTTCACCACGTCCTTCGGCATCGGCATGGCGATTGCGGCCGGCGCCCTGGTGGCGCGGGCCCTGGGCGCGGGAGACGAGGCGATGGCGAGCCGCCGGGCCGCGACCTCGCTGATCTACGGCGTGGTGTTCGGGGCGGTCTTCGCGTTTTTGGTCTGGCTCTACCTGCGGCCCATCGCGGCGCTGGTCGGCGCCTCGGGCGAGACGCTGGAGCTTGCGGTGGGCTATCTGTCAATCATCGTCCCCTCGCTGCCGTTTCTGATGGTGGGCATGATCGGCGGGGCGATTCTGCGCGCCCATGGCGATGCGCGGCGGGCGATGATGGCGACGGTCTGGGGCGGGGTGGTCAACGCCGTGCTGGACCCGATCCTGATCTTCGGGCTCGATCTGGAGTTGACCGGGGCGGCGCTGGCCAGCGTCGCGGCGCGGCTGACCATCGCCGGCGTCGCGCTGGCGCCGATCTTCCGCTATTATGGCGGGCTGCGCCGGCCGACGCCGGCGGAGTTCCGGTTGGACTTCCCGGCGATCCTGACCATCGCCTTCCCGGCGATCCTGACCCAGCTCGCCACGCCCGTGGGCCAGGCCTATGTCACCCGCGCGATGGCCGAGTTCGGCGAGGCGGCGGTGGCCGGCATGGCGATCGTGGCACGGATGACGCCGGTGGCCTTCGGCGTGATCTTTGCGCTGTCGGGCGCCATCGGCCCGGTGATCGGGCAGAATTTCGGCGCCGGCCAGCACGACCGGGTGAAGGGCGCGTTCCGCGACGGTCTGATCTTCACCGCGCTGGTGGTGGTGCTGGTGGCGGTGCTGTTGTTCCTGCTGCGCGCGCCGATCGCGGCGCTGTTCGAGGCGGACGGCATGACGCTGACCCTGGTCTATCTGTTCTGCGGCCCGCTGGCGCTGGCGTTCTATTTCAACGGCGTGATCTTCGTGGCCAATGCGGCGTTCAACAACCTGGGCCACCCGTTCTATTCGACCTGGATCAACTGGGGCCGGCACACGCTGGGCACGATCCCGTTCGTGATCGTGTTCGGCTGGTGGCTGGGCGCCCCGGGCGTGCTGATCGGCCAGGCGGTGGGCGGGCTGATCTTCGGCGCGATCGCTTGGGGACTGGCGGTCCGCGTCATGAGTAAGGTTCGGACCGAGCCGGTGGCACCGCAGGCGCCGTTCGGACGGCAGTCGCGGCTGATGGCGCTGTTGCATTTGCGGCGGTGAGTTGGAGGGTGAGGTGCCAGCTGAGGCGGTGTGCACCCGGGTATGGGCGCGGGGTACGTATCGGCCTGGAGCGGATGTTGGCCGTTACTCGGCGGGGCTGCGCCCCTTGATTCCGTGCCCAAGGCGTCGCGCCAACGACCGATCACGGCCATCACAGGGCGCGCGCGCCCTCGCACGGCATAACGCCCAACGCCTATTGGAACGCGATCTGGACCTTCATGGCTTGGCTACGGTCCGCGGCCAGGTCGAAGGCGGTGTGGCTGTCGGTCAAAGGCAGGGTCTGGGTGATCAACCCGCCGATGGCGATGTCTCCGGTGCGCATCAGCTCGACCCCGGCGAAGAACTCGTCGTGGAACCGGAACGAGCCGCGGACCTGTAGCTCTTTCGCCGTGACCGCCTGCAGCGGCACCGTCATGTCGCCGCCGAGGCCCAGTTGCACCAGCACCCCGCCCGGGCGCAGCGCCGCGACCGCCGAAGCCAGCGCGGGCGCTGCGCCGGAGCATTCGAAGGCGACGTCGAAATGGCCCTTGCCGGCGGCGTAGGGCTCCAGCGCGTCGGGGGCGCTGCGGACATTGAAAGTGCGATCGGCGCCATGCGCCAGGGCGCTGGCGAGCGGGGCGTCGGCAAGGTCGGTGGCGACGATCTCGCGCGCGCCGGCGTGCCGGGCGGCGACGATGCACAAGACGCCGATCGGGCCGCAACCGGTGACCAGGACGCGGCGGTCGGTCAAATCGCCGGCGCGCCCGGCGGCGTGCAGGCAGACGGCCAGC
>JAAUYB010060157.1_pt1 | contig 102143 bp, 64 predicted proteins | sample 7278071 | NCBI WGS metagenome assembly JAAUYB01 (sample SAMN14350121, study PRJNA611818) | marine sediment metagenome | isolation source: surface marine sediment (1.8m) | place: French Polynesia: Moorea | collected 2018-08
ATGGTTAACGGAACCGGTTCGCGCACCTGCCCGACCTCCATAAGCTTTATCGTTGGTATTTTATACCATAGGCTGTCGAGTGGGATGGCTCCCAACCCTGGGCGCGCACGCATCCTGCGTGCATCTCCAGACTTAAGCGTAAACAGGCCATAGGGTTAAGCAATTCTCCGTAAACTTATAATTCGCGCTTGCTCCTGCGTCGCTTCGCTTGAATGCACGCAGGATGCGTGCGCGCCCAGGGAAGGTGCCCGGGCGGTTTCTCTTTTTGTGTTGATTTTCCATAAGCGGCCGGGGCGCCGTCCGTTTTTTGGTTCAATCAAGACCCGTTGCCCGGGCGATTTCACCTTTTGTGTTGGAATTATATGCGCGGCCCGGGCGCATCTTGATTTTGCGATGAATATTTTGGGACGGCCCGGGCGCCTCCGGTTTTCCCTGTGAATTTGAGGCCGGCGGCCGGGGCTTTGGTTTTGTTTCGATGGAAACCGGCCGGTGTCCGCGCCACCTGTCTGCATTCCATTCAAGAAGTGGTTGCGCCCGGGCCGCTGAGGTGTTTTTCCAAAAATATGGAAAGTGTTAGCCGTATCTTGGGTGTTCCGGCCAGTACTCAGTTCGATTCACCAAATGCTCTAATAGGCTCATTTATATTGAGGTTGCTTCTACATGGGTTACGCCTTTTCAGCAGTAATTCGGGCTGAGCACGGTACACTTTCCACTTTTTTGGAGATTTTCCACAAAAGTGTAAAAGTGTACGGGGTGTTTTTCGGCTTTCTTGAGAACCCGGAGAGTTTCCATGGCAATGCAGCTGTTTTTCAAATAGATCGGATTAAAGGTGTTAGCATTTTTTTGTCGTATCGGACCGAGCGTTTGAGAAAGTTGGCACGGTCTTTGACCTTACTGGAGATATCACACGGCCCCCGCGCCGCTTTGGAGGATGTTATGAGCTTGAAATTAGTCACCATTAAAAGTAATCGCCAGTGTCTGTCCTTCCTGAAACGCGCTGCCGAAAACGGAGCCTCGGACCTGGCGCAGGGAAAGAACCTGTTGCTGAAGCCCTGGTTCGATAAAATTGCCGAGTTGGTGACGCCGTTCGAGGCCGCCATGCGCGCTCAATTGCATACCCATGCGAAACGGGCTGAGGAGATTGCCGCACGCAACAGAGTCGTAACCGTCATGAAGCACACGGTGCGCGACTTTCGCTCGGCCTTGATGCGGCGCGTGCGGCGCAACGGTGAGCCGGAGATTGTGCTGCAATACTATCGTATGCCGCATGAACGCAAACCGGTCGCCGACGATCACTGGTATCAGTTAGGTGAGTGGCTGCTGGACGGCGAGACCAAAGCGCTGAGTAAAGGGTTTCCGGCCATGACCAACCCCACGGCCGATGAGTTATCCAAGGCCCTGGCCGCTTTCGCCGACCTCCGCGGCAATGCCGAGGAAGCGGATCGCCGCTACCGCGACGCGCAGGACGCGTTGGTGGATCTGCGCAAGGAAACCCAACTGGCCGCACGCGGCCTGGCCGCCAACTTCCGGGTGTTGCTGCATGATAAAGACGCACCCGCCATACGGCGCATCATGCGGAGTTACGGCTTCCAGTTCCGAGGCGAACCGGAAGAAACGGTGAACGAAGAACCGAACCTGGAGAGTTCCCCGGAAGTTGAGCGTTTGGAAGCAGGTGAGAAAGATCCAACGGCAAAGGCTGAGGAGGAACCATCGGCTGGAAAGGCGGATGTTTCGGCCGCCTCTTTCGAGCCGCGATTCGGCAGGATACCTGGAACGGCTCCCATCAAGACGAGAGAACCTGGTTCAGCCGATTGCTCGAGTTGCGACATTGAAGCCCGGATTGCCCGACCTCCACGAAGAGACTTGTCGCCGGGGGATGCAACCCGCCTAATTTCGCCTCGCGGCGAAATGGACGGCTTGCAGCCGGCGGGACGCCGGCGCTCCCGGGAAAAACTCCCAAGCACCGCCTATCACGAGCCGGTGTGCGGTTCCCCTTCGCCGCGAGAAGAAGGATCGGCGGGCAATTTAGCGACGACCGGCCATAATCACCCGGGGACAAGTTGAACCTTTCCGGGTTGACTCTGCTAGAATGAGGGTAGTTTCTCAGGGGGTTGTATGACCGAGCAATTACCTGGACTTCCCTACGGCGTAGGCGATTATAGTCGGATTCGCCAATTGAAGATGGCCTATATCGATAAAACCCGCTTCATCCCGGAGTTGGAGCGGGCCGGGCAATATCTGTTTTTTCTCCGGCCCAGGCGCTCAGGCAAATCGCTTTTGGTGTCTACCCTGGCTTGTTATTATGACCGTAGGAATATCGATCGCTTTGAAGCGCTTTTCGGCGAATCCTGGCTCGGCACCAATCCTACGCCTGAAAAGAACCAATACATGGTCCTGGCTTTTAATTTCTCCGAGGTCGATTCGGACCCGGAACGCGTGCAAGCCTCGTTCGAGCGTTACACCAAAACCATCCTTGATGACTTTGTCAAACGCTACCCTAAAGATTTCGATAAAGCTTTCGTTACCGAATTCACGGCAATGGACCATGCATCCGATCGGTTAAGTGCGCTTTTTACCCATTGCCGCACCCATCACCTGAAGCTCTATATCCTCATCGATGAATACGACAACTTTACCAACACCATCTTAACCGCTTACGGTAAGCGGCAATATTACGACATCACCCACGGCTCCGGCTTCTACCGCACCTTTTTCAATGTATTGAAGGGCGGCGCTTCCATGCAGGACTCGGGGCTCAGCCGGTTGTTTATCACCGGGGTTTCGCCTGTGACCATGGACGATGTCACCAGCGGTTTCAATATCGGTATCCAGATCAGTCAATACCCCGCCTTACAAGCGGTCGCGGGTTTTACCGGCAGCGAAGTCAAGGAGTTGTTGCAAACCTACGGCATCCCCGAGATTCTTGCAATGTCCCTTGATCAGACCATGGATCTGGTCGCGGAATGGTATGGCGGATACGGTTTCACCGCAAATACCGAAGTAACTGTTTTCAACCCGGACATGGTGCTTTATTTCGTACAGACTGCACTAGCGTTCAGGGCAATGCCCGATCAAATGACCGACCAGAATGTGCGCATGGATTACGGTAAACTGCGCCATCTCCTATTGGCTGACAAACAACTCAACGGTAATTTCAAGATCCTGAAGACCGTGATCGAGAAAAACGAGATATCTTCTCCCATCGTCACGGGTTTCCCCATCGAGGAGTTGACCAACCCGGCCAACTTTATCTCGCTACTCTACTACTTCGGTTTGATCACCTATAGCGGTCGTATGGATCTTGAGCCTGTTCTCACCGTACCCAATCGGACGATCGCGGGTATGATTTGGGGTCAGCTTCGGGATGCCTACAAGGATACGGATGTTTTCCGCATCGACCCGTATGCAATCCAACGCGCCCTAGCCGATATGGCCTCGAAAGGGATTTGGAAACCGTTTTTCGAGTTACTTGCCGAATCGGTCAACCGATACACCTCCATCCGCGATTACATGCAGGGTGAAAAGGTCATTCAAGGATTCCTCCTGGCCTATCTCAACGCCGCGACCTATTTCCTGAGTCATAGCGAGCATGAGTTGAACAAGGGCTTCTGTGATATCTACCTGGAACCCTTTACCGCGGGCTATAGCGGCATAGGCTACGGCTACCTGATCGAATTGAAATACATCAAACGAGGTGAGTTGACAGATGACTTGCTGAAAGCTCAGATCGCTGAAGCTCGTGACCAACTGAACCAATACCGGCAAGACCCAAGGTTGGGCAGATTCGGCAAAGAAATCCGCTGGGTCACTCCTATTCTGGTCTTTCACGGCTGGGAAATGGTTTACTGCGATGTTTGATCAAAGTACGGTTCTACCTGTTATCTCACAGCACTTAAAGCAATAGGAAGAGAGGTCACAGAGGGTTCTTGACCTCACCAGGCTCTTTCTTATCTCGGTGTCCTCTGTGTCCTCTCTTCCCCTTGTTTTCTGCTTTGCTTGGAAGTCGGCGGCCCGCTCGGGCGAGGGATCGCTCCCGATGTACCGACTAGTTCTATCCGCACGCTTTTCCAGTCTCAAAGTAGTGATCTAATCAAGAAGATATATCCAAGAGAATATTTGACACCGATGCAAAATTTGCCAACAAATAAAACCTAACACTGATTTCATTAAAAGTGCCTGTAAAAACAAGAGAAAATTGCAAAAAACGATAAGATTACTATTGCGTCCTTGTATTCAAGCCCTATAATTCAAACTGTTTAAGCATTCATTCATTTTTTCTCTACATGAGGTTCCATTCGATGAATATCCACGAAGGCAAAGAGCAGTTTCTGTTCCACTGCGAATTTGAAAAGAATCTTACCGGCAAAACCCTCAAAGCTTACGAAACCGATCTCCGCCAGTTCATCGCCCACCTGGGCGCCGAGACCGACGCGCCCATGGTGACCGCCGTCGACAAGGTCATGTTGCGCGGTTACCTCAAGAAAGCGGGCGAGACCGCGAAACCCAAAACCCTCAAACGCAAAATGGCCACCCTGAAGGCTTTCTTCAACTTCCTGGAGTTCGAGGACCACATCGTGGTCAGCCCCTTTCGCAAGATGCGCCTGAAAATCGCGCAGGAGAAACGCCTTCCCGTTGTCCTGACCTTGCAGGAAATGGAAGTCCTATTGGCGCATCTCTATGGGCTGAAAAGCAACCTGGGCTCGTTGACGCCCCTGCAACGCAAGCTGTTGATTCGAGATATCGCCGTCATCGAGATCTTGTTCGGTACCGGTGTCCGCGTCTCCGAACTGTGTAACCTGACCTGGGAATCGCTGAATTTGGATGAGGGCTTCATCCGCATCTGGGGCAAGGGGCGCAAAGAGCGTCTGGTCCCCATCAGCAGCCGGGCGGTTGTGGACGCGCTCAACGACTACCTTGCCGTTTTCAACCCGGAGAGAAATGGAAACGCGGTGTTCATGAATCGAACCAGGCAGCCCATCTCCGAACAAACCGTCAGGCTGATGTTGGAGAAACGCGTCAAACAATCCGGCCTCACCAAAAAGGTAACCCCGCATACACTCAGGCACACGTTTGCCACCCTGCTGTTGGAGAACGGCATGGATATCCGCAACATCCAGGTGCTTCTGGGGCACAGCACCATCCTGACCACGCAGATCTACACCAATCTCAGTTGGGAGGCCCAGAAGCGGATGCTGGTGCTGAAACATCCTCGGAAGAAGATGCTCAGCAACATGTCCGCTCAAGGCAGCGGGCCGTGAAACATCGGGAGCCTCAACAGGATCGGGTGATTCGTCACACGGTCCTGTCCTCCCCGATCAACGCTCTAAATGCTCAGGCCTTTTTCTTCAGGGTCAGGTTCATTTGCTTGGCAATGCGTTCGAAGCCTCGCTTGGAGATCATGTAGGCCCACTGGGAATATTCTTTGTATTGACGCACCAGCCGGACCTCCGCGAAGGTCTTGCGGTCGCCGAAGATGGCGTCGCCCAGGCGCTCTTTCAACAGCAGCCAGGTGGAGCGGTTCTTGTACAGCGTGTTGCCGTCGTTACCCGCGTAGGACTGACCCCAATAGGACAAGGGATAGAAACCCGCTTCCTTGGCTTTTTGGAAATCCTCGGTCTCCTCAAAGGTGAGCGGGCGCACGAATTCGGCCAGGGGAACGGGAGAATCCAGGTGGAGCCCTTGTGCCTCGCGCAGATCGGCGCCGGTCAGGTCGCAGCCCGACAGGTTGGCTTCGCGCAGGTCGCTGTAGCGCAAGTCGGCGCCGACGAGCTTGGCCGCGCCCAGGTTGGCCTTGTAGAGGTTGGCGTTGCGCAGGTCCGCCCCGGTCAGGTCGGCGCCGCCCAGGTGCGCGTGCGATAAATCGGCGCCGCGCAGATTTTTCCCTCGCAAGTCACGGCCGCCCAACGAGGCGCCGCTGAGTTCCACGCCCGAGAGATCATCTTTGATCAATAATTCTGCCATGTCTGTCATAAGGCCGAATCCCCCAATCGATGATTTTATAACGACTATTATAGACCAATTGGCGGCGGCTCATGAAAAACTTGCTTTCACCGCCGGATCATTTATACGTAAAGGCGATGCATTCGGCCCGGGAATTTCGGCGGGCTTGCGACCACGCCCCGAGAAACATGAGCAATAAGTTGTGAAATGAGCCGGTACTTGACAGGCACCTGTGTTTGGTGGTACTTATTGGCGTCATGATCTTCGCGAGCCATGACACAAACTACCGGCCTTCATCGATTCGGTAATTCTAAACCCCTGGTTCCCAAGTACTCGCGAATCGTTTTGATGGGACACAAAGGCTTCACCCCGCATCGAAAACTCCTGAAAAGGATCTAAGAGCAGAAAACCATGAATGAAGACAACGGCGTGTCTTTGAAGGGACCCCGGTCCCCCATGTCGAAAAAGCTTCTTTTTCGATTGACCCTCTGTGTCCTTTTCATCATGGCCGCCTGCGGCCGTCAAGAGCATGCGCCCGACGCCCTTGCCGATCTGCAGCGCTCCGGCGAGTTGATCATTTTGACCCGCAACGCGCCCACCACCTACTACCAGGGTCGCGAGGAATGGGAGGGTTTCGAATACGAACTGGCCTCGGCCTTCGCCCGCTCGCTGAACCTGAAACCCAAGTTCCGCGTTTTGGACAACACCGCTGAACTGTTGACCGCGATCAACCGGGGCGAGGGCCATATCGCCGCGGCCGGCTTGACGCGTACCCAGGAACGGGAAGCGCGCTTCCTCTTCGGACCCGATTATTTGACGGTTACTCAGAAGGTCATCTGCCGGCGCGGCAAACCCATGCCCAAGCACCTGGACGATCTTTCGCAATTGTCCCTGAGCGTGGTGGCGGACAGCAGTTATGAAGAGCGCCTGCGCGAGTTGCGTACCGAAAACCCGGAGCTCACCTGGACGGGTACCCGTGAATTCGAGGCCGAGACACTGATGGACGAAGTGTGGCAGGGACAACTGGACTGCACGGTTGCCGATTCCCTGATTGTGGATATCAACCAACGCTACTACCCGGAACTCAGCGTGGCCTTCGATTTGACCGAGAGCGAACCACTCGGCTGGGTGGTCGCGCCCGCCTACGCCGCCTTGATTCCCAAAATGAACGATTGGATCGAACGCCCGGAAACCCAAAAGCTGATCGAAGATTTTAAGGAAAAATACTTCGGGTTCGTGCCCATCTTCGACTATGTGGACCTGAAGACCTTCCAGCGTCGGATTCGGGACCGCCTGCCGGGTTTTCAGGCAGATTTCAAAGACGCGGCAGCCCGCTATGGGTTGGACTGGCAATTGCTGGCGGCCCAAGCCTACCAGGAGTCGCACTGGGACGTGCAGGCCACCAGCCCCACCGGCGTGCGCGGCATCATGATGCTGACCAAACGCACCGCCTCGCAGTTGGGGATCTTCGACCGCCTGGACCCGCGCGCCAGCATTATGGGCGGAACGCGTTACCTGGTCCAGATCTACGACCGCTTGCCCGAGACCATTCAGGAGCCGGATCGGACCTGGATCGCCCTGGCCGCGTACAACGTGGGTTTCGGTCATGTGACGGATGCCCGGCTGCTGGCGAAGGAAAAGGGGCTGAATCCTGACCTCTGGCGCGACCTGCGCGAGGTTCTGCCGTTATTGACCCAACGGAAATACTACAAGCGGTTACCCCACGGTTATGCGCGAGGGCGCGAGCCGGTTCGCTACGTGCAACGCATCCGCAATTTCCACGACCTGCTGGAGCGCCACATGGAAAGCCGGCCGGAACTGGTCTCGGAGTAATCTAGTTCAGCAGCAGCCCCGTCGGCCTAAAGAAGGGCTTGATTTTGACATTATGTAAAGCGGAAGAAGCCCAGGCGAAAATGAAGGGCCAAATAGTTTTTATGTCACTGTTGACAAGTGCTGAAAAAAGGCTTATGGTATAAATCAGCAATCCTGAATGAGTGGCTGTTTAGCGTTTTTTCGACACTTTCAAGATTGCATCTTTCCCCCTTTGTCAAGAGAGTAAGGAGTCATTTTTGAGCGGTTTTACACCACTGGCATGTGGTAAAAAGATTCCTTCAGGCAGCATGCACGCCGTATCAGTGTCACTTCCCACCATGAGCGATCTGATCGGCTATGAAAACCAAGACCCGGAGTTCCTCAAAATCGTAAAAAGGGGATATCCGAGGTTCCATATCCATCCCTACGTCAGGCAGATGCAAGAGTATTTGAATGACGAATTGGATTTGAACGGCAGCCCTACCTTGATCACGTCATCTCGACGAGTTGCTGAGAATCTATGTGACTTTGCCGAAATGAAAACACCGCGTATCCTGGATTCAGGAGACCTGGCGATCGTGGTCCTTGAAAACAAAGAAGAAACCAACAAAAAAGCCAGAGCTTATTTGCAGCATACCGGGGGCGGAATTTCTTCCCGACTGGCCGAAGATTTTCTCTATGAAAGGGGCCTTCTGGCCGCAAAGGAGGATGAGAACAAAATCGAGGATGATGCCGAGCATCGCGTTTGCCAATCCTTGGCCGATGCCTATGGGGCAGCCGATTCCAGCGATGTCTATCTGGCCTCCTTCGGCATGAGTGCCATCCACGCAACCTACCGCGCCCTGTCGGAAATTCAGAAAGCACAGAGAAGGGACGAGTGGGTTCAGTTTGGATGGCTGTTCATGGATACCATTCACATAATCAACAAATTACGTTCGCCGGAAACCCGGAGGCATGTGATTTCCTCACCCTTGAAAATCCAGGAGCTGGAATCCCTTTTGGATCAAAGAGGGGATCGCATTGCCGGCATTTTCACCGAATCTCCTTCCAATCCAATGCTGCAAACCCCGGATCTGGAAAGATTGAGAAATTTGGCCGACCGTTATTCTATCCCGGTTATCGTCGATGCCACCCTCGGAACGCCCCACAATGTAGATGTGCTTCCCTACGCGGATCTGGCCATCGAAAGCCTGACGAAATATGCCAATGGTTCGGCTGACCTCATGATGGGCGCCGTGATTCTCAACTCACGGTCCTCTTTTTTCGACGCACTCAAAAGAAAGCTCCCGGAAACCATCAATAAGCCTTATCGGGGCGACATAGCTCGTCTCGCATATCAAATCGCTTTCTATCCCGAGCGGATGAGGCGAGTCAACGAAAACACCATGGAACTTGCACCGTTCTTCCAATCCCGTCAATCAATCAAGAATGTCTATTGGGCCTATCAAGATTCATCCCGGGCCAATTACGAGAAAATTCACCGCGGACCGAATTCTCCCGGTGGTTTGATTACGCTCGATCTGAACGTCCCCCTCGAATCTGTATACGACCGCTTACAGCTTGCTAAAGGTCCGAGTCTGGGCGCCGAATTTACTCTGGTCGGCCCTTACCTTTACCACGCTCATTACGATCTGGTTTCAAATGAGAAGGGCCGAGCTCACTTGCGCGCAAACGGACTGAATCCCGAATTATTCCGAGTCTCCGTTGGTACTGAAGACCTGAGCTCCCTGATCGAAGCCTTTTCCGAAGTCCTTTAATCCCCTGAGCTTCCTGATCGAAGCCTTTTCCGAAGTCCTTTAACCCCCCTAAACAAAAATCAATGAACCGTGTTTGACTTTACTTGTCCATAGATGTGAAGCGATCACGAGATGATTGGAATATGTCTGAAAAAACAACAAATCGATCATTTTGCATGAATTGCCCCCTTTCATCGTGGACGGTCCTCCGAAGCCCAAGATACATTTGACAAACATCAACTGCATGTGTGGAGGCTATTATGGCCATCGAAGTAGCAAGTGACATTAACAAAATTATCAAAGAACACATATCTGGGTCTTTCAGCAACCGGCGCACTCTTGAGTTATCTCAGCAGTTCCAAAGAGACGGGCAGATAACAATAAGAGATATGGTCCCAGACGAAATCCGCGACTTGGTTAAAAACGAAGTGTTGCGTCTCCTGACCGAGCACTCCGAGCGAAGGGACCTGGTCCTCAACACAACCGGGGGTACGCCTCGGAACATGGACGTCGTCCGTAGCGAGGTAATCGCCGATAACAGTGACATCCTTCAGACCATCTACAAGTCCAAGCACCTCATCGGCTTCCTCGAGAGGCTGGCAGGCGAAAAGCTTTTTGCCTGTCCAGTCAAGGACGAGGAGTTCCTCATCACGAGGCAGACCAAGCCGCGCGATACCCATGGATGGCACTGGGGAGACTTCAGGTACGCGCTTATTTGGCTGCCCGAGGTACCTGATGTGGAGGCGGGCGGGATGCTGCAAACCGTTCCTCACACCATCTGGAACAAAAAAGAACCCCGCATCCACTATCATCTCTGCACCAATCCCATCAAAACGTATTCATTCCTGTCTGGTGACCTGTATTTTCTGAAAGCGGACACCACTTTGCATCGAACAGTCCCACTTACCCGAGAAGCCACAAGGATCATCCTCAACATGACTTGGGCATGTAAAGAAGATATAGAGAATCCTCTCGCTTGGGATGACCGCTGGTGGGAGAACAAAGATGTGACCGAAGCCGTCGCCGATGATTGACCCGGGAAATCGCTTACCAACCTTGATCCCGGGCATCGGCCGAGGCCCGAGTGTCAAACCGTGAAAACGGACTGGTTTGATTTGTCCCCTAAAATTAAGTATCCAGGCCTGCGCAACGAAGCACAGCCCACAACATTTAGATAAGGAGAAATAGTCGTGATTAACGAAACTTTAGAAACGTTTACTGAGGTTACCAACGACGCGATTCGCAAGAGGATGACCGACGAGCAATCCCCTATGAAAACAATCCTAGACGATACACTCAAGCTCATCCTTGCACATCGATCGGTACAACATCCCTTCCTCCTTCATTACGCCGAAAATGGACTCACCCCGAGACAGGAGCGGACTCTCTTTTCGGAGTGCTATTACTTTTTCAGACACCTGCCTTTCTACGTCGCCGGAATGGCCAACAATACGCGCGATGAAATGATCCTCAGGGAGCTTCTCATCAATGTCATGGACGAGATCGGAGATGGTGACAAGATCAAGGTCACTCACTCCCAGATTTACATGGATTTTCTTACCAAGATCGGGGTCAGCGAAGAAGAGGTCCAGGCCTACAAGCCCCTGGCCGTAACGACCGCGCTGAACGAGGGCATTCGCAAGCTCTACGTGGAAAGCGACATCCGTAAAGCGCTGGGTGCACTCTACGTGGATGAAACCATGTCCGGTATCATGGTCTCCAAGCTCAATGACGGCCTTGAACATAGATGGGACAAGGATACTCGCTACTTCTTCCTGCTTCATATCGACGTGGAGGTGGGACACAGCAACGGTATTTTCAACGCGCTGCACGGCCTCCTGGAAAAGGAGGATACACAGCGTCTCTTTGAGGAAGGCATGGAGGGATTCCTGACCCTGCTTGAAGCTTTCTGGGACGGTGTCCAAGAATTGGTTATGAGCATGGAGCCGGCTACTGCCGGTTAGGTTTCCGGTGGGAAATCATTCCACCGACAGACCAAGGCTCAGGTCGGGAAGCCCCCGGGCACGCTCGTGATGCTTCCCATTGACCTGCTCCAAACACGGAACACGGTGCATTTCTTGTTCCGAGGAAAAAAACTCCTTTAATTCACGTACCAAAGACAGCCCGGCAATGAGATGATGGGCTTGAGAATTGGGCCTGATCGGTCTCGAAGCAAATTGCCAACCAGGTTTTTCTATGAATACCCCAACAAACAGGATTCGCGCGCTTTCCCCGGAGAAAAAATCTTTGCTTGCCTACCAACTCAAAGAGCTTGGCCGGCAATCAAAAAATCGATCTTCGGAAAACCTGGCCGCACTAAACCTTGAGGCCTCTTCCGGGAAGCACTTCCCCGCTCCCGCCCGGAATGCCTCTACTTCTGTCAGACAAAACGATAAAATCCTTCCTGTCAGCGGGCTTCCGGAAGGACAATTGTCTCTTGATGTGGAGAGCCTGCCTCCCAAGGATGTCGCCTATTTGTCGGCGCACATCCTGGCTGTATCCGAAATCAGCGATCTTGCCCATATTCCCGCGGCAGCCACGAAAGGGCACGGTCAATCCTGGAGCTACCATCCCCGCAGGATTACCCCTCTCAGCCGGGCGCCCGAGGGCCAGGTTACCATTGATACATCGGTGATCTCTGAACGGATGGCGACTTATTTACTCGAGGCCATCCTAGAGGCCGCGGAAATAGATCGTCTCGACAAAATCCCCCTCACCAGCCCGAGAAGACCTGATTTGGGCTATCACCCCAACAAAATTCAGCCAATGAGCAACGTGGAGAGCCATCAAGTCCTCGTCGATGCCGACTCGCTTCCTGTCAATGACGTGGCGATTCTCCTGGCCAATATCCAGCAATATGCAACGTCTGCCGAGCTTGCCCCTTATCTTCCACAGGGTCCCGTCTCCGACCGGGGCACCCGGGGAAGGTGATCATGAAGAAAACACCCCACGCGAGCTTGGACCTGGAGAAAAAAATCGGCAGCGCCACTTCCCTGGTAGAGGTGGTCAGGCTCCGTGCGCAACTCCAGAGCGATCGCCGAGCATTTACCTTTTTGCCGCGACCCAACCAGCCACAACAAGTGCTTACCTACGGAGAGCTGGACCTGAGGGCAAGAAATATTGCCGGCCGCCTTCAAGCCCTTGGTAAGACCGGTGACCGGGTGATTTTGTTCTTTCCGCCCGGGCTGGATTACATCATCGCGTTCATGGGTTGCCTGTATGCGGGCATGGTAGCCGTTCCTCTTTACCCGCCGCGACGACAAGAGAAATATTTTCGAGCGGCCCCGGTGATCGAAAGTTGCCTACCCCCATTTGCCCTGACGAACTCAGCCACGAAAAGCCTGATTTCGGACACCCTCCAGAACGATGAAGCTTGCCGCCGAATACAGGTCTTGACCTGCGACGACATCCCGCGGTACGACGATCGCCATGCGTGGCGCTCAAAAGAACACCCTCTCGCCTTTTTGCAATACACTTCCGGTTCCACGGGCGATCCAAAAGGCGTCATGGTTTCTCACGCCAATATAATGGCCAACCAGCGAGCGATCCAGGCCTCTTTCCAAAGCAGGCCTGACGACATCTGTTTCAGCTGGCTTCCACTCTACCATGACATGGGGCTTATTGGAGCCGTGCTTCATGCCTTGTACGTCGGATTTCCCACTATTTTCATGCCTTCTGTCGCCTTTGTTCGCGAGCCGCTCGCCTGGTTGGAGGGAATTACCCGCTATCGCGCCACGCTCAGCGGCGCACCCAATTTTGCTTACGAATTGCTGCTGGACAGGTTCAAGCCCGATTGGTTATCGAGGCTGGATCTGAGCTCCTGGCGTGTGGCCTTCAACGGTGCTGAACCGGTCCGTGGTGCAACCTTAACTCTTTTTATCGAGCGCTTTACAACCGCGGGTTTTCGGGCCGAAGCCTTTTTCCCCTGTTATGGTATGGCGGAAGCCACTCTTTTCGTCAGCGGCGGAAAGGTGGACGCACGTCCCAAATTGGCACGTTTCCAAGCCGCCGCCATGGAGCGCAATCGGGTAATTGTCAGCGAGGCCGATACGGAGCCGTCCCGCCTGTTGGTTGGCTGCGGCAGTCCCGCCCCGGGTCACGACCTTCTGATCTGCGACCCGGACGACCTCAACCTGTGCTCCGAGGGACAAATTGGGGAGATCTGGTTGCGCGGCCCCAGTGTCAGTGAGGGCTATTGGAGCCAGGAAGAACAGACCAGGAAAACATTCAACAGATCCCTCAAAGATGTGACGGGTTGCTTCCTTGCCACCGGCGACCTTGGTTTTCTTCAAGATGGTGAGCTCTTCGTTACCGGTCGGCTGAAAGACCTGATTATTGTGCGGGGCCGTAATCATTACCCCCAGGATATCGAGGCAACCGTGAGCGACAGTCATCCTGACCTCAAGTCAGGCGGATGCGCCGCTTTTTCGGTTCTTTTGGATGGGGAAGAGCGCTTGGTTGTAGCTGCCGAAATCAACCGCCGCAAGAGGCAAGACCTGAAAAAAGAGGACGTGGTTGCCGAGATACGGAGCTCGGTCTCACAAGCTCACGAATTGCTGATTCACGAAATCGTCTTATTGCGGCAAGGCACGCTACCCAAAACCTCCAGTGGCAAAATTCGGCGCAAGTTGTGTAAACGTCAGTACCTCGACGGTAACTGGACGGTTGTTGCAAGCAGCCTTCTTCCCAGTCGCCGAGCTATCTCCAATCGCACAAACCCCAGCATAGAGGAGCTGACGGGTTCGGTCGATAGTCTGAAAGCTTATCTGTGCCAACTGGTTGCCAGGGTGCTGGGAGTTCTCACGGAGGACATTCACGCCGACCTGGTCCCAGCCAGTCTGGGGATAGATTCTATGCTGGCGTTAGAGCTGCAGTATCAACTCGAGCAGGATCTGGGCATTTCTTTGGACATGAACCTCTTCCTGGAGGGCGCCTCCATCCGCGAATTAGCCGTTCAGGCCATGAAGCAATGGGCGTCTAGTCCAGTGAAACCCGCTCCCGAGACTTTGCAACAGAACAGCCAATTTCCCCTATCCCATAACCAGAAAACCCTTTATTTTTTGTATAGACTCAACCCCACAAGCCCTGCCTACAACCTCTCGTTCGGGATGACCACCCATTCGCCGCTGCCACCGGCCCTTATCGAGGCGACCCTCAATCAACTCATTGAACGGCATCCATCCCTGCGAACCACTTACCATGTCCGGGGAGAAGAGCTGTATCAAAGAGTGGCCGGGCACTGGGACGCGCCCATTCGGCAAATGGACGCAACCGATTGGAGCGCCAGGCAGTTGCAGGATTATCTGAAGAAAGAGGCCCAACGGCCCTTCAACCTGAAAAAAGGTCCTCTCTTCCGGGTACTCTTGTTGGTAAGAGCAAATGGTCGCCAGGTGCTTCAATGGAGTTTCCACCACATCGCGGTTGACTATGCATCGTTGATGATTTTGCTTAATGAATTCGGCGCCATTTATGGCCACTTTTCCGAAACGCCCGGCATTGCACCCAAACTGAAGCCCTTACCCGTTTCCTATGAGGCTTATGTCCGCGACCAGGCGCGGATTTTAGCGGGCTCCCATGGGCATCAGCTGTGGAGCTACTGGCGGGCGCAACTTGCCGGCGGACCGAAGCTCATCGACCTCCCCATCGACAAACCCCGGCCGGCAATTCAGGGTTTTACGGGCGCCTGCCACAGCTTTACAATTAACCCTGACTGCCGTCCCCGACTGGAATCTCTGGCCCGGCAACATGAGACCACATTGTTCACCGTGCTCCTGGCCGCTTTCCAGGCATTGCTCTACCGGTACACCGGCCAGGACGACCTTCACGTGGGAACCCCTACCATGAACAGGCGTCGAGCCGAGTTTAAAGAGGTGGTGGGGTATTTCGTCAATCCGGTGGTCGTTCGGGGAAGGCCGGACGGCTCCCAATCCTTCAATAACTTTGTTCAGCAAATACGTCAGACGGTTCTCGCCGGTATAGCGCACCGGGATTTCCCCTTTCAAATATTGGTGGAAAAGTTGCGCCCGGAGCGGGAAATGAGATGGTCTCCGCTGTTTCAAGTCCTCTTCACCCTTCAACAACCCTACCGGTCGGGAGGAGACATCGGACAAGGTTTTGCATTGCGAAAGGGGGGCGCACGCACCCGTCTGGGAGGGCTGGAGTGGGAGGCAACCGGATTGCTGCACGAGGGTGCACAATTCGACTTGTCCCTGGTGATTGGGACGGGATCCCCCCAAACAGAGCTGGAGGCCTGGTTCGAATACGATTCCAACTTGTTCTTCCCACACACGATCGCACGCATGGCTCGGCATTTCGAAAACCTCTTGGAGCAGGTGTGCCTCAACCCCCGGCAACTCCTCGTGGGCCTACCCTTGGCGCCCAAAGAGGAGTTGGATCGTCAGCTCCACAGGTGGAATGGCTCCAACATCGACCTGCCCGGAGGCCAGTGCATCCATCATCTTTTCGAGGCGCGAGCGGCTCAGACACCAGATGCCCCCACCTTGACCTACTCACGCTACGGCCACGCGGACGAAACACTCACCTACAAGCAACTCAATGAGCGTGCAGACCATTTGGCAGAGCACCTCATTTACGCCGGAGCGGGACCTGAAAAGGTGGTGGGCATTTGTCTCGAACGGGGCGTAGAAATGGTGGTCGCCTTGTTGGCGATACTCAAGTCCGGCGCTACCTATCTGCCCTTGGACCCGACCTACCCGGCGGACCGATTGCAATATATGCTGGAGGATGCCGATACGGTACTGCTGGTGACTGATAACGCGGTGAATCTGAAGCTTCCCGATCACAACATCCCCTCACTTCTCATTGACAGGCTGCCCGTGTCTGATCCGGGCAGGTCAACAGCACGCCAAGCTCGGGTTAGCGCCCTCAACAGCGCCTACCTCGTCTATACCTCGGGTTCTACGGGTAGACCCAAGGGAGTGGTGGTCGCCCACCACAATACGACCACCTTTCTGCACTGGGTGCGCGCGACCTTCTCCCCCGCCCGCTTGGACGGCCTCCTTGCAACCACCTCCATCTGTTTCGATATCTCCATTTTCGAAATCTTCGGGCCGCTGAGCTGGGGTGGCCGAATCATCTTGAGCGACGGCATCCTCGATCTGCCAACTCTCCCTGCCCGTAATCAGGTGACCCTTATCAATACAGTTCCTTCCGCCATGTCACAACTGTTGCGCTTGGGTACCCTGCCCGAGTCCGTGAGAATCGTGATCCTAGCTGGTGAAGCGCTCCATAGGTCCCTGGTTGGGGACCTTTATCGCCGGCGGTCTATCGAAAAGGTCTACAACGGCTACGGCCCCTCGGAGGATACCACCTACTCCACCTTTGCGATGATAGACCCCACGGAAAAAATGACGCCGGTCATCGGTCGGCCTATCACCAACACCAGGTTCTATGTGTTGGATTCTCTCCTTCATCCGGTAGCGCCGGGCCTTCGAGGTGAATTGTACCTAGCGGGCGATGGTCTGGCACGCTGCTATTATGGCCGTCAGCGTTTGACGGCCCTGAAATTCTTGCCCGATGCCTTCTCCCGGCAACCCGGATCAAGACTCTACAAGACAGGTGACCTGGTTCGCCTGCGCCTGTTGAACGCGTCCGTGGCAGCCCACACCGAACCACCGAACCTTGAATTCCTGGGACGTTGCGATCATCAGGTCAAGTTGCGAGGATTCCGGATTGAGCTCGGCGAGATCGAAACCGTGCTTGAAGAGTGTGCTTACATCCACGAGGCTGTCGTACAACTGGGCAAGGACCGAAACGATTCACCGGCTCTGGTGGCCTATGTCGTGGCTAACAGACAGGACAACAGTGACGTCAGGTCCTTTCTCGAAACCAGGCTTCCCGCCCATATGCTACCCTCGTTCTTTGTATGGCTTGAGAGCCTACCGCGAACTCCCAACGGTAAATTGAATCGCATGGCGCTACCTGAACCCGATCTGAATCACTCATTCCTGAAGAAAACATCTACCGCACCCCAAACGCCCTTGGAGCGACATCTGGCAGGCATCTGGTGCAAGGTACTCAACCTCTCTCAGGTAGGCATGGAAGACGACTTTTTCAGTCTCGGCGGTCATTCGTTGACTCTTACTCAAGTAGTTTCTAGAATACGCGAGACCTTTGGGGTTGACCTTCCCATGTCGCTTGCCTTTCAAACCGCCACCCTGAGTGCCCATGTAATCCTGCTGCTGGAGACCCTTTGGCAGCAAGTAGATGGGGCTGTCGCCTCCGGCCTACTGAAGCGAATCGAGGATTTGTCTACCGAGGAGGTCCGGCAGTTGATGTCGCTGGATGCAAGCCGGGAGAAATCGGCATCCGCCGCATCTTCCTCGGCAACAGAAAACCCACATCCTGTTTTGATTGACTGAAAGAACTTCTTGAATGCCACGGACAAGTTTATCAAGACCCATACAGACTACAAAAACAAACATTCTTTACTGTTTCGAGGTTGGCTCCATGAGTGACATTTCCAGTCAAATTGAAAAATTGTCCATCGACGAGAAGCGGGTGCTGCTTGCCCGCCTGTTGGCCAACGAGTCCCTAAAACCTAAAATATGTCGCATGTCTTTTGCCCAGGAACGCCTTTATTTCGAGGAGCAATTGAAGCCCGGATCCTGTCTGTACAATATTCCCGGCGCGTTTCAGGTGACCGGGCCATGCCAGCCTCTACTGATGACCCGCGTCCTCGAGGAAGTGATCCGGCGTCACGAAGCCCTGCGAACCACGTTTGCCAATATCGGAGGGCAATATGTGCAAATCGTGGCCCAAAAACGCAAGCTCCACTTACCCGTGGTCGACCTGCGCGGTTGTCCCGAAGACCTGCGAGAAAAGGAGGTGGAACGCCTGCTTATAAAGGATGCAAACACACCTTTTTCCTTGGAACACGGCCCCCTGATGAGGAATATCATATTGTGGCTGGAGGACGAGAAACAGATCGTGTTGATGACGTCCCACCACATCATCAGCGACGCATGGTCCTTGGGCATCCTCATGAAGGAATTCTCAGCGCTGAATTCGGCCTTTATGGCAGGGAAGCCCTCACCCCTGCCGGAATTGCCCGTGCAATATGCCGACTATGCCATATGGCAGCGTCGCCACTTCCGGGGCCAGAACCTGAAAAAGCTGTTCTCCTTTTGGAAAAAGGAGCTCGAGGGAGCCCCGCCCCTTCTGAACCTGCCCACGGATCGGCCCCGACCGGTCGAGCGTGAAATGAAAGGTGACATGCACTACTTCCAACTTACCCCCGAGCTGTCCAAGAAGCTCAGTGCCCTCAGCCGCAAGGAGAATATGACCCTTTTTATGACATTGTTGGCCGGTTACACGGCGCTGCTCGCACATTATTCCGGGCAAGATGATGTGGTTGTCGGTGTCACCAATGCCGCCCGGAACCACGTGGAGATCGAAAACCTGATCGGCTTTTTTATCAATTCCACTCCCTTGCGCGCTCGCTTTACAAAACAGCTCACCTTTCGTGAGCTGCTCAATCAGATACGCAACACCACAATAAGGGCCTTCGTTCACCAAGACCTGCCCTTCGACAAGATCGTGGAGGAACTGAAGCCCCCGCGCGCCAATTATCCTCTTATCTTCCAGGTTGTTTTTACGTTCCATAATGCACCGACCATTTCCAAGAAAGCTCTAAATAATTATCAGATCTCCTCTTCCTGGGAGGCGTTTCAGGAACTGCCTCATACGAATACGGCCAAGTACGACATGATCTTGTTCTTCGTGTCGGATACCCTCAACGAAGGACTGCGGGGGGGATTTGAGTATAGTACTGATTTATTCGACCGGGAAACCATCGAAAAAATTTCCGCACATCTGATGCTCTTCCTCGAACGAATGGTTGCCACACCCGATCGCCCCATTTCCGAGATCTCGCTCCTGGAAGAGGAAGAACAGGATTTATCCTTGGAAACGTTCTCGGCTGTGGATATGAGCCAGAGGGACATGGATATATTGATGATGGAGCTGAATAAAAATTCATGAGAAAAAGCAAACAAATAGGTGAAAGCAATGGACAATAAAGAGGTTTTCTTAAAGCGCAACATCGTCGCCGAGCCGTTGATCAACAGGTGGTATGCTTGGCCTAACCTCATATCGCCGGCAACCTCCTCCATTTACATGGAAAACTACCAACTCAAGGTAATGGAGTCTTTTGTCGCCGCGCCGCAGATCCACGAGGCCGCATATAAGAATCCCGCCATGCTGGGTGGGCCCTTTATCAATTACCCCTCCAGTCGAGTCGGCGAAATCAAGAAACTGATTCAAAAGACCAAGGCCGAGCAGTCTCAGATGTATGCCTTTGCAAACGCGGTCAAGGCGCTTCACAAAATGCTGGAAACCGAGGCCAAAGGTTTCTCGCTGGAACCGCTTTATGAGAAAGTTCCCGATCTTATCAAGGGGTACGTGGAGTTGATCTATGATGTCAACCACCGGCCCTCTTTCCGCTTTCTGGAAGGACTCTTGTACCGGAGTCCCTATTACGACAGGGCTTCCCAAGGCATGGCTTTCCATATGATTAACGAAGACTTCAGGCCTTTCGTCTTCAGCACGCCTCGTCTGGAGGACGACAATTTGCTGCACCTGCAGATCCCCTTCGAGTCCGAGGCCTTGGACACCTTGTTCCGGATGACGAAGCAGGCCAGACCTTTGGGTTATATCAAGGAGCTGTTGGGCATCAACGGGGAAGACAGCGGCCTTTTCGAATCGTTCTTCACCGAGCAACCGCCCGAGCCAAGCCCTGCAGCTTATTGCGGAGAGAAGGTGCGAATCCGCTATATCAACCATGCTTGCCTGCTCATCGAGGCCGGTGGTATTTCCATTCTAACGGATCCCATCCTCAGCTATCATTTGGGTATCGATGATGGACGAGTAACTTTTCAGGATCTTCCCGATCAGATCGATTATGTGGTTATTTCACATAACCATCAGGATCATGCCATGTTTGAAACCCTGCTGCAGATCAGACATAAGGTCAAGAGCGTCATCGTGCCCAAAAGCAGCGGCAATTATATGGACATTTCTCTTAAAATGGTTATGGAGCACGCGGGTTTCAAAAATGTGCTCGAATTGGATGAGATGGCAATGGTCAGCAGCGACCCTGTTACTATTACATCCGTGCCCTTTCTGGGTGAGCATTGCGACCTCAATATTCGCAGCAAAGCAGCCTATGTGATCCAGGCCCTCGGAAAAACTATCTTCGTCGGGGCGGATTCCTGTAATCTGGAACCCCGGCTATACGGTCACTTCCAGCAGATTTTCGGTGACTTCGACGCTGTCTTTCTAGGCATGGAGTGTGACGGCGCCCCGTTGAGTTGGATGTATGGTCCCCTGCTGTTCTCCAACCCTACCAACATGATGAATCAGTCGCGGAAGTTGAACGGCTCCAATTTCGACCAAGCCGCCGGCATTGTCGCCAGCCTAAACCCCAAGCGGGTCTTTGTCTATGCCATGGGTATGGAGCCCTGGCTGGTGTATCTTACCTCGCTGAGTTACGTAGATGACGATCTGCCGATCGTCGAATCCAGTCGCCTATTGGAACATTGCAAAAACCGTGACATTGATGCGGAACGCCTCAGCAGTCCCAAGTTGATTGTTTTGGACTAGAGGCAAGAAGATGCCCTATGATAGGTGATTGAATAAGATGAGGAGATCTTGATATGGCCAAAAGACAACCCGAAGCAGTTTACCCACTTTCCCCTCGCCAGGCGTTCATCCTGTCCGAGTGCAGAAACCGGGGTATGACCCGCTTTAATGGGCAACTCTACTGCCACGTGCATGGCGCGTTGGATATTGGTGTGCTGGAGAAGAGCTGGCAGGAAACGGTCCGGAACACCTCCATGCTGCGCAGTTTCTTTGTTTGGGAGCGCTTGGAGAATCCCGTTCAGGTGGTCCAAAAGGACGTGGACGCCCATTTCGAATTTCTGGATTGGAGCGGGGAAACAGCTGACTGGCAACAGAAAACCCTCGAGCAGCGGAACAGGCAATGCCTCCAAGAGGAATTAAACCTGACCCGACCCTCCCTGGTGCGCTTGAACCTCTGCAAAACCGGCGAGCAAGACTACATCTGCCGTGTCGATTACCATGCCATCGTGTTGGATGAAGACAGCCTTGCAATCGTGCTGGATGATTTGTTCAATCACTATCAGGCCGGCCTTGGCGGCCTGGAAACCGGCATGAGCAAGAAAGCCCCTTTCCTCGATTATATCAATTGGGTCAAAAAGCAGAATTTGAACACGGCCGCCGCATACTGGCAGGAAGTCCTCGCGGGGTTCGAAGCGGGAACGCCCATGTTCCCCAGTCCGGTGGATCAGACCACCGTGAGCCGAGATCGGGCCACCCTCGATCTGCCATTTTTCTCGGACCTGCGACAGTTTGCCGCGAAACACGGGCTCAACTGGGAGACCTTTGTCAAGGGAGCATGGGCCATCGTTGCCTCTCGCTATACCAACGATCACCAGGTGGTAATCGGCCATGTCCTCTCAGGACGCAAACAACATTCCGGCTTTGCCTCCATGACCGGCCCCCTCTCCAACACCTTGCCCTCCATGGTTTCGATAGCTCCATCTGCCTCCATACTTCAATGGCTCAGAGATCTGGATGCCCAACTCCTCCGCCAGGAATCCTTTGAGCCCCATTCCCTGGAACAAATCCGGGAATGGGTCGATGAGCCCGTATTCCAACGTTTTTTTGATAGCAGTGTGGTCTGTGGGGAGGCGGCCTTTACGACCAGGCGCTATGGGGATATTCTCCTGGATTCCCTCACGACGGTGTTTCCTTGCATCGAAGCCGTTCACCTTCAGGCGGTCAGCCGCGACCAACAGCTGGAACTGGTTCTTCAATACGAAACCGGTATCATCGACTCCGGCGCGGCTCAGCGAGTTTTGAAGCAAGTGGCCACCGTGCTCGAGGGCCTGATCACCCAATCGCAAGGGAAACTGGTCAACCTGCCCCTGCTTCCGGAAGATGAAAGCCATTCGCTTCGGGTGGAATGGAATAGTGGACCTATCGACTATCCTATCGACCAGACCATCAATAAACTGTTTGACGCACAGGTGGCACGAACCCCCAACGTGATCGCCGTGGAACACGAGGGCCGCACTCTGACCTTTGCCCAACTGGACAAGCAGGCCAATCAACTTGCCCACCACCTCCAGGAACTGGGCGTGGGCATCGAGGTGAAGGTTGCTCTTTGCATCGAGCGCTCCATTGAGATGATCGTGGCCATCGTGGGTATCCTCAAGTCTGGTGGCGCCTTCGTTCCCATCGATCCGGACTATCCCTATGAGCGGTTATCTTTCATGGTTGAAGATTCACAGGCTGCCGTCTTGCTCTCCCATGAGCGGCTCAGAGACCGCTTGCCTTCTTTCTGGGGACACACCATCTACCTGGACAGCGATTGGGATACCATTGCGAAGAAAAGTGAAGAGAGAGCGTCTGAGCAAACAGCGGGCGACACACTTGCCTATGTGATGTACACCTCCGGATCGACCGGTAAACCCAAAGGCGTGTTGGTACCCCACCGGGGCGTGTGCAACTCTTCGGAGTATTACGCCCGTATCATCAACCTACCCCCAGGGTCCCGAATGCTGCAAATTACCTCGCTCGGCTTCGACATGTCTGTCTTCGACATCGTGCCCGCCATCATTTCCGGCCTTACCCTATGCCTGGCCGACCAGGCCGCCCCGCTTGGCAGGAATCTCCTGAACGTTTTTAAGGACGGGAAAATCGACCTGGTTTCCTTTCCACCCACTATTTTGTCCACCGTGCCCTACGATGATTTACCCGATCTCAAGTTCATCGGCGTGGCCGGTGAGGCCGTATCCACCGAGCAGGTGGCCTTGTGGTCTCCTGGCCGCAGATTCTACAATGCCTACGGCCCGGCTGAAGGTAGTGTCTGGTGCTCCGGTTCCTTCGTCGACGGCACCCGCCGTCCGCACATCGGACGGGCCATGGATAATTCCCGCATCTACCTGCTCGATCGCCACGCACGACTCGTGCCTATCGGTGTTCCGGGAGAGTTACACATTGGGGGTATTTCTGTCACGCGAGGGTATTTGGGACGGCCCCTGGTCACGGCGGACCGCTATATCCCCGATCCCTTCAGCTCCAACCCGGGAGATCGCCTCTACAAGACCGGCGATCTGGCCCGTTATTTGTCCGATGGTAACATCGAGTTCGTGGGCAGGACAGATACACAGATCAAAATTCGTGGGATTCGTATCGAGCTTGGCGAAATCGAAGCCGTACTGGGTACCCACTCGAAGATTCGCGAAAACATCGTGCTTGCCCGTGAGGACACGCCCGGCGAAAAGCGCCTGGCAGCCTATCTGGTTCTCCAGGACGAAGAACGTCCTACCACCACCGAGCTACATACCTTCCTAGGCGAGAAGCTTCCCGAAAACATGATCCCATCCTCATTCATTTTCATGGACGAGCTGCCCCTGACCCATAATGGCAAGGTGGACCGCAAGCAACTACCCGCCCCGGACTCCTCCCGGCCTCTGCTCGACAATGACTACCAATCTCCATCCACGGCCACCGAAGAATCTCTTGTGGAAATATGGCAGGAAATACTTGGCTTGGATCAGGTGGGGATCAATGACAATTTCTTCGAGCTGGGGGGGCACTCTCTCCTGGCCGCCCAATTCATTTCCCGAGTCCAAGAGAGTCTCGGCACCGACCTCCCTTTGCCCGTCCTATTCGATGCGCCCACCATCAGAGAGCTGGCCGAGGTGATTGAACAGGGAGAGTCGCGTATGGAAGTAGAGGTTTAGACCACTTTAGCTTAACGACCAAAAATGAGTGCGCACGGAGCCCGGTGGGCTCCGTAACCGCTCTATTCTTACAAGGAGGCTGCCCATGCCCGTTCATATCATTGTCGAGATCAGCGTTACAGACCCCCAGCTATTTGAAGATTACAAGAAGGCCGTTCCCGCCACCTTGACTGCTTTCGGCGGTCGCTTTGTTGTCCGTGGCGGCGAATGCGAAACGCTTGAGGGCAACTGGAAACCGGAGCGTCTTGTGGTGCTGGAATTCGACAGCGTGGATCATGCCCGAGCCTGGTGGTCTTCGGAGGCCTACAGCCGGCCGAAGCGAATGCGCCAAAAATCCGCGATAACCCAAATGGTCCTGGTCCAACCTCCTCCTACATAAAACAGGCGAAGTGCTTCGGTCGGGGAATCTGGAGTTGAACATCTTTCCGTGGAATGAGGTAGCAGCAAATGGACACCATCGAAGACTACATCCATCGGCTAGAAGCCATGGACATCAAACTTTGGATCGAGGGAGACCGTCTGCGGCTCAATGCGCCCAGGGAAGTTATCACGCCTACCCTGCGATCCGAGCTGAGAGAGCGCAAACAGGGTATCATCGACTATTTGGGCCGGCGAGACGATAGCCAACTTTCCCCGATAACAATGGTGCCCGACACTGACGGCCAGGCCCGTCCCAGCTCCTTGAACCAGCAGTGGGTCTGGTCTCTCGAACGTCTTCGAGGTTCCAATGTCGCTTACAATATTCCCTTCAACTTTCATTTCAAGGGCCGCTTGAATCTGCCGTTCTTGGAACAGGCCTTCAACGAGGTCGTCGCACGCCACCAGGTTCTGCGCACTACTTTTCGGGAGCAAGACGGGCACCTGTGGCAAGACGTTGCCCGTGAAGGGACCATGCCCCCCCTGACCTGCGTGGACTACGGTGATCGGGGCCTAACCACGCATTCGCAATGCATCCGCCAGTTGAAAGACCGGGCACTATTCCATACCTTCGACCTGATGAAGGGCCCTCTGGCATGGTACTGCCTCATACGCCTCGCCCCCCATGAACATATTTTGCTGATGACCATCCATCATATCATTTTCGACGGTTGGTCCATCGGTGTCTTCATCGGCGAGCTCGGCCGGATCTACACGGCCCTATACCATGGCAAGCCCCACGGGTTACCGCCCTTGCCCATCCAATATGGTGATTTTGCTGCCTGGCAACAGAAGCGGCTCAAGGCCGAGGTTGTGAAATCTCAGATCGATTTCTGGAAAAATAAGCTGGCCGATGCTCCCACAATCCAGTCACTGCCCACGGACAACGCCAGACCGGAATCCGAGACCTTCCGAGGCGACCAGGTGAGCTTCAAGGTGAGCCCATCTTTTTACAGACCATTCCACAGCTTGTGCCGTCACCTGAAGGTCACTCCTTTTGTCCCCCTACTGGCCGCCTATGCTATCTTGCTACAGCGTTACAGCGGTCAGGATGATCTGGTGATCGGTTCACCCCTGGCCAATCGCAGGCCCAAGGAGGTCGAACCTCTGATCGGGTATTTTTCCAATAGATTGTGCTTTCGCGTTCAATTTCATGACGCCCCCAGCTTTACTCAATTGGTAGCCCAGCTCCAGAAGACCTATTTGGAAGTGTTCGCCAACCAGGACGTGCCTCTCGAAACCCTTGCAACGGAGCTTCTGCCCGTCGAGAATCGCGGCACCCCCCTCTACCAAACATCCTTCCATTACCACCAATCACCCAACAATCTTTTCATCTTGCCCGAATTAGTGCTACGTCCCCTCAGCGATAAAAGCAAAATCATGAAGTTTGATCTGTCTATGTCCCTCGGTGATACGGGCGAATTCCTTTCAGGTGCTATCAACTACAAGGTCGACCTCTTTGAGATAGCCACCATTGAGCGCATGGCCCGTGACATGACCAACCTCTTGGAGGCCATCATTGACGATCCAGACCGGCCCGTCGCGAAGCTCTCCTTTTCCGGCCCGCGAGAGAAATAGGATCTTCTACATGGACACGGTTGGCTTGAAGCGGAAAGACTGTCATTGCCGTCATTAGCCACGACGATCACTCTTTTCATGTAGCTGGTCAACTAGTTATACCATTCAGTTACCCGCCTGATCCTTTCCGTTTTCGCACCAGGCCTCTTTATGTTTGCAGTAATATGAGAGGCACGACGGGATGTTTCGATACCAAATCAGGCGAGAGCCCACATCAATTGGATATATTGATGTTCCGGGTGACCTCCCAATCGGTAACCGGATAGTCTTTCACGAACTGGTTGACATTAGCCACCTCAACCTTTGCAATACCGGCATCTCCTCCTTCTTCAAACATGATGATATAAGCTATGTCACCAACCACACCGGCAAGACGGCGCAATACATTCCATTCGTACTTAACCGGTATTTCCTTGCCTTCTGCGTTAAAAGCGATGGGGTAGTCGATGTCATCCGGACGTCCACGCCAACGGTTCACCACCAAGTTATTCTCGAGGTCGAATTTCATTTCACGAATGGCTGGGAAATATTCGGGAAACATGCCGTGAATTTTGAGGCTGGGCATGTCTCGACGCACCTGCTCGGTGTCTTCCAATAGTTTCTCCTCGGCCCACTCCTTGTCGAAGGGGATCCGGTCCCAATCCGAGCGAATGCTTTGTAGGAACTTACCCGTGCTGCCGTCATAGACATCGATTTGGAATTTCCGGGGATAGGCATAATAGCAACGGGACCCATCTGGAGAAACGGCCAATTGGGGACACACTTCCAACGGGCTGTAACCCGCGGAAAGCTTGCCATTTTGGTTCATGACCCAGGTACCGCTGGTCCAGCCACCATCGGCAATCTTTGCCAACACCCTTTTTTCCGAGAAATCGTCTCCTCCCCATTCCAATTTGGAAGGCGATCCTTTCAAGGGACTACCGTGTCTTGTCCAAAAGATCCAGCCGTTACGCGTTCGTTGGAGGGTGAGGTTCCGTGAATCAAGACGATGTCGATTCAGGTACTTGCCTTCCATATCGTAGACAGATACCGATTGCGTCAGCAGATCTTGCACATACAGATGCCCATTCATCGCCTTGAAGTAGATGGGGAAAGTGAACTGGCCCGGGCCTTTGCCCTTTCCTCCGATTTTTTGCTTCAAACTACCGTCAGCGGCATAGTGCTGTATTTGGGACTCGGAGAAGTTCAACACGTAGACTTCACCATTGGGGTGAACGTATACTTCATCTTCCAGCATTACCTGGAACAGGCCCGTATCACGAATATGGATTTGGGGAGCATCGACAAACAATATGATTACGAGTAAGCTGACCACAGCTTTTCCTCCTCATAAAACATCTAGAAACAACTCTCTGTATTATATACTATTCAAAATAGGATAACCATCGGAAATGATTGTCTGATTGTCTGACATTATCTGGCTTTGGTGATCCGTAATGAAGGTTGATATTGGAGAGCAACAGAAACATACCCTACTCCGCGACGAACCGCTCTCGGGATCTGTGTGGGGCCCACGGGAGACCGAAGGGCCTCTCGCGAGGTATTGGCCGGAAGTCTATGCACCAGCGGTGGCAAACTTTTGCGACATCGCACTAACCGGCGCCCACCCATGGGCCGGTCCTTCCTGATATCGTGTTTCCGGACGGCCGGCGTGGCATTCCAGCTATAATTATTAGGTAGGGAGCGAGCCCGACTTCACGAGAAATACGCCGGTTGCACAGCATAAATTCAAAGGGGCAGGCCCGCCGGCCTCGTAGATTTCAAAGACAATCGCGCGGGTTCCGAGCACGTGTTGTGCGATTTTGACGCAACCATTCTCGGCGGCGGGGCGACTGTGCCATACATAGTTGGTTCGATTACGCTTTTTGCGAGGGCGTTGCGGGCTACCGAGAACCAAACCCGCCGTCTTCCCATCGATAATAGGAGGTTGTCTTGATTGTCCGCTCACTGTTCTTTTTCTTACTGGTTTGGGCTCTGCCGGGATTCGCCCAAGAGGAGACCCTGCTCCTGCGTTTCCCCACCATCCACGAGGACAAGGTGATCTTCAGTTACGCCGGTGATCTCTACACGGTGGGTTCGACGGGCGGCATGGCCCGCCGCTTGACGACCCACGAGGGTTACGAGATGTTCCCGCGCTTCTCGCCCGACGGCGAGACCGTGGCCTTCACCGCTCAATACGACGGCAACACCGAGGTCTTCACCATGCCCGCACAGGGCGGATCGCCGAAACGGCTGACCATCACCTCTACCCTGGGGCGGGACGACATCTCCGACCGCATGGGTCCCAACAACATCGTCATGGCCTGGAAGAACTCGGGCGACGGCATCGCTTTCCGCTCGCGCCTGAAGTCCTACAATTCCTTTAATGGTCAATTGTTCGTGGTGAGCCCCGAGGGCGGCCTGCCCGAGCAACTCCCGGTGCCCCGCGGCGGGTTCCTGTCCTTTTCGCCCGACGACAGCAAGATGGCCTACAATCGCATCTTCCGTGAGTTTCGCACCTGGAAACGCTACCGCGGCGGCATGGCCGATGACATCTGGATCTACGACTTCGCGGCCCGAACCGTCCGCAACATCACGGACAACCCGGCTCAGGACATCATTCCCATGTGGCACGGCGAGTCGATCTACTTCCTCTCCGACCGCACCGGGCGGCTCAACCTGTTCGTCTACGAGCTGGGTAGCGGCAACACGCGCCGGCTGACCGACTACAGCGATTTCGACATCAAGTTCCCCTCGCTCGGCCCCGGCGCCGTCGTCTTCGAACACGCCGGCGGGCTGCATCGCCTTGATCTGGCCACGGAGCGGGTTGCGGCCATCCCGGTACGCATCTCCGAGGATTTCGCCCACAGCCGCGGCGGACTGGCCGAGGTGGGGAGGATGGTCTCCAATTACGAGATCGCGCCCGACGGCAAACGGGCCCTATTCGGTGCCCGCGGTGATGTGTTCACCGTACCTGTCAAGAACGGCGAGACCCGCAACCTGACCGCCACGCCCGGCGTCCACGAGCGCGCCGCCAGGTGGTCCCCCGACGGTCGCTGGATCGCCTACATCTCCGACCAGACCGGTGAGGACGAGATCTACGTCATCGCCCAGGACGGCAGCGGGGAGCCGATCCAGCTGACCTCCGGCAGCAGCAACTACATCCGAACCCTGCGCTGGGCGCCGGACAGCGGCAAGCTGCTCTTCAACAACCGCGCCCAGGCCCTGCTGATGGTGGACGTGGCCGGCAAGGCGGTCTCCGAGGTCGCGCGTTCGGAAGTGTTCGCCATCAACCAGTACGCCTGGTCACCGGACAGCAAGTGGGTGGCCTACACCTTCCCCGAGCCCGATGTCCAGAGCCGGGTGTACCTCTACTCCCTCGAGAGCGGCGAGTCCTTCCCCGCCACCTCGTCCTGGTACACCAGCGGCGCACCGGCCTTCAGCGATGACGGCCGGTTCCTGTTCGTGACCTCCAACCGCGACTTCCGCCCCAGCTACAGCTGGACCGAGTGGAACCACGCCTACTTCGACATGGAGCGGATCTACATGATCGCGCTGAACAAGGACGTGAAATCGCCCTTCGCGCCCAAGAGCGACGAGGTCGCGATCAAGGCAGACGAGAAGGCCGAGAAAAAGACCGAGAAAAAGGCCGAGAAAAAACCCCGCGCAAAGGGCCGCAAGGGCGGCAAAGCCAAGCCGGCGGATGAAGCCGGGGACAAGGGCAAGAAGGACGAGGGCGTAACCGTGCGGGTGGAACGCGACGGCCTGCTGGACCGCATCATCGCCCTGCCCGTCGAACCCTCGAACTACAACGGCCTGGCTTCGGCGGGTAACAGCCTCTACTACAACCGCAACGGCATGTCGGATGAACGAACCGTGCTCCTGGTCTATGATCTCGACAAGCAGAAAGAAACCGAGCTGGGCAATTTCGGTAGTTTCAGACTCTCCCACGACAACAAGAAGATGATCGTCCCGGAGCGCAGCAGCCGCTACGCCATCATCAATGCGCCCAAGGGCAAGATCAAGATCAAAGACCGGCTCGATCTCTCGGGCATGGAAATGGTCCTCGACCTGAACGAGGAGTGGCGCCAGATCTTCCACCAGAGCTGGCGGGCCGTGCGCGATTTCTTCTACGCGCCCAACCTGCACGGCGTGGACTGGGCAGGTACGCGCGAGCAGTACGAGCCGCTGCTCGAGCACGTGCGCCATCGCAACGACCTGAACTACGTCATCGGCGAGATGATCAGTGAACTCAACGCGGGTCATGCCTACGTGGGCGGCGGGGAGCGTCCGCGGCTCGAGCGTATCCCGCTCGGCCACCTGGGCGCGGAACTCTCGCGGGATAATTCAGGCGGCGGTTACTGGCGTATCGACCGCATCCTCCCCGGTCAGAACTGGGAACGCAATCAGCGCTCACCTCTAACTGAAGTGGGCGTGCGCGCCGCGGAGGGTAACTACATTCTGGCCGTGAATGGTGCGGCAACCAACACGATGGACAACATCTACGCGGCCCTGATCAACACGGTGGGCAAGCAGGTGACCCTGCGCCTGAGTACAGCAGCCGACGGCGCCGACGCCTGGGAGACGGTGGTGAGGCCCATCGCCAACGAGTCCCAGCTCTACTACCTGGACTGGGTCCGGACCAATATCGAGAAGGTCAACCGGGCCACGGACGGCAAGGTGGGTTATCTGCACATCCCCGACATGGGACCCGGCGGTCTGAACGAATTCGTGAAGTACTACTATCCGCAGCTGACGAAAAAGGCCCTCATCGTGGACGTGCGCGGCAACGGCGGAGGCAACGTCTCGCCCCACATCATCGAACGCCTGCGTCGCGAGCTGGCAATGGTCAGCAAGCGGCGCAACGCGGTGCCCACCACCAACCCGGGCGGCATGATACTGGGCCCGATGGTGTGTCTGATGGACGAGTTCTCCGCCTCCGACGGTGACATCTTTCCCTATCGCTTCAAGAAAATGGGCATGGGCCCCTTGATCGGCAAGCGTTCCTGGGGCGGTGTGGTCGGTATTCGCGGCTCGATCCCCTTCGTGGACGGCGGCGACCTGCGGGTGCCCGAGTTCGCGCTCTACGACACCGCCGGCCGCGAGTGGGTCATAGAGGGCTACGGCGTCGATCCCGATATCGTGGTCGACAACGATCCCGCCCAGGAGTTCGCGGGCGTGGACCAACAGCTGAACAAGGCGATCGAGGTCATCCTCGAGAAGCTGCAGACGGAGGGTCGCGAACTGCCCGATCCTCCGCCCTATCCCGACAAGCGCTGAGCGCCGGCGGAGCCGTCGGCCAAAATCAGCTGGGAGGGGGGATCTCCCATGGGGATCTCCCCCTTCTCGATTTTGCCGAACCAGATCCAAGGTGCATGCCGGCGGGGTGCGCCAACCCCTTCCGGGTTGTCAGACGGGGTGATACGGAAAAAACCACGGTGCCACGGAGGAGGATCGATTGCAAGAACAGCAAAAACTGATGTTTTTCTTAAAACTTGTCACTGGTAACTTGCAACTGCCGCCTTGGTGGGGAAAAACTTGACGCGTTTTTCAAGAAGTTGCTTGCAAGGCGGCTAGAAGCGGCGTGCTTCGCCTTCCTTTCCATAGATCACCAGGTGAGGATGCGATTTCCCCCGCTTTTCGGTGACCTCGGCCAGGGCCTCGGGCGGGATATGCACGGCCACCTCGTGCCGGGCGGTCATGACCTCAGCGAGCACCTTTTCCCCGGAGTCACTGTAGAACCAGTAGGGAATCAGGGCGATGTCGATCTCGGCCAACTGTCGGGCGTAGGGTTTGTAATGTTGGATCGCCCCGGAAGCATCGCCGATATGGAGGACCTTTCCGCCCAGATGGATCACATGGGCCAGATTATGAAGGTTACGCCAATGTTGACCGCCATGGGCAATGCGCATCAATTCCACCTTCAAACCGCCCCGGGCCCAGGTTTTCAGTTTCCCGGGCTCCGGCAAGATCTTTTCTACCCTACCTCGAATCGATTCAAAATCCGACTGTTGGGATAATTCGCGCCACACGTCGCCCGAAGCCAGGAGAGTGGTCTCGGCATGACGCTTGAGGAAGGCGACGGCGGCACCGGGCTGAAAGTGATCGCGGTGGCGGTGACTGACCAGAGCGACATCGATTTTCTCAAATGGAGGCTTGCCGTCCAACATATCGAGCCAGGTTTGGGGTGACAAGGCGGCGTAAATGGAGTAGGGCTCGATGACGAAAGCATCGATCAGCACGGCGTACGATTCCGATTTCAGCAGGGCGCCTTCATTGGCTAACCAGTGCAGGGTAACGTCTTGGGCATGGGCCCGATAACCGCCGGTTACCGCGATTAGCATGAAAAGAAAAAGACGCATGAGGCTCTCCTTGGGCTCGGATCGGACCAGGATTTCGTCAGTTTCTTGACGCTGTCGGTAAGATACTTTAATATTGAAGGCTAATCCGAGGTGAATCATGTACGGCCGTAGTCAAATCGTACGTCCCGTTCAAACGAAAGTTGCCGATCAGAATCAGGGAATGACCATAGAACCCATGCCGCCCGGCGAGACCGAAGACACGCGGATTGCCCAAGGTCACCATGAAATGGGTCAATACGATATCTTCCCGCAACACAAGCGCAAGAAGCCGGTACAGCGTGAAGAAGGACCCGCCGCATCCAATAGCGGTAAGGTACCCGGCGCTGAACCCGCGAGCGCGGGCAAGCCTCTGCCCGAGGGCTTCAAGCAGCAAATGGAGCACTCATTCGGCGAGAACTTCGACGATGTGCGCCTGCATGAAGACGGCGCGGCCGCTTCCATCGGCGCCACGGCCTACACCCAGGACACCAATATTCACGGGCAGCCCGGCAAGATCGATGTCAACAGCGAATCCGGCAAGAAAACCCTGGGTCACGAACTAGCGCACGTGGTGCAACAGCGGCACGGCCAGGTTGCCGTTCCCCAGGGCAAGGGCCTGCCCATCAATGCCGATCAGCATCTGGAAAAGGAAGCCGATACCCTGGGCGAGCGCGCGGTTCGGGGCGAGCAGGTACAAGTGGCCGGTGCGCCGCCGCGCCATGAGCAGTAGGTCGCGACGGCTGCTCTCTGTTTCTATTTGCCCAGCATGCGTTGCTTCAACTTTTTGATATTGCGATCGGGCATGACCTCGCCCAACCAGATGGCAAAGACGGCCTTTTTAAAGTCGATACCTTCGATACAGCCCATGACCTTGCCGTTGAAGCGGACCTCGGTACCCTTACCCGGAATATAGGCCAAATCGTGAACATCGCCCTTCCTGGCTCTATGGTTGAAGAGTTGCTTGAAATCTTCGATACGGTCCTGCAAGCCGGCCTTGTTGTCGCCCAGGGCGTAATCGAAACCCCAGTCCCAGGCTTCCATCATCTGGTTTGCCGAGACGCCGTACAGCCAGTGCATGCGAATGACCATGGGGGAATCGTCATTCATGATGGCTCTGGGGTCGCTGTTTTGGTTTTCCAGATAGAGGCCGCCGCTGTAGATCTTCAGGAAATACTTTTTGCGCAAACCGGAGCCGTTCAACACCAGCTCATTGTCGGCGATACGATAAGTATCGGGCAGGTCGACGGCATATGAGGCGGGCAGCGCCGCGAGGGTTATGGTCATCAGTGCAAGCCGTTTCATATCGGGTTACTCCAAGAGGGTCGTCCAACGTTCCTTAATGCTCACATTAAACCATACGGACATTAGTTTGACAAGTTTCGATTCAACCCTGGACAAATCTTTGCATTTTCAGCCATGCGGTCGGCCGTTACAAGGGTCTGAAATCGATGCCTCGTTGAAAATACCTACGGTCTCTGAACAGTCAGGCCGATGATTCGCCGGTTATGATATGCTTGATCCAGATCGAATCTGTCTTGGAATCCGCACCCCATGAGGCTTCTGTGAGCAACCATCTCAAGGATCTGATCTGCAAGATCGCCAGGCGTAACATCGATTTCGTGGTCGGCGGCGGCACAGCGGTGATATTGCACGGGGTGGAACGCTTAACCTTGGATCTGGACATTGCCGTCGATATGCAGGAAGACAATCTGCGCGCCTTCCTGGCCGCTATGAAGGATATGGGTTTCAGGCCGCGTGCGCCGGTGCCGGCCAGGGTGCTGCTGGATGCCGATGCCGTCGACACCATCATTCGCGAGAAAAATGCCTTGGTCTTCACCTTCATCGATCCCGACCGACCCTACAAACAGATCGATGTATTCCTCGCCCAAGACCACCGCTATCCCCGGCTGATCGATTCGACCGACAAAATCAAGATCGACGGCCTGACCATCCGCGTGCTGAACAAACGCAAGCTGATCGAGTTGAAAAAGAAGATCCGGCCCATGCGCGACAAGGACCACAGCGACATCGAGGAACTATCCCGCCTGCTGGAAGAAAGCGCCGAGGTAAAGGGATAATCGACTCCCGGCCGGACAAGGATTAAACTTCCTTTCGTGTTTGCCGTTTGCTTTTTAGGGGTGATCGGGTTTCGGCTCGGTCCCTCTTGAAAATGAACACCGGCTCACCCATAATATGCCGCACGGGGTTTTCTTTTCCGCAACACACAGGAAAGGGGGTGTCATGCGACCTCTGCTGGTTCTCATGTTGGTGTCCGGGATATCGAGTGTTCGGGCCCAGGAGGGCGGCCGCATCATAACCGCCCAAGAAGCCTTCGAAGAAACCGTACTCACAGGTTTTACCAGGGCGCGAGCACGGATGCAATTGACCACCGAGGTGGCCGGACGTTGCAAGGATGTTTATGCCGATGTGGGCGACGTTCCTCCCGGCGGACTCTTTGCCCGGCTGGACGATACCTTCACCGCCCTGGACCTGGAGCAAAACCAACGACAACAGGATCGCGTACGCAACAATCTGGCTTATCTCAATAAGGAGCTGAAGCGTTTTGAGGATCTCCTGCAGAAACGCACCGTTTCCCAGTCCACCTATGACGAACTGGAGCAGCGCCGCGATCAGGCCCGGCTGCAACTGGCCGAGTTGGAAACCAGCGCCAAGATTCTCACTGAGCGCCGCGAACGGCACAATCTGAAGGTTCCCAAGGGCTGGCGCATCATCGACCGCCTGGTGGAGCCCGGCCAGTGGGTCAACACCGGCACCGTGGTCGCCGAGGCCGGCGATTATCGCAAGCTATACATTCCCTTCGCCCTTGAAGAACGCGCCTGGCGGTTTTTGAACAGCAACACGCCGGAGATAGCCTTGACCCTGCCCGATTACGGCATCACGGTCAACGCAACCATCGAACGACGCTCGCCCGCCTTCGACGAGACCACGCGCAAGGTCAAACTGGAACTGGCCGTGGCGGACGGCATGCCCGAGATGCGCGGCGGGATTCGCGTGGAGTGGCCGTTACGGCTGACCGCCCGGCCCGGTGAGGTATTGGTGCCTGAAGAGAGTGTCGAACGTCGCTACGATGCCTGGTGGTTGACTCGTGAGGACGGCAGTCGGGTCAAGGTCACCATGCTTGGCAAGGGTCCCGGCGGCACCGCTCGCGTCCTGGCCGAGGGCCTGAAGCCGGGAGATCGGCTAGTCAGCCGGGAGGCCCCATGAAATCAGCGGTTCGCTTTACCCTGGCTCAACAGGTCCTCATGAACATCATCTTCGTGACCTTGATGGTGATGGGCGCCTACACCATGCTCAGCGTGCCCATCGAGCGCTACCCCAACGTGCAATTCGGCCAGGTCAGTATTCAAGCCTTTTTTCCCGGCGCCTCGCCCGCTGATGTGGAAGCCCTGGTTACCAGGGAGATTGAAGAAGCCCTGGAAGACCTGGACAACGTGGAGTTCATCCGCTCCACTTCCAACCGTAATCGCTCCCGCATCCTGGTCAAATTTGTCGACGATATCGATTACCGCAACGCCTATGACGACCTGCGTCTGAAGGTATTGAGCATCATGGGCGAGTTGCCGGACACCGTGGACCCGCCCGTTTTCGAGCTGATCGAGTCGGACATCATCTACCCCGTGGTCAGCGTCAACTTGAGCGGCGATCGCGAGAACCGCGCCCTGGTGTTGATGGCCGAGGAAATGAAGGCGTCCCTTCTCCAGATCTTCGGTGTGCGCGAGGTGGAACTGGACGGCGAGCACGTGCGCGAATACCATGTCTACCTGGACCCCAAGAAGTTGAATCGCTTCGGCGTTACCTTCGACGAGGCGGTCACCGCCATGCGCAACGCCAACATCGCCATCCCCGCCGGTGACCTGGACACACCCGACGGCGAATATGTGCTGCTGGTGGACGAGCAGTACCGCACCCGTGATCAAGTGGCCGCTACCGTGGTGCGGCGCGATGCCGACGGCTCCTTCGTCACCGTGGGCGACCTGATGGAGCGCGCTGAAATGAGTCATCGCGATCCCGTGGTGATCTCTTCCGTGAACGGCAAGAACTGCGTCACCCTGAAGGTCAAGAAAACCGGCGACGGCAACGCCCTGGACATGCTGGAGGAAATCGAGGCCCTGATCGCCGATTACCGTCCGGTGCTGGAACGCGAGGGCGTGGAGGTGGTGCTGACCCAAGACTCCACCATCAAGATACGCGACGCCATGACCACTTTGGGATGGAACCTTGCCCTGGGGATCATCCTGGTCTGCTTTCTCATCTGGTACTTCATGGGCTTCCGCAACGCGGCGCTGACGACCATCGGCATTCCCTTCGCCTTTCTGATGACCGTGATCTTCATGTATTTCACCAACAACTCCATCAACGAGATCACCCTGTTCAGCTTCATTCTGGTCAGCGGGATCGTGGTGGACGATGCGATCGTGGTCATCGAGAATATCTACCGCCACCTGCAAATGGGCAAAACGGTCAACGACTCCATCGTGGACGGCACCTCCGAGGTTTTCCTGCCCGTGGTTTCGGCGACACTGACCACCATCGCGGCCTTCATGCCCATGCTCATCATGACCGGCTCGGTGGGCGAGTTCTTTGCGCAAATTCCCAAGGCCGTCAGTTTCGCCCTGGCCGCGTCCGTGTTGGAGTGTTTGTTTATCCTGCCCATTCACTACAAGGACTACGGACCGCGACCCGTGGGCGCCAAGGCCGATTTGCCGGATGAAGAAAAAGAGGCCGCCTCCATGCCTCTGTTGCGCAAGCCGGTGCGGCGCTTGATGGATCTGGCACTGCGCTGGCGTTGGACCAGTTTGCTTTTGTTGGCCCTGGTCCTGTTCGTCGCCGTGGGCGTGATGGCGGTTTCCATCACGGGTAAGTTCCCCCTGATTCGCGTAAAATTCTTCCCGGACGACTACGGCGCCTTTTTCGTGGAACTGGAAGCCCCGGTAGGCACCTCTCTTGAAGACGTGGATACCCTGCTCAAGGAGGTCTCCGTCGAGATCATGAAACACGGGCCCGGCATGGCCGAATCCACCGTGGGTTACGCCGGCTTCATTCTGGACGAGGATTACGAAGTCAACTTCGCCAACAATGTGGGCCACGTAGTGGTCACCATTCCGCCTTCGAGCAAGGCTAAATTCGCCGACTACCCCGAAAACGATCCGCTGTTACACCTGGACTGGGTGCGCGAACAGATGAAGCCCTTCGAGGATCGCGGTTACTTTGTACGCGTCCGCCCGCAAAAGGACGGGCCGCCCACGGGTAAAGACATCAACGTGCGCACCGTGGGTACCAACCAGGACGCCGTCTACGCTCTGGCCGACCGCATGAAGGACTTCCTGACCACCGACCCGCGTCTGAAGGACGAACTGGTGAACCTGGAAGATACCCGAGGCCAGGACAATAAAATCTACCGCTTCCAGGTGAGACACGACCGGGCGGCGGAATATGGAGTGAGCCCGGCCCAGGTGACGCAACTGACCGCGGCCACCCTGAACGGTCGTTACATCGGCGAGTTCCGCGACCAGGACGAACAGGTGGACCTGAAGGTGAAGATGTCCCGTATCGAAACGCCCGACCAGGCGCTGGGCATTCCGCTGCTGGAGTATGCGGGCGGACCGGTGCGCCTGGGCGATCTCAACCGGACGCGGCTGGACAACGAGGCCGGTTTCCTCAACCGTTTCGAGGGTGAGCGCGCCGTTAACATTTCGGCCAACCTGCGACCGGGCAGTAATCAGTCACCGGTGACCGTGGTGCGCATGGTCAAGGAATTCTACAACCAGGTTCGCAACGAGTACCCCGGCGCCACCCTGAACTTTGCCGGTGAGTTCGAGGATACGCGTCGGTCCTATGCATCGCTGTTCAGCGCCTTCATTATTTCGGTGCTGCTGATCTATATGATATTGGCCACCCAGTTCCAGAGTTACATCCAACCGTTGATCGTGCTGTCCGCGGTGGCCTTCGCCTTCATCGGCGTCATCTTCGGCCTACTGGCATCGCGATCTTTGCTGACCATCAACAACATGGTTGCCATGGTCGGTGTGGTGGGCGTCGTCGTCAACGATTCGCTGGTATTGATCGAGTTCATCAACAAACTCTACCGCTCGGGCGTGCCCAGGCGTGAGGCCGTCTTGCGCGGCATGCAAATTCGCCTGCGACCCATCCTGCTGACCACGTTGACGACCACGCTGGCGTTCCTGCCGATGGCGCTGGGCATTCCCTCCTACAGCATCGTGTGGGGATCGATGGCGTCTACCTTCGTCACCGGACTGTGCACGGCAACCGCGCTGACCCTGTTTATGATCCCGGTGCAGTGGGACCTGCTGACCCAGTTCAACGAGCGCTACGGCCAAAAGAAAAGGAAGGAGATCTTGGGCCCGTAGGCGAATTAAAAAGATCGATCAGCTCAGGGAAATACGAGCGGGCGTCAGGTCTAAGGATATTGCCCTTAGTTGGGGTATGATGCCGCCTTTCAACAACCGAAAGGACACGCCGTCTCGGCAGGCAGGCCGGTTCGGCTTTGCCTTCGCTCAAAGGTAGGCGAGCACAGCGCGGTTCTCAACCCAGGTCACCGGTCAGGGTTTTCAGGGTTTGGTAGCGGTCGGCGGGGTCTGCTTTCAGGCAGCGCATCAGGACCATTGCCGTTTTGTTTTCCATGGGTTCGGTTGCTTCGGCAGGGCGAACCGGTACATCTGATTCGGCGAGAGCGCCCGCGCGTTCCCAGGGATCATCCATGTCGTGAAAGGGTGATTTGCCGAAATAGCGACGGTAAAGGCTCAGGCCGACCAGGTAGACCGCCGTGCGTTCGTCCGGGTTTTCGCCGCGGACAAATTCCGGACAGGCTCCGTCCAGCACCGCGTGCATTTTTTCCTTCGGCTCCTGGATCGAGGCCATCATTACCAGTCCCGGCGGGTTGGTTGCCTCGTCCAGGGCTGTGCCGTCCGTCGGCAGCACCAGCAGGCGGCTCGGGTTGGCCTGAAACCAGGCCAGGACACCGTCAGCCTCGTCCGGTGCGGGCTTTTCGGCTTTTTTGGGTTTGCCGGGCGCGCTTTCCTGCCTGGGGACCGCGGCGGGTTTGGGGGTTTCCTCACCCAGGACCAGTCTCAGCAGCGGTGAAACGGCCGGTTGTTCTTCGTCCTCGGTGAGGATGGCGGCTTGTACGAGGTAGGGGTAGCATTCGTCGGCCGGGGTGATTGCTTCCAGTTTGGCGATCAGGCCGGGTTGACGCCACCAGCCACGTTGGGGTTCCGGCAGGCATTGGAAGTTGGACTGGAAGAAGTACTCGCCCACCTTGCCGCTTTTGATCTGAGCCAGGGCTTCGTCCAGGTTGCCCAGCCGGTGGAAATGTTCGCCTACAACCTGGACAAGATGCGGGTTGCCCAGAGTGGCCGCGTAGATGCTCCGCGCGTCTTCCCGGGCAATTTCGTTGCCGGCCAGCAGGTTCACCGCTTGCTCCTCGGAAAAGGGACCCAGCAGGCGGGGCGGCAGAAAATCCGGTAGGAACAGGGAGGTGCGCGAGTCCGATTCGTCAAGGTCCATGAAGCGATAGGAACCGGCCAGGACGATTTCGAGATTGTTACCCGACTGCGTCAACTTGCGGAAGGCATTCAGGACATTGGGTTCGTCGGCCGCCACATCCACCAGTTCCTCGCATTCGTCGATCAACAACAGGAAGCGGCGGCCCTTCAGGCCCTTGACCTTGCGGCGGAACTTGTTCAACACGTCGAAGAGAGCCAGGTCTTCCAGGGCATCGATGTCCAGTCCCAATTCGTCGGCCATGTCCTCGTCGTCTTCCAGGCATTCCAGGAAACTGTCTTTGAGACCGTTCGCCGTGGCCGCGCCTTGCAGATCCCAGTACAAAGCCAGGGCGTCTCCCCAAGCCCCCTCGCGACACAACCAGGCCACCTGGCGGAGCAGGCTGGTTTTACCGACACGGCGATTGCCCAGAATCCAGGCGGTCTTTTTGCTGCCTTCCTTCAGAAAGGCCAGGTGGTCTTCTCGACCGTGAAAATCTTCACCGCGCACCCAGCGGTTAACGATAAATGCCATCTTGGTTCCTCTTCAGTTCCTCTCCCATGTTGGCCAGGACGCCCGCTACGTCCTCCCGGGATATCACGAATTTATTGTCGTTCAGCTTGTGACCGATCAGCGACACGCAAATTTTTTGGATCAGGTAGGGATGTCCGCCGGTGGCGTTGATGATCAGGTCTACCGCGTCGGCTCGGTAGCGGAAGATGCCTTTGACGGGTCCGATAATCAGCTCGCGCGCGTCCTGCTCGTCGATGTGGTGGACCGGGATCTCCTCGAAGAAATTGTACCAGGGGGAACCGCTGCTTTCCCATTCCTTCTTCAGGTGAATGCCCGCCATGACACAGGTCAGGTGTTCGGCAAAGTCCTTCATGAAGATGCCGCGCAGTTTCTGGTTGGTTTTCTCACCGAATTCGTTGAGGCAGTCGACCTCGTCCACCAGCAGCACCACCATGACGTGGCGTTCGTAGCGATCCTTCAAGCGGCCTATGATGGTTTTCATGTCGCGGGCGAACTGACGACCGACATAACCCCCGTTGGTCTCCTCGAAGCGCAGGTCCTCCATCGAGATATCCCAATTCCCGGCCTGGGCGATGACCTCGCTCATCATGTGGTGGAAGAGGTCTTCCTCGTGAATGCCCTGTAGATCGACAAAGGCGGGGAAGAACCTGTAATCATTGGATTCCAGTTCGCTGAGGTTCTTCTTGAGCTGAAGCAGCAGGCTGGTTTTACCGATGCGGCGCTCGCCGTGAATCATGAAGCTGTTTTTGTGGACCAGGCCCTGGATCCGGCGGATGAGATCGTCTCGACCGTAGAACATGTCGATGTTGCGGACGGGCGAGCCGGCGATATAGGGATTGAAGTGGCGCAGCCGGGCAATCTTGCGCAAACGCATTCGGCGCAACATACGCCAGACAAGGAAAACCAATACCAGGCCGGTCAGGACCCGCCATAGCCAGGGGTTTAAATAGAAGGGCCTGGGGACGAGAACCGTTACCGACTCGCGGATTTCGGGGCTTGCCAACTCATCGACCACGGCCAGGTCTATCTTGTGATTGCCGTAGGATTCAACCGGGAAGCGGAATTCCATGGCGTAGTTCAGTTCGTCTTGTTGCACGGCATCCGCGGGTAGATCCACCGGAAAACCGTTGTGGAAGAGCTTCCAGTCAACCAGGCGGGAGGGCGAGGCGGCTTGCGCGGTGACCAGCAGCTCTTTCTCGTTCTCGCGGACTACCTGCATCAGCAGTTGCGTGTTGAACGAGATGATGACGGGCTCTTCACTCTCGGCGGCGCGCGCCATTTGGACTTGCAGGTTTCTATTTTTGCGTTCCAGGGCATCGATCTGGTCCACCAACTCCAGATTACGGTCCGCGGCGCCGGCGTAGAGTTGTTTGTATTGCTCGATCTCCCCGGTTTGATCCGTGATTGCCGGCGGAGAGTCGGGTTCTTCGGTCTCAACCCCGGGGTCGGGCATATCATCGATGCGTTGCCTCAGTTGGACGACTGTCGCCTCCGGTAACCGGTCGCCCAGGGCGTTCAAGAGGCCCGCCGCCATGATTTTATCGCCCTCGGTAACGGCTTCCTCGATACGTAGGGTCAGTTGTCGGTCTACATCGCGGCGCGCTTGGAGGGCATCTTGCGCCAACTTCAACTGTCGTCGCAGGTCGTCGAATTCGCGGCGATTGGATCTTGCGTTCAATTCGATCTCGGCCCGGTCCAGGTCACCTGCCTCCAAATAAGAAAGGACACGACTGCGGTCATCGATGATTTCGGCTTCTTCGCGGTACTCTTCCCGGACATCGAGGGCTTCCCTGCGAAGCGCTTGGAAGACGGGTATCAGGTCGGCCTGTAATTTGAGATCGTTCTTGACCACCTCACCTTCGACGGAGCGGCCGGCGTATTCGGCCGCTTCCTGGATACGGCCCAGCTTCAGGCATGCCAGCGCCTTGTAGTAATAGGGCTTGTAATCGATCTTCTGGACGGCACGGGTAATCTGGTTCTTCTTGGGCTCGGGACGAACGGCAAGGGCCTTATCCATGTCGGCAATGCAGGCGGCCCAATCCTGTTTGCGGAATTGACGCTCTCCGCGCTCGTAGACCTCGTACCAGGTGAGCTGCTGGGGGCCGGTCAAAAAGATGAGGAGGAAGATTATCATTTCTTCCTCCATATGAACGAGGTCGTGTATTCGCTGCCGTTTTCCCACAGGTTGGCCGAGATATCCAGCTCAATGCGGTTGCGGTAGACCCAACCCAGGCCGAAGGTGAAATGGTCCTCGTCGGTAAGGCCTATCCCCGCAAAACGATCCCGAGTGGCCTCGTCATCACCGGAGTAAGTCACCGCGTGCAAGGGATTTCGGTAATACCCGCCGCGGATTGCGTAAACATTTCGATTACCAGGAATCAGCCATTCGAAACCCATGTGTAACTCAGTCGTGTCGTCTATGTTGTAGTCTTCCCTGGTGTCTTCGCCCAAGCCTTCAATGATCACGAAATCGTCGCTGATAATTTGACTATAAAAGATGTTTTGCAGATCGACCATCAAACTGACCGTGGGGCGCGGCCGGTAGCGGAGCCCCAATCCAAAGACATCGGGAACGATGAAAGGGACCTCCAACTGCTCGTCGATGATATCGGGTTGTCCGTTCACCCGTTGAAGGACATTGGATATCAGGTTGAAGCGGGGATTATCCCGCCATACTACTCCCCAAGAAAATTTTGTGCCATATTCGTGATGCAAGCCCAGACTGTAACCCCAAGCCGTATCGCGGTCGTCGATGGAGGATTCGTAGACGGTTTCCTGAAAGACGGGGCGCTGAAAAGAGACCAGTTCGTAGTTGGTTCGGCCGTCCATGGAGAGATGGTTGACCGTAGCACCGACCTTGAACCTGCCGAAGCGCCGCGCCACGCCGATGCCGCGTGTGGTTCCGGTCAGGTCCAACAATATATCCCTCAGCTCAATAGTTTCGATGCCGTTGCTCAGCGATCGTGACTGGAAGGTGCGTGCCTGGCTTTCGTCCAGGAAGTCGTATTGAAAAAGCCCGAAATAGAATCCTCGATAAGTGAGATTCAGGGAAAGAAAAGAGCCGTTCAGACTCTGGGCGGCCTGATCGAAGGTGGTGGTAATGAAACGACCGTCGATCTCACCGGTGCTTGCATCCAAATTGCGCACACGATACTCGAAGGTAAGCGCTGTTTCGGCTAAAAAAGCCAGTCCGGCCGGATTGGAGAAGGAAGAGGTCGCGTCGTCCGCTACGCCGATAAAAGCGCCCCCCATGCCATTGGCCCGGGCGCCCGGCGGGTTGAAATTGAACTGGTATTCGCGGAAAAGTTCTTCGTTGGTTTGGGCAAGCGTTGCCACGGGTACCGTTAGGAACAAAAAAACGAGAGCATGTCTCACGGTCTTGTGACAATAAAATGGAGGGGTTTGCATGCGAATAAGGATTCCCTCTTCATCAATCCGCTGAATTCTATCTCAGTATAACCTGTCAGCTCAACGTATAAACAAGACGAGGCGCTGATTGAGCGGTTCAGGCAAGTAGCCGTAAAAGCACTGGTAGTCCGTGCAATTCGGCCTGAATGTTGCTAGAATCAGGCCAATTGTTTGGGGGAAGTATGTCTCGCTCCTTATATATCCTAATATTCATGCTCAACCCGGTGTTCTTGCCGGGTCAGACCGGGTTGGACGGCATTACCCAGTGCAACGCCGAGAGGTTAGATACCCTGCTGGTCTCCGACCGTTTCGAAGATGCGGTACAATTCGGTGAACAACTGATTTTGGCCAATGCCCACGGTCTCATTTTCCTGGATGTGACCGACATCACTCGCGACCCCATCCTGATAGAACCGCTTTCCGGCGAGGTCATCGCTGTACAATTGGACGGAAACCGACTGTGGGCCGCGGTGCGCGGAGTGGGCCTCTATCAGTACACCTACGACGAGGACGAGGACGAGGTGCTGCCCGCCCAAACCGGTTTCTTCAATGTCCCCGGCCTTTTATCGGTAACCGTGGTAGGCGATGTCATCATGGCGCTGACCGAGACCGGTTTGCGTTACTTGCGCATCGATCCCTTGCAAATCGTGGACACCTTGCAGATGGAGGGCCTGGATATTCGCGCTAATGAGAACATGGTTTTTGTTCGTGGTTTTGACGCTCACGTTACCATGCTTCGCTATGACGAACAGGGCTTCGTCGATGAGGGCGAATTTCTCGAGGTCGATGACTCCCGGATCTTTTACGGCATGGAATATGCCGGCGACGCCCTGGTGGTGGACACTCTGAACGGCGTCAAATGGCTTACTTTCGACGAGCAGGGCGAGCGCACCGATGAGGGCTTTTACTTCGAGAACCAGGGCAGCAACATTGTTTTCGGGTTTGATGTCAACGACAGCCGCATCACGCTCAGTTTTGCCAACCGCATCGAAGTTCACACTTATGATATCTCGCGGCGAACCACCTACCGGGGTCAGATCTCCCAACAGTTCCGCGATGTGGGTATTACCAAGATTCGCACCGAGAACAATCACCTGCACCTGCTTAACTCGGCGGTTACCGGTCGAGATTGGAGTCTCGATTCCTATTCCTTGAGCGCCGATACCCCGACGCGGTTGGCTCGTTTACCCGCCCGTTTTCGCGATGTGGCCGATGCAGCCGTGATCGGAGACCAGATCTACTTTGCCGTCGACAGACTGCTGCAAACCTTATCTCCCGATAATGAATTGAACACGTTGGAAACCCTTGACGGGCAGATACTCTTCCTGGTCGCCTCAGGAGAGTACCTTTTGGCCGTGTTTTCAGACAAAGATTCTCAAACCGGCTTACAGCTGTTTCGGAGCGGCGAAGAGGGCCTGACACAGGTGCTCAGGGAATCCATCGAGGGAAATGTTCAGGACTTGACTCAGTACCAGGGGCAGTTTGCCTTTACGCGCACGTTTCGCACCATCTCAGAGGCGCGTTATACGGTGTTTACGCTGGAAACGGACGGCGAAACGGTGGAACTGATCGAGACGTTGGATGCCCAAACGGAAATCGGCGAGCCCAATCCCTTCGGCTTCTTGCAGTTGGGTGAGCGCGGCCTGGTTTACTGGGATCGAGAGCGCCTTTGGATCAAAGCCTTGGGTGAGCAGGATCCACAGCCTTTTATTTTGGACCTGGGTGTGGAAGAAAGCTTGATTGCCCTTGCAGCGCCCGGTCCACAATTCTGGATCGAGACAGAACAGGGCTTGCTGATTGCCGAACCACAACGCCAAACGGTCCAAGTGCTGGGCAGGCATCCTAATTGGACCAATCTGGGTCGCCAGAACTCCAATCTCATCCTGGCTGTAAACAAACTTCAGGGGCCCACGCGTTATCATGTCATGGGCCGTCGGGACGGACTGGCCTACTCCATGTTGAGCTTTGAAACCTCCTCCGGTCCCACCCTGGTGACCGACCGCAACGGCGACCTGCTTGTGGCCGAACCCACCTCGGTCAGTTCTCATATCTACGGTTGTCCCTTGCCCGATATCCAGTACCAGTTGCCTTTGGACAATCGCCTGGAGTTGGACCTGAGCACCGATCTTCAGCCCTCCGATGCGGCCGTTTTGAGTATCTTCAACCGCAACGGTGAATTGATCGGCCTACAGACCCTGACGCCTTCGGTCATAGGCCTCCTGAACGGCAATACGGTTCGCAATTGGTTGTTTGATTACAATCGGCTGGAAACGGCGCACGCGGTGGTATTGAATTCCTCGGTTGCCATGGGACCCGTGATTTCCGGCAGGGCAATCAGCTCGAATACTAATTCCAGATTTGCACTGCAACTTCCGTCCTGGCAGGAAAACGAATTCTATGTACCGCACATTCCCAATGATTTCAACAACTGGGATACACGTGTTGCGGTAAATACCTTCAACGCCTCCGGCGGCGACAGCCTGATCTACTTGGAAAGCGCCTTCAATGATTCCAAGGCGGAGATCACCGATTTCGGCAGTCCGGTGGAGTTCCGCATCGACCAGGACACCTTTATTCCGCCTACACGATGGGCACGGGTTACCAGCGATGACCTCAATGTCAATCTGAACGGTTTTACCCAAATCCAAGCGCCCTCGCGCGGGCTGGCCGCGGCCGTCCCTCTAATCGGTGAATTGGCCGGTAGTTTGTTCGTTCCCTTCCTGGCCGGGAAGGACAACCCGGGCTGGTGGACCGGCCTGGTGATGGCCAACCCCCATCCCACCGATGTCAAGGTTCGGATTTTCGGCTATAACAAACAGGGCGAACGCGGTATCGACCGTACCCTCGATCTTCCGGCCAAAGACACTCTGGTGGTTCCCGCCGAGGCATGGATCGAGGATTTTGTGCCGGACGCGGATATCCAATGGTTGGCCCTCGTTTCTGAATTGCCCATCACCGGCATGACCCTTTTTGCCACGGTCAACCCCGGACAGCTTGCGGGACTCCCACTGGCTACCAGTCCCAGTGAACGTATTTTGTGCACCGGCATTCGCAGCAACAGCGAATGGAACACCAGTCTGGTGATCACCACCATTAACCTGGAGCGCGCTGTTTTGAAGCTGACCGCGGTCGGTAGAGACGGCCGCGAGTTGGAAGTTCGCGGTTGGGAAATCCCCAGCCGCGCCATTCTGCAACGCAATGTGCGCGACCTTTTCAACCTCAGTGATCAGTTGCCGAACGTTCACACCATCCGGGTGGAAAGCAACACGGAAGTTATTGGTTTCATCTTCCGAAATCAGCGCGGCACCGGCTCTCTGGAGGCCGTCAGCGCTATCGTAGACACGGTTGCCCGGTAGGTTTTCAGAAGCCCAGGAATATAAGCATCCACCGTATCAGCCCGGTTTCGCGCAAGAATCCGCTGAAAATGATCCACGCCAGCGGTAATCCCATGGGGCCGATGCCCTCAAGCGTCGCCGTAACCTTGTGCGCCTTTTCCTCGGGCACAAACAGCAGAATGGCGCCGCTACCGTCCAACGGAGGCAAAGGAATCAGATTAAAGAGAAAAAGGATGATATTGAGGATGTACATCTGTCGAATCAGGATTTCCACGGGTACCCATGGAGAGTTGTCGCCGGTAGCCATCTGGCTCCGGTAGGCGTTGAGGAAGACATCGTCCATGGCCCGGTAGATGACAAGCGCGATCACCATCAGTACAAGATTGGCCAGCGGCCCGGCCAGCGACATCCAGGCATGCCTTTTAGGATATTGGCCGGCCCAATAGGGATTGTAAGGCGTAGCCGCCCAGCCCATGGGAAAGCCCATGAAGATCATGCTGAGAATGGGAGCCAGGACCATGCCGAAGGGGGCGCGTTGAATATGGGGAAACGGATCCAACGAGACCTGGCCGCCTTCATAGGCTGTTGCGTCACCGCCCCTCAGTGCCGCCCAGGCGTGCGCCGCCTCGTGACAGGTCGCCGAAAACATGAAGACAAACATACCGATGAGAATGTTGACCGGGGAAATATCGGGCAAGTAACCATCCTTCCGCTACATTTCGTCGATATACCGGTGATAGGTTTTGCGCAGGTCATCGAAATCCAGGTCGTAAGGCAGGACGGACATAAGCTTGCCTTTCCTATTGAAGAACATGAGAGCCGGGTGTGTACTCAAGCCGTAGGTATCCGCAAGGGTGATCGAAGGGTCCATATAGTATTCACCGGGCATGTCTTGTTCTTCAAGGAAGGTCATGAAGCTTTCCTTGTTTTTCTTCCCCTTCAATATGGCGTAATAGGCAATATCATCATAGATATTGGATAGTTCACTCAGATCGGCAATCTTGTTGAGGCATTTCTGGCAGCCGGCCATGTCGGCATAGAAAACGATGTAACCCCGGGAGCCGTCTAGAACACGGGACTTTTTCCCGGCCAGGGAGTAGAAATTCAAATCGAAGATGGTGTAATCGTCCAGTCCGGCAATATAAGCGCGGATCTTCGACTCAAAGGCAAACAGACCAATAGCGGCCAAGACGATCAGTCCGAACACTAAGTTGAGAAGATTCTTTCGCATACGCCTAAATGATCCCCTTCCAATACATATGTGGCTAACTTATCATAGCATATGATACTTGTCAGACTGAGTCGCTTTTTACGCAACAGTTAGATTTAACTCCGAAATCAATCCGGATTGAATTCCAACAGGGCAAAACCTTGATCAACCACCTGGCCTTCGTTGCAGTGAAGCGCGGTTACCGTGCCCGCAACAGGGGCTTCAATGCGGTGTTCCATCTTCATAGCTTCCATAATCACCAAAACGGCGCCTTTCTCTACCCGAGCTCCCGGTTTCGTGGACACCTTGATCACCTTACCCGGCATGGGCGAGATAAAGCCGCCGTGACCTTCTTCCGCCTGCTCTCTGTTCTTGCACTTTTCGAACACCCTGGTGACACCGTCCAAAGTTACCCAAACAGCGGTTGGCGTTTCGGTTACGAAATAGGGCAGGTAGCGATCATCAACAAATAGGGCGCCGTGACCGGGTCGCAGCTTTCCCTGTAGTTTGGTTTCGCGGCCGGCCTCTTTTTCGGTGATGTGTACCTTGGGCGGGTGTTTGTCCAGAAGGTCCACTTGAAAAATGCGATCTCCCAATTTAAAGCGATTTCTCATTGAATAACCCTCCATCCGGGCAGCCGGTCCCATGGATCATCCACGATCTGAGCTCTGTCACCGGTTTTCTCTTCCGTCGCCGACTCGGTCATAAAGGTAAGAGCCAAAGCTTCGTCGACGAGGTCTTCGCCGCTTGTGAAATCGGGGAACTGTCGGGCTAGATAATCCGTTGTGGTGTTGCCCTCGATGAATTCGGGCTCGTTGAGAATCTCGCGCAGAAAGGCAATATTGGTTTGGACACCGTGAACACAGTACTGGGCCAGAGCCACGCTTAACTTGGAAATGACCTGGTCTCTGGTAGCGCCCCAGGCAATCAACTTAGCGATCATGGGATCGTAGAAGATGGAAATCTCGTCGCCCTGGTGAATGCCGCTGTCCACGCGAATACCCAAACCGCGAGGTTCGGAATAACCAACGATACGGCCGGTCTGGGGGAGAAAATTACGGGTGGGATCCTCGGCGTACACACGAACCTCGATGGCGTGACCTCGCGCGGCGATTTCGTCCTGGTGCAGCGGCAGAGATTTGCCGTTGGCTACCATGATCTGCCAGCGAACCAGATCCAAGCCCGTGACGGCCTCGGTGATAGGGTGTTCTACTTGTAAGCGAGTATTCATTTCCAGGAAATAAAAGGAATCGTCCTCGTCCAGCATAAACTCCACGGTGCCGGCGTTCTCATAACCTACCGATGCGGCAGCTTTGACAGCCGCGGCGGCCATGCGTTCGCGTACCTCGGGCTTTAGGCCCGGTGAAGGCGTTTCCTCCAGTATCTTCTGGTGACGCCGCTGAATGGAGCACTCTCGCTCATAGAGATGCACCACGTTGCCCTGCTTGTCGCCGAAGACCTGGAACTCCACGTGGCGCGGGCGTTGCAAATAACGCTCCAACAACACGGTATCATCGCCGAAGGCGGAAAGCGCCTCGCGACGGGCCGCGGCGAGAGCTTCCTCGAACTGGTCGGCATGATTGACGATGCGCATTCCCTTTCCGCCGCCGCCGGCAGAAGCCTTGATCAGCAAGGGATAACCGATCTTACCGGCTTCCACGGCCAGGTGCTCAGGGTCCTGGTCGGCACCGTTGTAACCCGGCACCACCGGAACGCCGGCCTCGATCATGCGCCGTTTGGATGCCATCTTGGAACCCATCAACTCGATGACCTCGGGTTTGGGACCGACAAAAATCAAGCCGGCGCCGGTCACCGCACGGGCAAAGTCAGCATTTTCGGAAAGGAAACCGAAACCCGGATGGACCGCGTCCACCCCGGCATCTTTCGCTACCTCGATGATTTTTTCGATACATAGATAACTCTCATTAACCGGCGCAGGTCCGATGGGATAGCAGATATCGGCCTCTCGCGCATGACGGGAACTCATGTCGGCCTCGGATGCTACCGCGACCACGGTCATCCCCATCTCACGACAGGTCTTCATGATGCGCAACGCAATTTCACCACGGTTGGCAATCAGGATCTTCTCCATTCAAGCACTCCTACATGCGAAAGACGCCGTATTTGATTTCGGGAATCGGCGCGTTGTGGACTAGCGACAGAGCCATGCCCAGTACATCACGCGTGTCCCGGGGGTCGATGATGCCGTCGTCCCAAAGGCGCGCGGATGAATACCAGGCACTGCCTTCGCGCGCATATTTTTCCAGAATGGGCGTCTTGAATGCCGCCTGCTCTTCCTCTGTCATGGCTTCTCCACGCCGCCCCAACTGTTCCATCTTCACCTGGCATAGTACATTGGCCGCCTGTTCGCCGCCCATGACCGAAATGCCCGCATTAGGCCACATCCACAGGAAGCGCGGGTCATAGGCCCGGCCGCACATGCCGTAGTTACCCGCTCCGTTGGACGCGCCGATGATCACGGTCAGTTTGGGGACATTGGCGCAGGAAACCGCGTGCACCATCTTGGCGCCGTCCTTGGCGATACCGCCCGCTTCGTATTTGCTGCCGACCATGAAACCCGTAATGTTTTGTAGGAACAACAGCGGAACCTTGCGTTCATTGCACAACTCGATGAAGTGGGTCGCCTTCAGCGAAGATTCGGAAAAAAGTACTCCGTTATTGGCCACAATGCCGATCGGCATGCCCCAGATATGAGCAAAACAGGTGACCACCGTGGTGCCGTAAAGCGCCTTGAATTCGTGGAAGTCGGAACCGTCGACAATGCGAGCGATGATCTCGCGCACGTCGAAGGGTTGCCTGGAATCGACCGGCATGATACCCAGAATTTCTTCGGGATCATAAATCGGTTCTTCTGCTTTGCGCGAGCCCGGCACCACTTTCCTCTCCCGGTTCAGATGCGCATAGATCTCGCGTACAATGTCCAAGGCCTCGCGATCGCTACGGGCATAATGATCGGCCACACCGGACTCTCGGCAATGCACATCGGCGCCGCCCAGATCCTCAGCACTCACAACTTCACCCGTTGCGGCGCGGACCAAAGGAGGCCCTCCCAGAAAAATGGTTCCGGTTCCCTTCACGATCACGGTTTCATCGGACATGGCGGGTACATAGGCGCCGCCGGCCGTACAACTGCCCATCACCGCGGAGACCTGAGAGATTCCCTTTGCTGACATACGCGCTTGATTGAAAAAGATACGGCCGAAATGATCCCGGTCGGGAAAGACTTCGTCCTGCTTGGGCAGGAAGGCGCCTCCGGAATCGACCAGGTAAACGCAGGGTAGGTTGTTTTCCTCGGCGATCTTCTGGGCGCGCAAGTGTTTTTTCACGGTGATGGGCAGGTAGGTACCGCCCTTCACCGTTGCATCATTGGCCACAATCATTGCTTCCTGGCCTTGGATTCTGCCGACGCCGGTGATGATTCCGGCGGCAGGAAGTGGAAAATCATATAAATTTTGTCCTGCTAAAGCGGACAATTCCAAAAAAGGACTGCCGGGGTCCAGAAGATAGTCTATCCGTTCACGCGCGGTCATTTTCTCGCGTTTGCGATGAAGCGCGACTGCTTTTTCTCCCCCGCCGGCTAAAGTTTCCTCAAGTGCGGCCTGCAAACGGCCGATGGAACCGCTCATGTGGGAACGATTGGCATGGAAACGTTCCGAAGCAGTGTTGACTTTGGTGTTGAATGTGGCCATCAACGACCTCCAAATCCAAATAAAGGCTATCCATCATACCTGGAAATACCCAAGGCAAAACCAAAAAAATACTGCTTATATCAGACTCGGTTTGTTCCTTTGGCTTGCATCCGTTCAAAAGGGACCATATATTGAGAGGGGTCACACCAATTGCCTTAACAAGTCATTTACTCCGAGATCAAGAATGCCGGATGAGCTCTGGTCCTTACCCCAACACTCTTTACCAAGGAGTCAATTTTTACAACCAACAGCAAATCCACTCAACACTCATGAAAACGAAAAATCCGTCAACCAACCGATAATTCCGACTGCTACGCTGAAGAGGTGTTAACCAAAAGCTAACCTTTGAATCATGTGCTTGGGAAAGGGTATTCTGGAATTCGGCAAACCCAAGCTGTGATAAAGGCTGAGGTCGTAAAAAAACGCAAAAAAGTCGAAAAAAATGCTTGGCTTTTACCCAGAATAAAGTTATAGTGGTCGCAACGGTTCCTTTTGCGGCTTACTTTTCCACCACTTGGAGGTTATCTTGAGATTCAAGTTCTTCCCCGGTTCCGAATTAAGCCCGCCCCAATTGCTCGGCGGCATTGTCGATCTCGATCGTCCGCAACACCTGGTTGCCAACCTGTTTGTAGACGACAACAATGAAATCGAACTTCGGACGGTGAACCCAATGTCAGAGGAACACTATTCCGAACTCCAGGAATTCGCCAGAAGGATTGAATTCCACAAGTATAAGCGGGTACCTATTAACGCAATCATGCACTACACTACCCGCCATCGGGCCATGTGTTAACTCTCGCCTTCAGCCTTTAAAGGCGCGTATCCGATTCGCCCCTTGTTTCTCGAGTAAAGAACCCTGTCTCGATTCATACGAGAGGCAAGGGCGGCTCGGTAGTCATACCGGACACCCACGCTATTTTTTCATTTTCTTTTCAAGCTTTTTTAGTTGTCGGATCAAACCTTCTACCGTTTGGAACCGGTCTTCAGGGTTCACATACATGCATCTCAGTATGACCTCGGAAAGTTCAGATGGAATTCGAGGATCGATACTGTGCGGCGGAGTAGGCAATCCGTTTCCCGCAAACTTACGGCCCAGAGTGCTACGGGTGAAGGGTTCTTGCCGCGTGGTCACCATATAGAAAGTGGCGCCCAGGCCGTAGATATCGGTCTGGAAACCGGCCCGGTCGCCCTGAAAAAGCTCCGGCGCCATAAAGGACGGCGTACCCCAGAGTTGTTGGGTTTGGTTCAGGTCGGTGACCGCCTTTGCCAGGCCGAAGTCTAGAACCTTTAGCCGTCGGTCGCGAGTAATCATGATGTTGGACGGTTTGATGTCGCGATGGATGATGCCCGAGGAATGAGCATAACGCAACCCCTCGCAAACCTGCAACCAAATAGTGATAAGGTGTTTGCGCAGAACCGCGGGGTTCTTCTTGACATAGGTCTTGAGTGTGCTGCCCTGTAGGTACTCCATCACCATATAGAAGCAACCTTTTTCTTTTCCCATATCGTACAGGCTGACCAGATTGGGATGATTCAGTTTGGCGATGGACATGGCCTCCCGCTTGAAGAAAAGCACCACACGCGGCTCGTTATTCATCTCCGGGTGCAGCATCTTCAGAGCCACGAAGCGTTTCAGTTTTTTGTCCAGCGCCTTGTAAACATAACCCATGCCGCCGCGCCCCAGTTCCTTGATGACCTGATAGCGCTTTAGGGAGCCTTCCTCGGTAAGGTCGTATATGGTTTGTTCGTCAATGGTAAGCGTAATATCGTCGCTTCCTTTTCCCTGCACCACTTTCCCACCGACGGCAGTACCCCGCTTCCTCTTTTTCTTCGGTTTGGGAGGAGAAGCCGGCGTGTCCGCGACGGTCTGGTTGTTTTCGAGAATCGGTTTAACCGGTTCGGAGCCGACGTCGTTTTTCTTCTCGTTCTTCAATATAAATTCGCGGCCCAGTCGACCCGCAATGCGCCTTGCATGCCCGACGTATTCCTCGCTGTTGGGAATGAGGTTGGCCACGCGACTATAAAACTTGAAGGCCTTTTCCAAATTGCCCAGCTTTTCCTGAATACGAGCGAGGACAAACACCAGCGGCACGAGGACTCGTGTGGCCTTTTTGCCCTCCAGCAAACTGTGGGCGCAAGAAAGGGCTTCTTTCAGGCGATTCTGCTGATATAACAGGGTGAGCAGGTGAGCACATTCCGACGAGATGGTTTCGTCGTTGACCTGGACCTGGGAGAGGCAACGCACCGCGGACTCGGTTTCGTAAATCATCAGATAGCTGCGCGCCGCGGCGATCATATAACCGCCGCGTTCGTAATACATTGCCTGTTTATCCTGCAGGCCCATATGCGCGGAAAGTTGAGCGGCCTTATCGTAGTCTTCCATGACCTCGTAACAGTTAAGGGCCTGAAACTCTTCGCCGGCGGCCAGGAATAACTCGGCGGCCGTTTCGGGTTTACCGGCCAACAGATAACATCGCGCGGATTTGCCCGATATATTTGCCTTTTCGTATGCCTCGGCCGCATGAATGAAGTGTTTGCCCTTCTCGAACTCGCGTGCGGCATCCAGGTATTCGTCTCGCTGCAGGTGCAATTTGCCTTTTTCCACCTGAGCCAGTTCGTGGTGGCCGCTGTCCTTGAGTGCTTTGAACGAGGACTCGAAGGCGCCCGCGCGACCGTAGGCTTCGGCGGCCTCGTGAGGGCGCCCCGCTTTCTCATAAGCCTCTCCGGCCAATTTGTCCAGGCCGTGCCCGGCATACAACTCAGCAGCTTCCATGTAACGGCCGAGGCGAAACAGGCACTCGCCCCAGCGCCGAATCCACTCCAGCACCATTTGCCAATCGCCCAGGAATTCCTGGGGCTGCTTGTAGCGCTGATAGGCGTCGGCGGCTTCTTCCCAATGACCGCCGTAGAAGAAGGCGTCACCGGACCGGGTGTAATTACAACGCCTTAGATAATAGTCGCCGGCAACACCGAAGGCGCGGGCGGCTTCAACCTCGCGGTCCTTTTGCCGATATAGTTTGCCGGCTCGATAACTGTATTCATGACCCAGTTTTTCAAACAGCCTGGCCGCTTTGAGTAGTTTCCCCTTCTCCAGATGCCGTTCTGCCCTACGCTTGATGCGGTATTCCCTGGATGCCGGATCGAATTCAAAGGTGTGTGAGGGTCCCTTGGTGCGGGTCACGCCGGGAAGAGGAACGTGGCCCTCGCGCGGCAGTTTGATATGCGCAATCACCAGGACGGCGGTGATCATGACCATATAGAGGAAATTGAACATACTGACGGGCAGCATAACCAGCCCCGCCGGCGCAAACGACATCATCCAAAAGAGATAACGCAGGGACAAAGCCTGAGAAACACTGCTCTCCAGAAGGTAGGCAATGATTCCATGTAAGTTAAAGGGGATGAGCAGAGCGCCCAGAACCACGATGGTGCGCCGCAGCCATAAAGGGAGTACGATCCAAATTTTGGTGACTTCGCGGGTAAGGCTGCGCCCCAGGCCGACCACGTATTCCATCACGAATACGAAGATAATAAAGCCCAACAGATTCAGAACCACGGGCAACTGTCGAACCGCCCAGACAGAGAGGCTTTGCAGCGGCAGCGAATTGCCGACCCATCCCCCGGGTGGACGATATTGACCGACCAGGGCCAGCAGTGCGACCAGAAAAGATATGAGAAGAAAAAAGCGGCTGATAGATTTTAAGGTGTAACCCAAGATCATACTTCACCGGCAGGCGGCGGACCACCCGGGATAGGGAATGTGTAACCGGTTCCTATAATAAAGATATTCTACAATAGACATTGTTTAAATGATACAAGACACGTAATTTATCATGGATGCGGCAACATAATCAGGACGCCTGCCATCGCGCATAGGTGCCGGAGGGCAGGACCATCTGGCTGCCGGCTATCGGGACCACCATTTCACCGGGTTGAACGGCGCTGACCGGCAGATCGAAAACCTGGTGCAGCACGTTGGCCAGGCAGAGCGGACTGTAACCCGGAGTATGACAACTCAAAAGAATAAATTGCAACGGCTCCATAATCTTCCTCAACTGACGGAGGAAGGGCACCAGGTGATCTTCGATCTTCCAGCGCTGCCCGCGAGGTCCTCGTCCGAAGGTGGGTGGATCCAGGATCAATCCCTGGTAACGGTTGCCGCGTTTCACCTCGCGCTCAACATACTTGCTGACATCTTCTACAATCCAGCGAATGGACTTTTCACCCAGGTTGCTGAGCGCGGCATTCTCGCGAGCCCAGGAAACCACGCCCTTACTCGCGTCCACATGAGTAACCGACGCATCGCCGCGAGCGGCGGCCAGGGTGCTCCCGCCGGTATAACCGAAGAGATTGAGTACCCTCGGGGCCTCCAATCGCGCACATGCTTCGGTGATCCAGCGCCAGTTTTCAATTTGCTCCGGGAACAATCCTACATGCCCGAAATCGGTCAACTTGATCTTGAACTTAAAGCCGCCGTAGGCCAGGGTCCAATCCTCGGGTAGCTTTTCGGCGAATTCCCAGTGACCCCCGCCCGTTTTAGCACGGTGATGCACGGCGGCAACCCGCCCCCAATCGTTCCGGCTTCGACGCGTAGGCCAATGGGCCTGTGCCGCCTGCCGCACAACCCGGTGCGGACCGATTTGTTCCAGTTTCTTTTCATCGCCGGTATCCAGTAACCGGTAACTGTCTTGTGAGGTCATGCTTTACCCAACTCGTCTTGGAAGCCGAGGGCTTCCCGAACTTTCGGTCCCATAGCCTACCACAGGTCGCGATTGCTTCGATCCCGTCTCCCACTAAATAATCACCTGGATTGTTCGACGGAATGCTATGATGGCCTTCTTATGGAACGTTACGAGAACTGCGCAAGCTGTAACACGGCCGTCGATACCAGCCTGAAAGATGGTTGGAAGGTTTGTGATGATTGCGAACGCTTGTCCTGCAAAGACTGTCGAGGTTTATTTTGCCCGATTTGCAAACACGGCGACGGCTCGATCTTCGACAGCGGCAAATATCGACTGCTGAAGGACAAAGACTGAGTCTCGGTCAGTTCACTTTGACCGCAACCAGGGTGATATCATCTTGCCGCGGTTCCTTGCCGCACCACCTGCCCACACGATTCAACAGGTCATCGGTCAGTTCACGGGGCTTGTTATCGGGGGCCAGTTCCACTAAAGCCTTTTCGATACGACCGTGATCGAAAGACTGGTTTTCCGCGTTCATGGCCTCGTTCAAGCCATCCGTGTAGAAAAGCAGGCAATCATCGGTTTGTAGATCCACCATCTGTTCCTGGTAGGTCACATTGTCCATGGCGCCCAGGGGCAGGCGCATGCCTTCAACCGGCAGTCGCGTGACCTTGCCGTTTCGATACAACAAGGGAGCGGGTTGACCGGCGCAGGCGTAGCAGAGTTTCTTGCGCGCACCGTCAAGACAAATGAAGAGCATGGCCACAAAAGTTTTGCGATTGGTTTTGCGGTAGAGAGCGCTGTTCAGTCGCGTCAGGAAACGTGCCGGCGAGCCTTCCATCAGGGACTCGCCGTAAATCATACCGCTGGCCATGACCGCATTCATGGCGCCTTCCAGGGCTCGCGCGGATGCGTCGGCCACCACGATGCCCAGCCGGCCCTCATCGCGCGGCAGGTAGTCGAAGAAGTCGCCGCCGACCTCCTGGGCGGGCAGGCAGATCCCGTGGAGTTCCACGCCCGGATGCTCCGGTGATTGGGAGGGCATGAGTCCCATCTGCATATTGCGCGCGGCCAGCAGTTCATTTTGCACCCTGGCGCTTTCCAATTGGGAGCGAACCTTATAGCGGTTGCCCAGGTAACCCAAGCCAAGCACCAACAAGGAAAGTATAACGATCACGGAGGGACGCATCCAGAAGGGCGGAACCACAATGACATCGATGGAAGCAGTTTTGTCGCTCCAAACGCCGTCCGCATTACTGCCGCGCACCTCGAAAACATAATCACCGGGCGATAGGCGCGTAAAGGTAACCTCGTTTCGGTTTTCGAGGGGTATCCAATCCTCTTTCAGCCCTTTCAGGCGATAAGCATAGCGGTTGGCGGCCGGATCCGAGAAGTCCAGCGCCGCGAAGCTGAAGGCGAAACCCAGATGCCGATGCGACAATTCGATACGCTCACGGGCCGAAATGGGAATTTGCGGTTCGTCTTCCGAGAAGGTCTTGAAGCCGGTCAACATCACGGGCGGCTTGTAGTCGCTGACCGTCACGTCCTCGGGCCGGAAGATATTGAAGCCGTTCAAGCCCCCGAAGATAAACGAACCGTCCCAAGCGCGGGTAGCGCTGCCGGTATTGAACTCGTTACTTTGCAGGCCGTCGGAGGTGTCAAAAGCGCGTACGGCCTCGGTTCGCGGGTCGAAGCAAATCAAGCCGCGGTTCGTGCTCAGCCAGAGTCGTCCCGATTGATCTTCCAGAATGCCGTAGATGACGCTGTTGGGAAAGCCGTGGTCGCGATTGTAGACTCTGAAGCTCTCGGGTTGTTGATCGTCGCCCTCGTATTGCAAAAGGCACAAGCCGCCGTCGGTGCCGATCCAAAACCGGTCCTCGCTATCCTTGAAGAAGGAGCGAACACGGTTTCCGGCCAGGCTCGCGGAATAACCCTTGCGGTAGCGGAACACGCGGAAGGAATCCTTCGCCTCGTCGTAATAGGCCGCGCCGCCGCCCTGGGTACCCACCCAGACGCGGCCCAGGTGGTCCTCGCCTATGGCCAGGGTGCCGCCGGGCGGAAGCGAGGTCGCGTCGCCGCGCCTGTTGAACAGGCGTCGAATCTCGCGGCGGTCCGGGCTGACGATCATCAGTGTATTGTTCATACCGCCGATCCACAGGCGACCACGCCGGTCCTCGTACATGGTGCGCACCGTACTTGCCGAAAGCCGCAGCGGGCTGTCCCTGCTCGCATTGAAATGCGTAAAGCGGTCATTGACCGGATCATAGCGATCGACGCCGAAACCGCCTGTACCCATCCAAATCATGCCGTCACGATCGATCAGCAATTCATAGACAGAGTTGTGGATCAAGCTGTTGGGGTTCCCCGGTTCGTTGACGAAGCGAACGACTTTTTTCTTCTTGCGGTCGTAGGCATACACTCCGGCGCTTTGCGTGGAGACCCAAATCAGACCGTAGCGATCTTCCTGAATCGACCAGACGAAATCGATCAAGCCGCCGTCGTTGACCTTTTCGGCCAGGGTAACATGCTCGAACTTACGACGATCCGGCGCGAAGTAGTTGACGCCCCCGCCGCCGGTACCGAACCACATTGTGCCGGAGCGATCCTCGTGAATGGAGGCAATGTAGTTGTTACCCAGGCTGACGCCCTGACCCGTGCTGTGCCGGTAGGTAATGAAGCGGTTTTGATTGACGGGCAACAACATTAGACCGAATCCCGGGGTGCCCAGCCAAAGGTTACCGCGACTGTCGGCCGCCATGCATATAAATGCATTGTGCGGCGGTCGGGCGGGGTTCTCGGGATCGGCGGGTAACTTGTCCACTTCTACGGAACTGTCCTCATTAACGGTCAATTTGACAATCCCGAAACCACGCACCGCCACCCAGATTTTGCCGCGGTGACGGGTCATGCCGGTGATAAATACGTTGCCCTGCCAGTCGATGGGGATGGGCTTGAAATCACCGGTGCGCCGATCGAACAACATCAGTCGATATCCCGAGACGGCAACCAGCAGGCGATTTGCGTCGACCTCCAGGACAAAGCTCACAAAGGGAACGCCTTGCGGTGCGGACGGTCGATAAAGTTCGAAACGGTCGGCGCTTTTGTCGTAGCGATAGAGGCCCTGGTTCCCACCCACCCAAATGGTGCCGGAGCGATCGGCAAAAATGGGGCCGAGGGAGGTTTCGCCGATGCCTTGGTCCACACCGTAGGCACGAAAGATCTCGGTATCCAGGGCCATGCGGTGCAGCCCGCCGTTGAGCGTACCTACCCATAGGTAGCCGTCGCCGGCGCCGCTGATAGCGGTGATGTAACCGTCTGTCAGCTTGCCGGATAAGTCGGGTTCGGCACGAAAGATCTTGAAGCGGTAACCGTCATAGCGGTTCAAACCGTCCTGGGTGCCGAACCACATGAAGCCGCGTTCGTCCTGCCAACAAGCCAGACCCGTACTCTGCGACAGTCCTTCACCCACGGACAACCGCGTCAGATGCAGCGGGGGCTTGTCCGCTAACTGAATGGACGGGCGTCCGGCGTCCACAATACGAGCGGCGGCCGATAACGGCAAGCTGAAGAGTAGCAAAAGACCGGCTAAGCGGTTCCTGAGTCTCATAAAAATCCTATGGGCCCGATCCCCCTTTTTTATACGAGCGGAGACCGGCTTACGGCGGTACTATTTTTGCACATCACCCGGAGGACAGCGTCGGAAAAACCATCCCCGCATCTATAATAACGAGGACATGCAACCCGGGAGGTTCTATTGATAACATTATTACTGAGCGGCTTCCTGATGCAGGGCATCGATTTCTGGACCGAAAGCGCCTATCGGGTAAACTACGTAAACCTGGACGTGGTGGTTCTGGACAAAAGGGGCGAGCCGGTGCGGGACCTCACCCAGGACGATTTCGCCGTGAAAGACGGCCGCACGCAGGTCTACCCGAACCTGTTCCGCCGGTTGGACCTCGATGATCCCAAGGCCGCACCAAAGCGCGCCGTCACCATCATCATGGAATTGGACGCCGTCTCCCCGGCCGAAGCCGGCCAAATGTTCCAACAGTTGCAGCAGTTTTTGGAAAGCCGACCGGAGACCCTGCCCTTTCAATGCGACCTGGTGTCCTTGAGCGGCGGCTCGCTGACCGGCGGCTATGCCGAAAGCAGGTCCCGCGCGCTTACCGTCCTTGCGGCGTTTCGCGAATCCTGGTTTCGCCAAAATAAAGATAGAGGCAGGTTTGCCGGCAGCAAGTCCGCCACGCCGGCCGGCGCGACAACCGCTCGCAGAAGAACCTACAGCCTGCTGGGTCCGGCGCCGAACAATCTGCGCACGCTCGAGCGCGCCCTGCAAGCCGCGTCATCGGCGACCTACAACCGCTCCACGTTCATCAACGGGACGCTGAACGCCTTCATGGAAGAGATGCGGCAACGCAGCAACAACATCGTCAATCGGTTGGACAACCTCGCTCAAGCCAAGGCGGACGAGGCCGGCTTGAAGACCTTCATCTTCCTTTCCAACGGATTTGCCCTGACGGCGCCCGCCTCCGCCTATGCGATCGCCAACCGGGTCGGCAGCTTCAGCAGCGGTCGCGGCGTTCGCAAGGCGGGTGATGCCAATTACCGACCGGAGGGCAGAGGCTTCGACGGACAACGTCCCAACATGCCCGCCTACAGTATCCACCGCTTCGATCACAACTTCGAACGCTTGTTCAACCTGGCGGTCCGCAACCGCATCACCTTCCACGCGGTCAACCTGTCCCGCGACCCCACGGGTGATTTCGAACGGGAAATGGGTATCCCCCTCAACGAGATCTCAGTCAAATCGGGCGGCATCTACGCGGCGGGCGATCAGCCGGCGAAATACATCGAAGATGCGTTGGAGAAGTCCCGCTATATCTACCTCCTAGGCTACCGGGCTCCCTCCGCAAAACCGGGAAGATATCACAAAATCAAGGTCAAGTGCCGCGAACGCAAGACGGAACTCCTCCACAGGGACGGCTACTACGGGTCTTATTGAAGAAAACGATTCCAAGAATAGACGCGAAAGGTAAAATAAGCCTAGGAGGCGATTCCGTGGAAAAGTTCTTCAATACCGCCGGTCCGTGTGTACCGGGTGAACACTACATGGTTCCCCTTGCCTCACGGTGCAGCGATCTTCATGCCCTGGTCCATCGGAAACGCTACTTTGTGATACACGCGCCGCGCCAAACCGGGAAAACGACGCTTATCCAAGACTTTGTACGGCAGCTCAACCAATCGAGCCAATACCTGGCCGTTTACTGCTCGGTAGAACGCGCCCGTCATATACGCGATGCGGCAGAGGGTATCTCCGCGATTGTGAATGCCCTTAATGACGCCGTCAGGCGTAGTCCCCATACACCGGATATTCCCTTTGCCGAGACGCGTTACGAGGAATATTCCGGCGCCCTACAAAACAGCCTCACCGATTATTGCGCCGCCGTTGACAAACCCTTTGTCATTATGTTCGACGAGGTGGACAGCCTTTCCCACGACACTCTGCTGTCTTTCCTAAGCCAGCTTCGCAACGGTTATATCGAGCGTGGTTTATCGCCCTTCGTTCACTCGCTGGCATTGGTGGGCATGCGCAATGTTAGGGATTACAAGGTGAAGGTCAGGCCGGGAAGAGACACCCTGGGATCTTCCAGTCCGTTCAATGTGGTGACGGAGTCACTGAGTATCCGAAATTTCAACCGACAGGAACTCGGTGACCTTTACGGCCAACACACCGCCGCTACCGGACAGGCGTTCCCCGAGGAAGTGACCGATAAAATCTATGAAAAAACTCAAGGACAGCCCTGGCTGTGCAACGCCGTGGCCCGTGAAATCGTCGAGAAACTGACAAGCAACGACGCCAATGCCAAAATCACCCTTGCCTTGGCCGACCAAGCCGTCGAAAACATTACCCTACGCCGGGACACCCATATAGACAGCTTGCTGGAACGCCTGAAAGAACCGCGCGTTCGGCGCGTGGTTGAACCTGTCATATTGGGAGAACGCCTGGAATTGGATTTTACCGACGACGATACCGCCTACACTTTCGATCTGGGCCTGCTTTCCTTTCACGACGGCAATGTGAAGCCCGCTAATCCTATCTATGGTGAGGTAATCATGCGTATGCTCACCTTCAACTCCCAGCATCATCTGGACGAGTCCTGGAAAGGTCGGTTCATCGAAAGCGGTAGGATTCAAATGACCGCCTTGCTGAAAGCCTTCCAACAATTCTGGCGGGAGAACAGCGATATTTGGGTAGAAAAATACGACTATAAGGAAGCTGCGCCTCACCTGATCCTGCAAGCCTTTCTCCAGCGCATTGTCAACGGTGGCGGCAGCATCGATCGCGAGTATTCGGCCGGAAGGGGACGCATCGATTTGTGCATCACCTTGGGGAGGCACCGCTATCCCATGGAGTTGAAAATAGATCGAGGGCCGAAATCCATCGAAAAGGGAATCGAGCAATTGTCCGGCTATATTAACCGATTCGATGTTAAGGAAGGATGGCTGATCATCTTCCAAAAGAACCCGGAACTTTCCTGGGAACAAAAAATATTCTGGCGTCAAAAAGAGCATCAGGGCAACCGAATCCATTTGGTAGGCTGCTAACGGCAGGAATTGCGAAGACCTCAACTTTTTTCAAACACCGGTAATCCAAATTCCGGGCCCGGGCGTATTGATAAAGGTAGTAAATACGGCTCTATCCGATCCCAAATGAAAGGAGAACTTCATGCGTTTCATTTGCGCTCTTCCCACCATCCTGTTAATCGTCCCGTTTACCCTGTATGCTAACGATTCATGGCCGCGTTGGGGAGGGCCGAACGGTAACTTCCGCCTGACCGAAAACCGTATCGCAGACTCCTGGCCGGAAACCGGTCCCAAGGAACTGTGGCGTCGTGATATCGGCGGCGGGTACACGCATATCGTAGCGGAGGCCGGTACCTTGTATACCGCCTATAAAGTGGAAGGGCACGAGGTGATCACGGCCATTGCCGCCGCCGACGGGAAAACAGTCTGGGAATTCAAATACCCGACCGAGTTCACCGACGGGCAGGTTTTGCAGTTCGGCAAGGGACCCAATACACCCATGCTGTTGCACCGGGGTCACCTGTACATGATGTCTTTCGACTCCCAATTCCTCTGCCTGAACGCCGAAACCGGCAAGCCGGTCTGGCGCAAGCACCTCGCCGAAGAAATGGGCGCCAAGATCCTGCGGTTCGGCGCCGCCGCTGCGCCCGTGGTCTATCAAGACATGGTGATGGTCCTGCTGGGCGGCGACAATCACGGCGCGGTGGGCTTCGACCTGAAAACCGGTGAGGTAAAGTGGAAGTCCGAGATCATCCCCATCAACTACGCCGCCCCCGCCCTGCTCAAGGTCGGCGACGTCGAGCAAATGGTGGTAGCGGCCAAAGATGAAGCGGTCTCCTTCAACCTGGCCGACGGCAAGATCTTGTGGCGCGTCCCCCTGGTTAATCCCTCCTCCACCCATGCCGCCCAGCCCTTGTTCGACGGCAGGGACCGCCTGGTGCTGATGTCCCAGAAAGGCGCGGTTGCCCGTACCTATCGCCTGGCCCCGGACGGAAGGAGTGTCAGTCAAATCTCGGAAAACAACAAATTCAACGTGTTCTACAGCAACGCGATCCTGGTGGGCGACACGGTCTACGGCGCCAACGGCAAGTTGCTGTCCGCCATGGACATACGAACCGGCAAGATGCTGTGGCGGGAACGGGGTTACGACCGCGCCAACCTGGTTCAGGTGGGTGACAAGTGGATCATCCTCACCGAAACCGGTAAGCTCACCCTGGCCCGCTTATCGCCCGAGAAACTGGAGGTCCTGGCTTCGCGTGAATACCTGACCAAACCCGCCTGGTCGGCGCCTACCATCTTGGGTAATAGGCTCTACATGCGCGACACCAAAACCATGATCGCGCTGGACCTGGGAACCTGATCCCAAAAAACCGGCATAGCCGATACAAATCAAGTCAGCATCGGGCGGGGGCGACCCCGCCTTTTTTTGTCGAAGCGTAACCAGTCGTTGCGCCGGCATGGTTTTCGTTGTAGTGTTGAGGTCATCGACTACCTTCCAGACACGAGGCGTGTCCGCAATCCAGAAGATAATCCCGGAGCTTCACAGGAGGAGCAAGATGCGTATTGCCGTATGGGTATTATTGAGCTTCAGCGGCTATTTGTGGGCACAGGCCCCGGCCTACCGTTGGGTGGAACTGGGCAGCGATGGAAAGGTCATCGCCAGGACAATCTCTAAAGGCGCCGAATGCCCGCAAATCACACTGGACGGCGCCGCCAGGAAGATGAAAGCTCGCGCCGCCGAGGCTCCAGAGGGATTCGACGTTACCTGTTGCGAGTACGAAATCCCCGCGGGCACAAAAAGCGCCTCCGTGGGCGGACAACCGCTGGCGCTGCCCAAGGCGAAACCCGAAAAGATCGTTGTGCTGGGCGATACGGGCTGCCGCATCAAGGGCAGCGACGTCCAGAACTGCAACGGCAAGGGCACGGGTCCGGTCTGGGCATGGGACCAGGTAGCCCAAGCCGCGATGAACACAAAGCCCGACCTGGTGATCCACGTGGGCGATTACCTCTACCGCGAATCGGCCTGCCCGGACGGCAACCCCGGCTGCGCGGGCAGTCCCCACGGCGATAACTGGCCTACCTGGGATATCGACTTCTTCAAGCCGGCCGGCGATCTCCTCTCCGATGTGCCCTGGGTTTTCGTGCGCGGCAATCACGAGGAGTGCACGCGGGCCTGGATGGGTTACTTCTACTTCCTGGACCCCAACCCGTTGCCGTCCAACCCCTGGCAGAATTGCAATGACCAGATCCAACCCTACGCGGTAACCGTGGGCGACTTCCCGCTGGTCATCCTGGATACATCGGATATTCCCCACGACTATGCCCCCACGCCCGACCCGGACGCGGTCAAGCGCTACACCGGTCAACTGAATATCGTCAACGACCTGGCCGGAACCGACACGGCCTGGGTGGCCACCCACCGACCGTTCTGGGGCATTTCGGGTTACCTGGATAACGGCAAAGTAGCCTCCAACATCGTCGATCACACGCTACAAGCGGCCCTGGCCGCGACTACCGAAAAGAAATTCGTACCGGCGGTCAAACTGGCGCTGGCCGGCCATGTCCACTGCTTCGAGAAACTGAGCTTCGAGGACGGCAGACCGGCCCAGGTTATCTCCGGCGCGGGCGGCACCATGCTGGACCCGCTGCTCACCGAGAGCTACCTCAACGCCAACGCCGACATGATCCATCAACTGGGCATGGACCGCGAGGACTTCCAATACATCCATAACTTCACCTTCCTGCTGATGACCCCGGCCCAATCCGGCGGCTGGGACGCGGTCGCCTATACCATCCACGGCACCCCGCAGGCCGGCTATCACTTCGAATAACCCGGGTAGATTTCCTGAACGGAACGCCGTCGACAAAACAAAACGGAGCACCGTTCCCGGGCACCGAACTTGTTGTTTCAAGAAACACAACATGTTTCCCGGGAACGGTGCTCTTTCAGCTTCAAAATCCAGTTTTCGGCCTGGTTTTGCCGATGCTGAAACCTGGAAAGGGGGCTCCAATCCCGAGAAAAGGACCTCTCAGAAAAAATTTAACAACTTTTCGCCAAAAATGAAGGCTACTTTGTCGACGCTCGAAAAGCTCCATTTGGAAATAACAACCCTATTTTGCCCCAAACCCGGTCCTTTTCCGAGGACAAGACCCACTCCACTGCTTTCAACCGGTCCCACTCCCGAGCATAGGACCACCCGGCGACCTGAAAAACGGCACGACTCCCGGGAACGGAACCACCTTCAGGGTAGCAAGGTAGTCCCATTCCCGAGCAAGGTTGCGAAAATCGCCGCAAAAACGGCTGGTTTTGCCAGGAAAGTGGTGCTTTAAAAAGAAAAGAACGATCTCACAACAAATATACAAAAAAAATAGCACTTGGAAACTACGCGGTGATAAACTCGCCCTTTTTTTACGATCCTAAAGGTAATCCGGCCCGCATCGAGTGACTTTACATATCTCGGTTAGGCGAAACCCCTGGTATACTTGCTCGCCCGATCACTAAATAGGGGGCCCGCTATGAAACCCGCGCTCTTGTTCCTGCTTTCGGCCTTACTCCCGCTTACCGCCGCCGACCACTTTTTGCCTCATGTCACCCAACGCGGCGGCAATTTCACCACTACCGTCATCATGGCCAATACCGGCGATGTTGCCGTGGACTGGACCATTCAGGCCTATACCGCCGACGGCGCAACCGCCTTGACGCTCTCCGGCTCGCTTCCCGCCGGGCAAACACAAAGGTTCAGCCAGGAGGATTTGTTCGGCGAGGCCAATGTTTCCCATTTTCAGTTGACCGCGGCCGATGAACTGTTGGTAGATCTGGAATACCGGGCCGTCGGCGAGAATCGCGGACCCGCGCATGTCGATCCCGCCTCCTTGCGTTCCTCCGCCTGGCGGATTTATCCCGGCAATACCGCCGTCACCTGGGACGGACTGGCGATTGTGAACACCGGCGACCTGCCTACCGACATCTGGGTATTGCAACGCAACGCCGCCGGAGAGTTATTGGAACGAGTTACCGCGGCCGAGGGCTTGGCTCCCAACGGCAAAGCACTTTACGTGCTCGGCCCGGAGTTCACCCCCGTGGACGGCGCCTACTACGAAATCGTGGCCGGAACCGAAACGGCAATCACCGCGCTACGCGGCGCCCAAGACGGTTCCTTCTTCTGGAGCAACCCGGCGCGACCCGTTGCGGTCTCCCCCGATGCGGTACCGCTGACCCTGGAGCGTGCCTTCCCGAAACTGTTTTTCGACGCTCCGGTGGAACTGGTTACAGGTCCAATCGATGCCGACCGCTTCTTTGCCGTTTCGAAGTCCGGCACCATCCGTAACTTCACCAATGACTCCGGGACGAACCAATCCAACCTGTTCCTGGACATCACGGAACGCGTCAGCACTGAGCAGGAGATGGGTTTACTGGGTCTGGCCTTCGCTTCGGATGCGGCGACAACCGGGCATTTCTATGTGTACTACACCAGCGGCGACCCCCGCCGCAGCCATGTGGCCCGCTTCACCTCCAACGACGGCTTTGCCACCGCCGACCCGAACAGCGAACTCCGGTTACTGTCTTTCGATCAACCGTTCGCCAACCACAACGGCGGCCAGATCACCTTCGGACCGGACGGCTTCTTATACATCGCCAGCGGTGACGGCGGTGACGGCGGCGATCCCTTCGGCAACGGCCAGGACCGTTCGAACCTGCTGGGCACGATCCTGCGCATCGATGTGACGGACGGCGGCGCCAACCTGATTCCCGCATCCAACCCGTTCGTGGGGAACCAGGAAGGTTTCCGGGAAGAAATTTACGCCTACGGTTTACGCAACCCCTGGCGAATTGCCTTCGACGGCGACAATCTATGGGCGGGCGACGTGGGCCAGGGCGAGCGTGAGGAGATCAACTTGATCGTGTCGGGCGGAAATTACGGCTGGAACATCACGGAAGGAAACGCATGCTTCGCCCCCCCTGCCGACTGCGATAAAACGGGCCTCATTGCCCCGCTCTACGACTACAACCACGACGAGGGCGACAGATCCGTCACCGGCGGCTACGTCTACCGAGGCGCCCGCTTCCCCTCCCTCCACGGAGCCTACATCTTCGGAGACTTCGTCAGCGGCCGGGTCTGGGCCTTGACCTACAACGGTCAAGACGACCCGAAACGATACCTCCTGGCTCAAGACAGCGCCTTCAACCTGGTAAGCTTCGGCGTAGACGCCGCCGGAGAATTATACCTGGTAGGCCTGAACGGCGCGATCAACCGGTTTGTCCTATCGGGCCCTTAACAGCCGGATACCCGACCGGGGGATTGCATGTCATCGGAGCCGAATAGCTCGTTAAGACGTCGGTCCCCGGCTTGCACGCGTTGTTTATTGCGATTAAGATAAGGCAGAACATCCACATACCTGGATTTCCTGTTCGGAGAAGAGTGTGGCCAATAAGTTAACGATTTATTTCAGCTACTCAAGTTTAGAAGAACCCGTTGTAGAGCGTGTTAAGAAACGGGTGATCGAGAGTGGGTGTGACATTTTCGATCCGGAACATGACATCCTGCCCGGCGAGAATTGGGAGAAGGCCACACAGGATGCCATCATGCGCGCCGATGTCGCTTTTTTCTTTCTATCTGAAAGAGGCGTCAGTCCTGTTCGGGAAGAGGAGTTACGTTTTCTTTTAAATCGCGCCAAGGCTTTTAAGGACCGAGTCTTTCTCATTCCCCTGGGAAGAAGTGGGGACCAAATACCCGACTCCTTGCACCGGATTCGTTATTTGGATCTGGAAGACCCGGATTGGTCCGATCAGGTTTTGAAAACATTAGAAACCATAAGCAGACAGAAAGCCTCGAGTGCCACGACGACTGCCTCTCCAAGGAAGCAAAAATGGACGCTATACCTACAGCGCGTTCATCTGGAAAACTTTCGTTGCTTCGAAGATTTCACCCTGGATATGGGGAATGGAAGCGCGACATGGGTAACGATGCTGGGTGAAAACGCCGCGGGAAAGACCAGTCTTTTACGGGGCATCGCGCTCGGTTTATGCGATGAAGGCGAGGCAACCGCCCTGGTCAAGGAAGTAACCGGCCCGATGATTCGCAAGGGATGTCAAAAGGCGGTTATCGATATAACTCTGATCGACCCGAAGAGCGGCGAACTGTTCCAAATAAAAACGACGATCTCCACCGGCAATAAACCGGATGCCGAAACGATTCGCCAGGTTACAAAACCCAAGGAAAACTTCCCTCGGGAAGATATCTTCCTGTGCGCCTACGGCCCGCAACGAACTCGCAACGCTCAGGTCAGCTACAGCCAATATAGAGCATTGGATGCGGTTCGTTCCCTCTTCGATTACGAAACCTCCTTACAAAACCCCGAAGTCGTACTGTTGCGCCAGGGCCCGGAACATCGCGCCTTGCTGGAGCAAAAACTGATGGACATTCTCATGTTGTCCGGGGACGAGAGCGGTATTCGTTATCTGAAGGAAGGCATTGCCGTAGAGGGACCGTGGGGGGCCATGCCGCTCGATACACTCAGCGACGGCTTTCGCAGCACGTCGCACTGGGTTCTGGACCTGATCGGTTGGTTGATTCACGCGGATCGTTTCATCGAACCCTCCGACAATGCCGGAATTGTTTTGATTGACGAATTGGAGCAGCACCTTCATCCCAAGTGGCAGCGTTATATTGCGACCCTCCTGAACCGCCAGTTTCCGCACATCCAATTCATCACGACCACACATACGCCGTTGACCGCGGTCAGCGCCGTCGACCTGGATCATGCCCGCATTTGGAAGTTGGAGGAACGAGACGGAAAGGTAGAACCGCTGAGCATCGATCCCGAACACCTTCGCGGAAAACGCGCCGATCAAGTTCTTACCTCACCCGCCTTCGGTATGACCACCACCCGAAATGTAGGCAGTACTGACCAACTGCAACGCTTTAACCAGTTGGCCTCCCAACATCATCTTTCGGATGAGGAGCGTTTGGAGTACGACACCTTGGCAAGGCAGCTGGAAGAAGCGCTGAATTTTGGAGAAACACCCTTGGAGCGGCGCGTAGAGAAAGCGGTTCGCCGGGTTTTAAATGACGGGTCATTGTCCGAAAGGAGCAAGGCATTGGATTTGGAAACCAAAAGGCAGTTGCGCGAACTCTTCAGGGGAGAAGCTTGATTTGATCAAGATCGACTTCATTGAACCGGAAACGAATATTTGGAAACGTTGGCGCAAAGATTGTCGAAAGGTGACCAGGGACCTTATCCAATCCGTGGAAGTAGATGGAAACAAGCCTGTTATAACCAGTCTCTACAGGCGGAAGTCTATTAAAAAAGAGGTCTATTTCGCGGCTGACGGCCCCTTCCACGGTAAATGCGCCTATTGTGAGTGTCCGACAGGCGGTTTTCAACACGGTGAGATGGAACATTTCCGACCTAAGCTCGGAGTCACCGATGCAAACGATGAACCCGTCATGATTCCCGCGGAAGGCGGTGCATTACGAGCTCATCCCGGATATTATTGGTTAGCCTACGACCACGAAAACCTACTCCCGTCCTGTATCGCATGTAACCAGGCCGGCCTTATCGACGGGAAAAAAATCGGTAAACACAATCGGTTTCCCATCCAAGGCGATTATGCGGCTAGTTCAAAAGATGATTTGAGCAAAGAGAAACCGCTGCTTATCAACCCGGTCAACGATGACCCGTCAGAGCATCTCGATGCCGATTTACGAACAGGCATGATCACGGCAAAAACACAGCGAGGCAGCACCTGTATCGATTTGTTCGCCCTCAACCTCCGGGATCGATTACCTGAGGAACGGCTAAAGGCGGTCGACCAGGTAAAGGCTATGGTCCAGAATTTAATCGACGGAGACCCGGCGGCAAAAAAACGCGCCCGCCGCCAACTGAAAGATATCCGAAGCGGCAAGACCACCTATGCTCTGTTTGCCCGTCGGGCCTTGGAAACCATGCTTGACGAATTGGGGATCTAGGAAGGAGAGACGAATCAATTTTAACCCATTGCTGCTTGAATCATTTCCCAAACGAAACGTCGAATGGCGGCATTAACAAAGACCTTCCTCAACCGATGCCAGGTTTGACTATTCCCCAACCAGTGCTAAGATAGACATGCGCCTCAAACCAGCCTATGGAGTACCCGCATGACTCATCAGGAGATCAAGCCTCTTATTCGTGCTTCCGAAATTGCCGAGGTTCCCCAGCCCGCTTTTCATCATCCCTACAATGACAATTGCGAGATCAGCGGGGTTCGCCTCAGTTTCCTTGCCGGCTTGGAACGGACCGGGGTCAGCCTGGTCCGGGTGCCGCCCGGCAAAGACTCCACCTGTTACCACAACCACACCTGCGAGGAAGAGTGGATGTACATTCTCTCCGGGAAGGGCATTGCTCACATCGACGATGAAGAGCACGAGATCGGGCCCGGCGATTTTATGGGTTTTCGGACGCCCTCCGTCGCTCATATGCTGCATAACAACGGCGGGGAGGATCTGGTCTATCTGGTCGGCGGGGAGAACCGCGAGGTCGAGATTGCCGAATTCCCCCGTCTCGGCAAACGCATGATTCGTCACGGCAAGAACATGGATATCTACCCCGAAAGCGCCCGTGAAGATTTCCCGCTGAAATTCGATGAGACCTAGTCGCCGGTCCGGGTTTTTCCTTTTTCAATGACCTCGATCACGGCCTTTGCCGTCGCGTTCCGAATTTCGGCCCGAAACCCCGGCTTTTGGGGCCCGGCAGGCACAATCCCTTCGCACTAATTGTTCGCGTTTATGTTATGCTTTGAACATGAAGAACGAAGCGCGTTTGGCCGCCATTATGAAACAAATCGATTTTAAAGGGCTCAGTCGAAACAAGAATTTCGACACCTTCAAAGACCCCCTGGTCCGCGATGCCCGCGACCGCCTCAACCGGCTCCATCGGCTTGCCGCCATGTTGTCCGGCGACGAGAGCATCGATTGGGATGCCAAGCTCAGCGGCGCGAGGGACCGGCAGGGACTTTGGACCTTGACCTGCCGTTCAAGGCGCTCCGATGCCCGCTGGGTAGCCAGATTGCATGACTTCGAATTGGAGATACTCAGACACTACTCCCGGTCCGCGGCAATTCGGCCATAAAACCGCTGCCTAATCACACCGGGTATTGGAGATCGTACACTATGGAGTATGTCGCAGAACCGGGTCGCCGTGCGGTGACACGCTGGCTTTATCTGGTTGCTTTCTTGATTCTTGTCATGTTGACGGTAGGGGGCTTGACAAGATTGACGGGTTCGGGATTGTCCATGGTCGACTGGCGGCCGTTGATGGGTTCCATCCCCCCGCTCAGTGAGGCGGATTGGCAAAAGGTCTTTGACGATTACAAGCAATACCCTGAATACAAACTGCACAATCAAGATATGGATCTCAGCGGCTTCAAGTTCATTTTCATGATGGAATACGGGCATCGCATGCTGGGTCGCTTTATCGGTCTGGTTTTCTTCTTCCCCTTCGCCTTCTTCTGGTCCAAGGGTTGGTTGTCGCCGCCCATGATCCGCCGCTGCTTGTTATTGTTCGGTTTGGGCGGTTTGCAGGGCGTGATCGGCTGGTACATGGTCAAAAGCGGACTGGTGGATGTTCCCCGGGTCAGTCAGTATCGCCTCACCCTTCACCTGGTCATGGCGGTGCTCACCTTTACCCTGGCCGTATGGTATGCCCTGGACATCTCCGGACCCCTGCCGAGCGGCGAGCGCAAAATCGCCGCCGCCATGAGGAAGGGCGCCGGGTGGCTGATGATCCTGGTGGGCGCCCAGATCATTTCCGGCGGATTTGTGGCCGGGCTGAAAGCGGGCTACGCCTTCAACACCTTCCCCCTGATGAACGATCGCTTGATTCCCAGCGGGTTCTTCAGTATCGATCCCTGGTACTTCAACTTCTTCAACAACCCCGCAACCGTGCAGTTCATCCACCGCTGGTTCGCCATGGTGGTGACCGTCGCCGTGTTGGTATTTGTGATGCAACATTTCCGCAATGTAGCGACCACGCGCTTAAAACCGCTGATCATCGCACTGCCCGCCCTGTTGGTGGTTCAGGTCACCCTGGGCATTTCCACCCTGCTACTGGCGGTTCCGGTTTCCCTGGCTTCCGCTCACCAGGTAGTCGCGGTTTTGCTGTGGGGTGTACTCATCGCGTTACGACACCGTGCGGTCACCTCCGGTTAGTGGATACAGCAAGTATCATGGAGCCCCATGGTGCTGTTTTTACGCCGATAACCAAAAATTCGCAATACCGTACTTGAATTTTTATACCTATCTGCCGAATTTCTTATGTATGAGGTCGTCACCACTTCCCTATGGCCTCAACATGAGGACCTTACATGCAACGTGAACGTTGGCTGAAAGTCAAGGAGCTCCGTGACCATGCCGAGACCTTACCGCCGGAAAAGCGGAGGGTCTGGCTGGAGGAGGCTTGTGCCGGCGACACTTCCCTCTTTCGGGAGACGATCGCGTTGTTGGAGGAAGACGAGGGCCAAACCTCGCATATGACCGCCATCGGGCCCGTCACGCCCACCGGGGAACTGGCCGGTATCTTGTTGGGCTCCTGGCGTCTCTTGCGCGAAATCGGTCGCGGCGGCATGGGCGCGGTCTGGCTGGCCGAACGCGCTGATTCCGAATTCTCCATGCCCGCGGCGGTCAAGTTCATCAAAACCATCGGTACCGAATCCAAGCTGGTCAAACGCTTCCGCCGAGAGCGGCAGTTCCTTGCCGACCTGCGCCATCCCAACATCGCCATCCTGCTCGACGGCGGCACCAACAAGGACGGTCTCCCCTACCTGGTCATGGAGTACGTGGACGGCTGGACCATCGATACCTGGTGCGATGTCAACACGCCGTCCATGCCGGAACTCATGTCCTTGTTTCGCCAGGTCTGCCTGGCCGTGGGCTACACCCACCGCAAGGGCGTCCTGCATCGCGATATCAAACCCGCCAACATCATGATCACCGGCGATCAGGTCCCCAAGCTGATGGACTTCGGCATCGCCGGTTGGATTGCTGAAAGCGATGACGATGACATGGACGTTTTCGGCTGTTACCCCATCACCCCGGAATATGCGTCTCCTGAACGCCTGAGAGGCGAACGGCCTCAAACCAGTTGTGACCTCTATGCGCTGGGCCTGGTGCTCTTCCGCCTGCTGGGTGGTCGACGGCCGCGCGGGATCGAGGGTAACTATGCCGATTTTCTACGCGACCAGATCGAGCCCGACGATAAGGAAGGACCGCTTAAAGCCCGCGCGGCCGAGTTGGTAGAAGTCCTGACCCTTCCCGACATCGCCGGCCGACTGATCCAAATCGAAGATCTGCTGGCCCGTTGCGACGCCTTGATCAGCGGGGAAAAACCACGGCCCGCGGTCATAGAGAAAAGCGAGCCCGCGGAGCCCGCCTATCACGCCATGCTCTGGTACCACGACAGCGCTCGCAAGGAAGCGGAAACCCTGGCTCGACGCCTGGAAGACGAAGGTGGGCTGCGTGTCTGGCTGGATCAATGGCATCTGGTCCCCGGCGACGAGGTACCCACGGCCCTGGCCGCCGCCATGGATGAAAGCGCTTGTCTGCTTGTACCGCTGACCGAGGATCGGCCGGGGCCTTGGATGAACGAGACCCAGCGCATGGCCCTTTCCGCCAAACTGACCGGGGCCGAAAGACGCATTGTTCCCCTATTGCTTCCCGGCGCCCGTCGTCCTCAGCGTGAAAGCGTGTTACCCGCTTTTCTCCGCCGTCGCGCCTGGGCTGAAATCACCGATAACGAAAGCTATCGGCAATTGGAGTCACTTGTTCTGGCTATTCGCGGCCTGCCCCCCGGACGGCCCGACGGCGCCCAGACCTTGGGCGCGTGCCCTTTCAGGGGTTTGGAAGCCTTTCGCGAGGACGATCGCCACTTTTTCTTCGGTCGCGAGGCCATCACCCAACGTCTGGTCGATCACATGGCGCGCTTCCGCTTCCTGGCCGTATTGGGTGCATCGGGCAGCGGTAAGTCCAGCGTAGTGCAGGCCGGTCTGGTGCCGCGACTTCGCGAGCGGGGCGATGCGCTGGTATTGTTCACCCCCTCCGCGGAACCTCTGGAAGAGCTGACCTTCGGCCTGGCCGCGCATCTGGCGCCGATGGATGTGGAAGTCAGCAACGAGGAAATCAACCGTCAACTCCAGCAACACGATCACGCGCTGCACGACCTGGCCGTTATGCTTCACCTGGCAGGCGGACCCGCCAGGTTGTGCCTGGTCATCGATCAGTTCGAGGAAGTCTTTACACTGGCTCGGGACAAGGAGCGAACCGCTCGCTTTTTGGCCAATATCCTCCACGCGGTGGAGCAACCCGGTAATCACGTCTCGGTAGTTCTGACCATGCGCTCCGATTTCTTGGACAAAACCGGCGACTTCCTGGATCTGGACGACTACATCACCGAACAGATGATCCACATCAAAGCCATGAGTCGCGAGGAACTTTCCCGCGCGGTAACCGAACCGGCCCGATTGGCGGGCCTGTCATTCGAGAGCGGCCTGGTGGAGAAGATTCTGGACGACGTCTACGGCGGCGCCGGTGAACTGCCCTTGTTGGAACACGCCTTGTTGGAACTCTACCACCGTCGTCGCGGCAAACTGCTGACCGCGGCCGCCTATGCCGAAATCGGCGGGATCGAGGGCGCCCTGGCACGACGCGCCGAACAGGAGTTCCTGGACACCGAGGAAAGCGGCCAGGATATGATGCGCCGCATGTTCACCCTGTGTTTGGTACAACCGGGCGAGGGCGGCGAGGACACCAGGCGCAGAGCGACCAGGGCTGAACTGCTGACGGTAGCGGGCAAAGTGGATGAGGCGGACGGCATCCTACAACGCCTGGTCAAGGCCCGTCTATTGACTGTTTCCCGCGACGAGGTGCGCGCCGTGGACATGGTCGATGTGGCTCACGAGGCGCTTATTCGCCGTTGGCAACGCATCGGTTCCTGGATGGACCAGAACCGGGAAAAGGCCCGGCTGTTGGACCGTCTGCGACGTTCCGCCCACGCTTGGGAGGAAGCGGGTCGCCACAGCGATCTTCTGCTCCGCGGGGCGCCGCTCCTTCAAGTTTGCGAGATGGTGGATCGAAAGGAAATCAACCTGACGGTTCAGGAGTTGGATTTCATCCACGCCGCTGAAGCCATGCAGGAGTTGGAGGCCAAGCGAGAATTGGAGGTGGCGCGGTCTCTGCTGTGGCGCAGCCGCGCGATCGGCATCCTGGTGTTGGTGGGCTTACTGGCGGTGTCCACCATGGCCTGGCGCCTGCGCGAGGAGCGCGACACCGCCGAGCAAAAAGCTACCGAATTGGAAAAGGTCACCAAAACGGTGGAGGACCTGTTCCTGGTGCCCGAGGACGAACGCGCCGCGGGCCACATGATGACCGTGGACGACATGATCGACCGCTCCGTCAGTGAAATGGAGGATCAGGACGACAACCCCGAATTCAAAACCCGCCTGAAAAAGGTGTTCGGCCGCATTTACTACAACCGAGGGCGCTACAGTCAATCAGCCGAGCTTTGGAAGGAAGCCCTGGACGATACGATTCGGGTGCTGGGACCCGATGATCCTGAAATTCCACGACTTCAATTACAACTGGGCTCGGTTCTCCTGGAAAACGGCAACCTGAAAGAGGCCGAGACACTGCTGCGAGAGTCCCTGGCCAATCACAACCGATTCTGGGGAGAGAAAGACCTGGACACGGCCGTCAGCCAAAGCGCCCTGGCCCGTGTCCTTTATCGTAAGCGTGAATACGAAGAGGCAGAAAGCCTTTTTCGCCAGGCGCTTGACCTGCATCTGGACTTGTTGGGAGAAGACAAGGACACGGCTAAAATCATGCAGAACCTAGGTGGCTCACAACGCAAGCTGGGCCAATTGGATAAAGCGGAAGCTACCTACACGGAAGCCTTGCGTATGCTCCGCAAACTGCTCGGAGATGAACACCGCGATATTGCCGGTATCCTCAACAGTATGGCGGGCCTGTACAACGAAAAAGGCAACAAGGAAAAGGCAGAGGAACTTTACAGGCAGGCTCTGGGCATGAACCAGAAGCTTTTGGGCGAGGAGCACCCCAGCGTTGCTACCAACCTCAACAACCTGGCGCTCTTATTGTTCCAGAAGGGTGATTATTACGGTGCGGAAGACCTGTATCGCCGCGTCCTGGACATGCGCCATCGGGTATTACCGCCCACGCACCCGCACCTGGCCGACAGCATCTACAGCCTGGGCTTTACCTTGCATCGGTTGAAAGATTATGAGGGAGCTCGAGCCCTGTACTTCGAGGAACTGAATATCCGACAAATCATTAAACGCGAAAAGAATATCAACCTGGCTTATTGTTATGAGAGTTTGGGTGCGGTTCACAAGGATATGGGCGCCCACGCACAAGCCGGGGAAATGTTCCGCAAAGCTCTGCTCATGTGGCGGGATCTCGGCGGCGGTGATCTTCGACTGATGGTCAACGCCGGCAGACTGGCCGAGTCCATGGCTTTGCAGGGTTACTTCGAACGGGCCTCGACAGTTCTCGGCCAGGTTCGCGGCATTTTGGAATCGAGGGCCGAAAATTCGGAGCGGCAGAAAGCCAACTACCGGTCCCTGGAAGGTTTGATTCGCGTGGGCAGGGGCGAGCGCGGAGAGGTCTTCCTGGACATGGCCGCGGCCTGGACCACCCTCGTCTGCCTGAACCGCCGTATTGAAGCAGCGGAGGCCAGAGCCCGATTGGTCCATGCCTATCGCCTGGCCGAAAAGAACGACCAGGCGATTTTCTGGAGCAATGAGGTTTACGAATAGGATACCGTTCGATTCCCATTATGGAGATTACCCCTGATCCAAGGTGATGGTGAGGCGCACGGGTTGTCCGGCCAATAACTGGACGGTGCCCTGCCAGGTCCGGCCCTGCTCGTCGCTGATGGTGACCTGCCAATCGCCCTCGGCCAGACCGCGTGCGCGAACTTCTCCGCTGTCGTATCGCAGCCAAAGCCCCTCTCTATTGGGTGGCGAACCTACATTATTCACGGGTTCGGGATTTAGGGTCTCCTCACCCCTGGTGAAGCTGATTTGTGTCCAGGGTATCTCCGGATCGCCCGATTCCAGGGCGACATCGGTGATCGGCGTCATGGTAGCCGTTACCTCTGTCGACTCGCCGGAAATGATCTCGGTCTCGATCACCTCGGGTTTCGTCACCCAGCCGCCGAAACCAAAGACAGCAAGCACCTGAACCGGGCCGGCTGGAATCTCGGCCATATTAAGTCTGCCGGCCTCGGGCCATACACGGCCGCGGGCAAGCCGTTCATCGGTTCGGTTGACGGCTACGCCGGCCGGATATACCTGTATCGAGAAGCCCGGATGCGCGGGGGGTTCCGGTCCCTGGAGCAGAATCACAAGGTCGCCGGTGCCGGCATCCAGAGTCAGGGGGCCCAGATCTACATCCGTACCCTCCACCGGCATTTCGATCTTGTCGATCAGGGGCTTGGCCAGAACATCGTCGTCATAGCGCGCCTTGTACCTGAGCTGATACACACCGGGAGGTATCGCCTCGAAAACAACGGCGCCGTCACCCCCCGGCTCGATGCGCCTGGAGAAACGCGAACCGTCCTCCTGCCGACCGTTCAGCATCATTTCCCAATCGGCGCGGGGCGGCGGCACGATCTGACCTGTCAGATTGCCGAACATGGTGAATTGCAGGATTTCATTCAAGTCCTCGCTTTCCACCACCACGGTTTTGCGGTTGGGATGCGTGCGCACCAGGCTGTTAAGGTCGGGACCCGCGCTGACTGTACCGCGAAAGGCGATCAGGTCATAGGTGCCGGGCGCCACCTCGTCAAAGGCAAACGAACCGTCCTCGGCGGTTCGCGTCTGCGTCATGCCGCGAAGATCGCCCGTGGCCAGGAATATAGTGCCGTAAGCCATGGGCGCACCGTTCAATTGAACCAGACCGCTGACACGATGGGAAAGGTCGAAGCCAAGATCATAGGTCAAGCTGTCGCCTGAAGCCAGGACAATATCCGGGATGCTGATTTGAGCGGGTTTCCCTTCACCGCCGCTTTCGCCGGTGCGCAGGATAAGCTGATAGTTGCCCGGCGTCAGGTTCTCGAAGGTATACTGATCATCGCTTGACGACAGCCTTTTGTTCTCGCGAATACGTTCGCTGCCGCCGAACAGAGTCAGGCTTTCCGCATAGGGTAAGGCTTTGCGATTGATACGCCCGGAAATGCTGCCGGAACCAATCACGGTCAGTGTCAACTCCGCCAGTTCCTCTCGCGATTTCAATTCCAAACCTGCCTGGCGAGCACGGGCAATACCCTCGCCTTGGACCAGGAGATCGAAAGCGGTGTCCCTGGGGATGTCCTCGAAGCGAAAACTACCGTTGCCGTCCGTTTTCACGATCTCGTGACGCGCAAACAAGACCGCTCCCATTTCCGCGAGTTGCCAGTTAAAGGTAATCGATGCCCTGGGTTCGTTGTAGACCAGCAGGGTTACCTCCGCGTCGTTGACCGCGCGGCTGTCCTCCAATACGCGACCGGCGACCACCAGTCCCCGGTCCTCCAATTCGATGGTCAGAGTGCTGCCTTCGCCTTGCTTGGGCACGATCACGCCGTCCAATCCGTTGGTGACGTGATCTTCCGCGTTAACCGTCAAGTCTACGCTGCCGCCCGGTTCCAGTTCACCGATACGAAAAGTACCGTCCCGGCTGTTGAAATCCACGCCGCCGGTCATCCAGGCCGGATTGGCGTCACCCAACCCGGCGCCGCCGCGCCCTCGGCCGCCTCCCAGGGAACCGGGCGTTACACGGATATTGAAGGATGTCACGGGTTGACCGGAAGCTTTGGCTACCACCTTGCCGAAAATTTCGCCGTGACGCGGCAGCACCACTTCCACGTCATCGCGCTCCAGGACCAGTTCCTGATTCTCCAGCCTGGCAAAGCCGTCGGCGGTGAAGGAGAAGCGAGCATCTTGGGGCAAATCTTCGATGCGGAAGCGACCTGCCTCATCCGAATAAAAGTTTTTGTCCGCGAACAGTTCCGAGCCGCCGCGTCCCCGCCTGCGTTGGAAGGCGGTGACTTGTATGCGCGCTCCGGCCACGGTCTCCCCGGTTTCGCTGAGCACGGTGCCTTCCACCCAAAAACCCTGTTTCAGGATGACCACCAGATCTTCAACTTGGGGGCCCATGGGAAGCTGCTCACGACGTGCCGAAAAACCCTCTGCTTCGACCAGAATACTTCGGTTTCTACCCCGAAAATAGGCATCTTCCAAAATGAAGCGCCCGTCCTTGCCCGTCGTGGTGTCGGAACCGCCCTGGAATCCTTGCACGGACACACGCGCATCGGCAACGGGCCGGTGTTGTTGATCGACCACTATGCCGGCGATATCCTCACCACGCCGATCCGGTAGATGATCCAACTGAAAGTTGACTTCCACCAAGGGGTTCCGCTTATCCAAAACGGGGGCGGGGCCCCGATCGGGCCGCATGCCCATGAAGCCGGCAATCAACATGCCCCTGCTTTCCAGTGGCACATGGTCCAGGCGGTATTTCCCCGCGGCGTCGGCAGGGCTTCGGATCAAGACGCCGGACCCACGCAGGGCTACGCCCGCGCCCTTCAGGGGTTTGCCGTCGGTATCGGTGACCGTGCCGAAGATACTACCCGCCGGTCGCAGGAAAACCGTATATTTATTTTCCTGGTCTTCGCTCATGGCAAGCGACCGCGTGACGCGCTCAAAACCATCCGCCTCGATTTGGAACTCCCAGATCTCGGGCGTCAGGGCCAGCGAGAGGCGCCCGTTGCGGTCGGTGAGGTGAACCTTGCGGCCCTTGCGCGGTACCCGCACTCGAGCGCCGCCGATCGCGGTTCCCGCGGCCGCCGCTTTTACGGTGAGTTCCAGGGTCCGCGCCGGGGACAGCTTGAGGATGATCGGCCCGATATCCTCATTTTCCTCGCGCACCAACAGGCCGGGTACCTGATCGCGCTTGCTGTAAGAGAGCAACAGGTCTTTTTCCGCTGCTATTTTATAATTGCCGGGCTTCAGTTTATCGAAGACAAAACTGCCGTCGACTCTTGAATCAGTGCCGATGCCGCGATTCCGAAACTGAAACCGACGTCGAGCCCCCGGATCGGTATAACCCAGCATCACCAAAGCGCCGGGAACGGGCTCGCCGGTAGCGGCCAGAATGACACGACCGTGTATCCGAGCCCCCTCCCAGGTTGCAGGTAATGAATTCGCAGCAGGCGTCTTTCCGGTTTGACCCGGACCCTCGGGTTTATCGGCTTTGCCCGCGGTCGGACTTTCGACTACAACTTCAGGTGAGGGCAATGTCTCGGTCTGCCGGTTGTCTCCGGTAACGGATTCCTCGCTGCCGGGACGCAAGAGAAGGAAAAGGCTGAGCAGCAGAACCAAAAGCAGGGATACAATCAGGACGATGCGTTTTTTCAAGGGGACTCCTTCAACTGCACACAACGATCCTCTAACCCTGACAAAACAAACGACACCTGGGTTTAATTGAATAGCAAATGCTGTTGGATGTAAAGCAATTTTGCTCCGGAAAGCCCCGTGGGCGGGAGGAGACCCGGCGGCCGGGCCACCTCCATAATTTCTTTCGCAAAGGACCCGGCGGCCGGGCCGCCCCTTCGAAACCGGTGGAAAATGCCCCGGCGCCCCGGCCGCCCCCAAAATTTCTTTAGCAAAGGAACCGGCGGCCGGGCCACCCCCTCCGAGACCGGCGGAAAATACCCCGTCACCCCCGCCTCCCCTTAAAATACTTTCGTAAAGGACCCGGCGGCCGGGCCGCTCCTCCAAAGCCGGCGGAAAAGACCCGGTTGCCCGGGCCGCCACACAAATTCCATCCGAAAAGGGTCCGGCGGCCGGGCCGCTCCTCCAATACCGGCGGAAAAGACCCGGTCGCCCGGGCCGCCCCCACAAAATCCGTCCGCAAAGAACCCGGTGACCGGGCCGTGCATCTAAAACCCTCGGGCGGGAAAACCGGTTCGTCGATTACTACGATGTGCCAATCAGCCATCCCAAACTCTTTTCAATTCAGGCGCAATATTCTCCTGGTTATCAAATTTCATTTTTTCATGGATATCAACTTTTTGTAATATAACGCCGATGAGTTCCCTCGGAAAGGCACCACGCCTGCCGGGAGCTGCAATGTCGCGTAAAAAGGATAGAGAATCGAACGACCTGTCGGGATCGAACGCGCCGTCACGCATTCTCATTGTGGATGACGAAGTGGCCGTGCGCACCAGTCCGGCCGCTTTCCTGGAAGACCACGGTCACGAGATTATGGTTACCGATTCCGCCGAGGAAGCCTTGACCCTGTTCGGCAGGAACTCTTTCGACATTGCCATTGTGGATCTGCGCTTACCGGGGATGACCGGCGATATCTTGATTGCCAGGGCTCATGAGCGGGATAAAAGCATTCGTTTCCTGATCCACACCGGCTCCGTGGATTTCAGTTTGACCGATGAATTGAGACAGTTGGGCATGACTGACGATCATGTGCTGAACAAACCGCGGCCGGACCTGAACACCTTTAGTACCAAGATCGCCGAACTGGATGAGGAACGGGTGTGATGCCGGTTATCCTGACCATTGACGATGAACGCGCGATTCGCCAAAGTTTTCGGCACTTCCTGGAGGATTGTGATTACGATGTTTTGGAAGCGGCCGACGGCGGCGAGGGCTTGGAAATCTTTCGCTTCGAGCAACCGGACCTGGTATTGGTAGACTTGCGCATGCCCAAAATCGACGGCTTGGATGTGCTTGCCAGTGTTCGCGAAACGTCGCCCGATACACCGATCGTCGTCATCTCCGGCACCGGAGTGATCGGCGACGCCGTGGAAGCTCTGCGCTTGGGCGCCTGGGATTTTCTGCTCAAGCCGGTCAAGGATCTCAGCATTTTGTTACACACCGTCGAGCGCTGCCTGGAACGAGCCCGGTTGATCCGTGAGAACCGCGCCTACCAACAGGAGTTGGAATCCAAGGTCGCCTTGCGAACCAGGGAACTGGCAGAGGCCAATCGGCATGCAATCCGAACCGCCCGGGCCTTGCGGGCCGGCGAGGCGCAAATACGGGAAATCAACCGCGGGCTGGAAGAGCGTGTGGCGGAACGCACCCGGCAACTGGAGGCCGCGCAGGCCGAACTGGTAGAAAACGCCCAGCGCGTGGGTATGGCCAATATTGCCGCCGGCACCTTGCACAACATCGGCAATATCCTCAACAGCGTCAATGTTTCCATCGAAGAACTGCAAAACGCGGTGCGCGGCTCCAAGATTCGCGGACTGCTGAAAGCCAACGAGATGATCCGTAACCATATCGGAGATCTGGGTTCGTTCTTCAGCGTGCATCCCAGGGGCCGGTTGATTCCGGAATATTTCAAAGAACTGGGCGACATCCTTACGGCGGACCAGCGTATGCTTGAAGACGAGTTGCGCTACCTGGGCACCAAAGTTGCCATGATGCGGGATGTCATGGAAACCCAGAAACGCTACGCCGACCTTACCCAGACCCGACAGGGCGCACCTGTCGTTGACCTGGTGGAGGATGCGCTTCGCCTTCAAGGGCCCGCGTTACAACGCCATGACGTCGATATTTTGCGCGATTACCGGGATCACCCGGTTTGTCTTACCTCCAAGGTCAAGCTGATGTTTGTGCTGAATCACCTCATCTCCAACGGTATCGAAGCCATGGAAGGCATGGGCCGAGCCTCCAAACAGCTTACCATCCAGGTCTTGACGACTCGGGATGACCGGGCGGAAATCCGCGTCTGCGATACGGGGCACGGCATTCCCGCGGACAAGCTCGACAGGATTTTTTCTCACGGCTTTACGACCAAGCCCAAACGACAAGGATTCGGCCTGCACACCAGCGCCAACTTGATGACGGAGATGGGCGGCTCATTACAAGTGTTCAGCAAAGGGCCCGACCAGGGGGCGGAATTCGTGCTGGCTTTACCCATGGCCGGGGAATCGGACAAATCGACCGTTTACTTAGAAACCTGAGCGCTGTCGCGAACCACCTTCAGCAGGTCGTGAGAGGTTACGATGCCCACCAGGCGATTGTTTTCAGTGACCATCAGACGGTGGATTCTGCCCCGCAACATGGTATCGGCAATTTTGGCGACCGTTGTGTCCACATCTACGCTGAATACGGTGGGGGTCATGATATCGGACACCTTTAGGTCAGGATCCAACTGCCACTCTACATCGTTCTCCAGATCTACTTGATCATCGGAACCCACAAAATAACCGGACAAGGATTCCCCGCCGTCGGCCTTGTGCATTCCGGTGAAAGCGATGTCCCTCAGGGTAACCACACCGACCAGGGTGCCCGCATCATCTTGAACGGGCGCGCCCGAAATCAACTTGCGACGGAACATGGCCACCACCTCACCGACGCTCTGGTCCTGTTTGACTATAATGGGCGATGCCGTCATGAGGTCTTTTGCTTTCCACTGATTCATCATGGCCGTCCTCCAAACCGCAAAGCGATCATCTGGGATTTTTTATCAAGTTCCATGCCTGACCGGTTTCACAAGGTCCGTGACGCACCGGTCGGCAAGGTGATCCTATGACTTGGGTCCCATTCCTCAGCCTGAGGATTATTTCCCACAAATTATAGCTCTTTTCTGTCCTCTTTCCGCGTAAATGGGTCAGGAAATCACAACTGACGGCTGTTTCGGAAGGTTCCCCCGGCTGTGACCTTTCTGGCAAGTTATTTGCTCTAGTTACTGACCAGGATGGCCCGATGTTAAACCCCTTCGGCATACAGGGTGTTCCGGGCGCATCCCCAACACAGATCGACAGACAGTTATTTCCTTTTGCTATCCTCCGTAGGCCCGTTCCCGCACAGAACGGGCCTTTTTTATGTCTGCCGGCCGGATCCGGCCCCTATGGGTCGGGATGGAAAGGAAGCCCGTTTGAATGAAGCCGGCAAGGCCGGCTTCGTTTACTTCCCTGGAACCGAAAACTTTGCCTCGCATGCTTATTATTCCGAAGGGTTTTCATAGCGCCGGCAGTTTTGCCGGGACAAATAGCCTTGGATTATGGCCCTGCCTGGATAATTACCATTAAACTGTGCGATACTGGTCACTAACTCCTGACTGAAGGAATCTGTGAAGGGAGCCCCGTGATCAAAACTGCATGGTTGCCTTTTTTCTTTCTATTGTGGTGCCTTTTCGGCTCTCCTGTCATCGCATGGCAAGAGGGCCCGGTTCTCACGCTTTATGTCGCCGAGGGCCGCGCCCAGCGCATGCCGGCCGACTTTATGGGCGATCTCCGTCTGCGCGACGGTCTGCCCATCAGTTTCAGTGTCACCTCCGATACGCCCAACCTGGAGGTCGTGTATCGCTTGGAGCCGACCAATGATGATTGGTCCTCGCCCGCACCGCCGCAAAGACTAAGCTTTCTTTCCCTGCCCGGCGGGACCTATACCTTTCGCATCAAAGGTCGTTCCGGGGAGGGAGAATGGGGACCCGAAACCGTTTTTCGTTTTACCGTTGCTCGTTCCTGGCTGCGGTATTTATGGGCGATCCTTCTTATTCCCGTTCTGATCGGCGTGGTTTCCTACTTCATTCTTTTGCGTTGGAAGAAAGAACTCATCCATGAGCGGGACCGCATCCAGGAATTGAAAGAGGTCGATCGGGTCAAAGACCAGATCCTCGCCAATACCTCGCATGAATTACGCACACCGCTCAACAGTATCATCGGCCTTACGGAATCCCTGCTGGACGGCGTTTCCGGCGAGTTGAGCTCGCCCGTCAAAGACAATCTCAACCTCATCCTTGCCTCGGGCAGGCGGCTTACCAACCTGGTCAACGATATCCTGGACTATGCCAAGATCAAGCAGGGTTCGTTGACCATGAACCTGCGTCCCCTGAATTTGTTTCATGCCGCCGATATGGCCGTTGCTCTATCCAAAAACCAGACTAGGGGCAAAAACCTGCGCCTGTTCAACAAGGTTCCCCAAGACCTTCCGGCAGTTCGTGCGGATGCCGACCGACTGCAACAGATCCTGCTGAACCTGATCGGCAACGCCGTCAAATTCACCCCTGAGGGTCATGTTTGCATCTATGCATACGAGGAACCCGGCCAGGGCATTGTGGTTTCGGTTGAGGATACGGGGATCGGCGTTCCCGATGAGAAAAAGGAAGCCATCTTCAACACCTTCGTGCAAGGGCGCGGTCAAATTACGCGGGAATACGGGGGCACCGGCTTGGGTCTGTCCATCGCCCGGCAATTGGTGGAGCTGCACGGCGGCACCCTGAAACTGGAAGACTCGATTCCATCCTGCACCGTCTTTTCCTTCAATCTGCCGACCTCAAATGAACCGGCGCCGCCGATCGAGGAAGAGCCCGGCGTGAGCAGGGTTTCGCTGGACGCCCATGCCGGAAACCTTGCGCCCAAAAAGCCGCGTGTGGCCGAACCCGAGGGCAAAGGCCCGCACATCCTGGTTGTGGACGACGAGGGCACCAACCGGCTGATCGTTCGCAATCACCTGGTCACCAGGGGTTATCGCGTCAGTGAGGCTGCCGACGGTCCGTCGGCTCTGGCGCGATTGAATCAGGAGGGGATCGACCTGGTCCTATTGGACGTAATGATGCCGGGAATGTCGGGTTACCAGGTCTGCGAAAAGCTACGGGAAAATCACGAGTTGGAGGACCTGCCGGTTATCTTTTTGACCGCGCGCAGCCAGGTTACGGACCTGGTCGCCGCATTCGAATCGGGGGCGAATGATTTCCTGACCAAACCGGTATCGCGGGAGGAATTGATCACCCGTGTCCGTACCCACCTGCAATTACGCGACATCAATCGGCACTTGGAACAGCGGGTTAAAGACCGTACCTCCGAGTTGCACCGCGCCAATCAGGCCCTGGAAATGCGCAACCAGGAATTGGAGACTCTGGACAGCATCGTCAAAACCGTAAACGCTGAAATCCAACTGGAGTCGGTCTTCAGTGCCTTGTTGGAGCAGGGCACCATGCTTTTTCCGGTGGAACCACGCGGCTGCGCCTTGATCTGGAGCGAGGAACGTCAAGACTTTCGGGTGCCCGTGGTTCTTGGTCTCAAACCCAACCTGGAGGAAGTTGGTTTTCGCAATCCCGAGGAACTGCACACCATGCTGGATGAAGGCATTCGCATGTCCAGGGGAATCTTCTTAATGGACGAATATTTTATCCCTGACTACAAACGGGGCATGCTGGTGCTCAGCCTCAACGAGGTCGGCGTTTACCTTTGTTGGGATTTCTCACCCGACTCCTCCGCCTTGACGGCTACCATCGGCAACAAGCTGAGCCGCTTCCGCAACCATGCGCTCAGCGCCGTGCAAAAGGCCTGGGACCGACACGAATTGAAACGAAAGACCGACCAGTTGCTTGACAGCTTGATTGCCGCGGGTCGAATTCAGGCCGCCATCCTGCCGCCGGGTCCCAAACTGAATGCCATGCTGGGTCCCCATTTCATTCTCTACAAACCCAAGGAAATCGTCTCGGGCGATTTCTACTGGTGCCACCAGACCAAAAAACACCTTTTCATCGCCGTGGCCGATTGCACCGGTCACGGGGTTCAAGGAGCCCTGGCCGCGATGGTCGGCAACACGCTGCTCAATGACCTGGTGTTGGAAAAACAGCTCAGCAATCCGGCTGAGATCCTCTACCATTTACACCTGGGCATTTGCAATATGCTGGGCAGCATTACGGGTTCCACCGCCAGTTCCATGGAGATCGGTTTTTGCCGCCTGACGCGCGATCGCGACGAATTGGTCTTCAGCGGCGCCAAGCGTTCGCTGATGATTGCTCGTGCCGGCAAGAACGGCGAATATGAACTGGAAACCATCGCGGGTACCCGCATGGAGATCGGCGGCCGGAACAAATCGAACTCGAACCCGTTTTCCAATACGACCCTTTGCCCTGAGAAAGGCGACATGATCTATGTGTTCACCGACGGCTTCATAGACCAGCACAACCCGGCACGCAAGAAATTCGGCAGCGCTGCCCTACGCAAGCTGTTGGTAGTACTGGCGCCGTTGGACGAGCAGCAACAATTGGAACTTCTGGACGATGCCCTGGACCGTCACAAGGACAATCAAAACCAACGAGACGATGTGACCGTTCTGGGTTTGCGAATCTAGGTGTGTTTGACGCGTCGCTTCTCTAGCGAGGCACGCCTCAGACCATCGAGGCATGTCGAGGATGGACTGCCGGGCCTGCCTCGCTGTTGCAAGTGTCAAGTTTCAAGTTGCCGGCTGCAAGAACAGCACAAACCGATGTTTTTCTTAAAACTTGTCACTTGCAACTTGCAACTGCTACCTTGGTGGGGAAAAACTTGACGCGTTTTTCAAGAAGCGGCTCGCCAGGGCGGCTAGCTGGGCCCGGGCGTTGCCGCTACAAAGGGCATGACCAGGGTAAAGGTGCAACCCCGGTCTTGCGTGTTGGCAGCTGTAATGCGTCCTCCCATCTCACCGGCCGCATTGGCCGCCATGTGTAACCCCGTCCCATTGGCGTTTTCCTTGGTAGTGTACCCGTAGTGGAAGATTTTGTCGAAATTGTCCTCGGAAATACCGGGTCCGTTGTCGGTGACCGTAATCGCGTATTGCTCATCCTCGTCAGGGCGGGTGCCGATGATCAGGGTGCGATCGCCCACGTCGTTATCGCCGAGGCTCTCGATACTGTTCTTGATCAGATTATTGAGGATTTGCAATAGCTTGATGCGCACTACCTTGCATCGCGGGAGCTTGTTGCAATTGGTCCGAACCTCGATGCCGCCTTCCTCCAAACGCCCTTGCTGTAGGTTGATGACCTCTTTGACGACGGTGTTCAGATCCAAATCTTCCAGGAAGAGTTCGGCATTGGCGTAGCGGGTTTGCTCGCTGACATCGTTGCGAATGTGATTGATCTTTTCGCGAACCTTGGCAACCTCGGCCAGAATGACTTCGTTCTCGCGCTGGAAGGCTTCTTCCAAACCCTGGTAGTACTGAATCAAACCGCTGCCCTTGGGGTGCTGCGATAACAGGTCGGACATGTCCGCCAGTAGTTGGTTGGCGCGTTGCAGACCGCTGAGACGGGTGTTCTCAGCGGTGTCTTGAAGGCTGTCCAGGGCAATGTTCAGGCTGTTCAGGTTATTGCCGATATTGTGCAGCACGCCGTTGGCGATCTCCGCCATCCCCGCCCGGTGGGCCGTATCCAATATCCTTTGCTGGCTTTGCGCCAATTCTGAACGCAGCCTGGCGTTTTCTACCGCGTTCTTGACCGATTGAGCCAGGGAGAGGCGACTGAACTTGCCTTTGACCAGGAAGTCGAAGGCGCCCAGTTTCATGGCCTCGATGGCGCCTTTCTCATCTTCTTCCGTTTCCGCGATAATCAAAACGCTGACGAATGCATGTGTGCCCAAACGTTCCCTTAAACGGCTCAAGAATTCGACCGCATTGAAATCGGGCAGGTTATAGGAGACAAGGGCACAGTCGATTTCCTTACGATCGCATAGAATTACCGCCTTGATGCCGGATTCACACTCCATAATATCCAGGTCGTCGGGAAAGAATTGTTGCAGGAGTTTGGTGTACAGACGCCTGGCTACAACTTTGCCGTCGGCAATCAGGATTCGGGGAGTTTTGTCATACGGCATAACGGTTTCCAAAATCAGGGATGGATTTCAATTATTTTAACCTTTTGGTCTTTCAGGTCCCGGTCGGAGGTGACATATCCAATCGCGCCGGGGGTGCGGGCGATATACATCAGAGCCACTCTCTGTTGGTAAACGGATTGGGGCGGTACGCCCAGGCCCGAAAAAATCATGCGAGTCCAAAAAGAGGCATAGTGTCGGGGTGATTGGTCCAGGAACCGGCGCAAAAAGATTTCATGAGGCGAGCCGGTCAGGTTGATGGGTTTAACCGGAACCTGATTGTTCCAGTGCAGCCTTTTGCCCATGTACATATTCTTGAGTTCAGCGGTTGTCAGAGTATCGACCGGCACCTGGGGATGGGCGACGATCACTACTTGAGGAGGTTCCTCGCCGCCGACGGGCAGCATGACGAAGAGCACAAAGGTAGATAGGCAAAACGTGTTCATCAGGATATCCGGTAGAGATTTAGGGTGAACATTGGGTGAAAACAGAACCGGTTTCAATCACATGGCCATTGTAACTCAATTCTTGATTTTCACGGTAACTCTATAATGTAGGAGGCGACAAATGGGGATACGAAGAAAACGCAAACACCTGCCGCATCCCGCCCGCAAAGAAGCAAGCGATCACCCCGAAGGACTCCTGTTCCCGCTTGACAACCCAAAACTGATTTCAGAAGACCCGCCGTTACACCCGGCCGGGCTCTTCTGCCACCGGCGAGAAGCTCCCGGCTTGAACACGCCCGGGTTCGGGGGCAAAGCTTTTCAGGAACTGGTCGATCATTCCCGGAGCGTCTTCAGTGATGGAAAACAGGTCGTGGTCGAACAGCCAGACTTCCACGAGTCCCTGCACAAAAAAGACCGCCATCAAGGCAGCCTGGCGGGGCTCGATATCGGGGCGCATTTTGCCTTCCAGCTGCATGTTGGTGAAGTCGGTAACGAAGCGATTCAACACCCGGCGCTTCATTTCCCGTTCTTTGGCCAGCACGGGCGCCAGTTCCTCGTGGTATTCGATCTTGAAGTTGATGAACTCGTAGAAGGTGCGGAACTTCTCATCCGTATCCAGGTTGGTCAGCCACTCCAGAACCATGCGGCGAAATTCTTCCAGTGACGTGATCGGTTTTTCCAGCAGATCGTCCCTATGTGCGCCGGTACAATCGTCGATATGTTCCGACAACGCCTCGAACAGGTCTACCTTGTCCTTGAAGTGCCAGTAGATGGCGCCGCGACTAACGCCCGCCTCCCTGGCGATGTCGTTCAGGGTAGACCGCACAAAACCTTTAGTGCTGAATACATTGAGCGCGGCGTCCAGCAGGCTGAGGCGGGTTTTCTCGGTTTCCTCCTTGGTTTTACGAACCATGTTGACCTCTCTGGGTATCAGCCGGGCCGGTCTTGGTACAATCCGACCCGGCTTTAGGATTCAGGTTTGCGATACAGCGGGTTGTTCCCCTTTACTCGATCGGAAGAAGCCCAGGAACCGCTCACTGCCGCCTTGAATGACGACATAGAATACGGGGACGAACACGATCAGCAGGGCCGTAGCGCTTATCATACCACCGAACACGGCCGTACCGAGCGCCTGGCGGCCGGCGGAACCCGCGCCCTGGGCAATGACCAGCGGTAAGACACCCAGGATGAAGGTGAATGCGGTCATCAAGATGGGACGGAAGCGCAGGCGCGCCGCTTCGACGGCAGCGTCGATAATCGACTTGCCGGCTTCACGTTCCGCCCTGGCGAATTCGGAGATCAGGATGGCGGTTTTACACGCCAGCGCAATCAACAGGATGATGCCGATTTGGGTATACACGTTGACATCCATGCCGCGAATGATAACCGCGCTCGCGGTGCCCAACAACGACAAGGGTACGGACAGAATGACCGTCAACGGCAGGCTCCAGCTTTCATACTGGGCGGCCAGCACCAGGTAGACCATCAACACCGCCAACAGGAAGATAAAGCCGGTCTGGCCTTCGCTCATCTTTTCCTGGTAGGTGATGCCGGTCCAAACCAGGCGCAAGTTGGGCGGCAGAATCGCGGCGGCTTCCTCTTCCAACGCGGCCAGGGCCTCCGCGCTGCTGTAACCGGGCGCGGGCGCGCCGGACAAGGCGGCGGAAGCAAACATGTTGTAGCGCGGTATCAACTGCGGACCCACGGTTTCGCTGACCTTCACGAAGGAACCCAGCGGCACCATCTCGCCGTCGCGGTTGCGCACCCTGAGATCGGTAATATTCCTGGGATCCGCGCGGAAACGGGCATCCCCCTGAACGCGGACCTGGTAGGTGCGTCCGAACTTGTTGAAGTCGTTGACATAGACCGAACCGAAGTTGGCCTGCAAGGTTTCGTAGACATCGCTGAGCGGCGTACCCAGCGCCTTCACGTGATCGCGGTTCACGTCGATACCCAGTTGCGGCACGTTTGCGCGGAAGGTGCTGAAGACCTGGCCCAACTCGGGACGTTGTTGTGAGGCGCCCATCAGGCCCCAGGCGGCGTTCTGGATTTCGACCAGGTCGGCCTCGCCGCTGATATCCTGAATCTGGGCCTGGAAACCCTCGGCATTACCCAGACCCATGATGGCGGGTGGTGCAAAGGCAAACACCAGGGCGTCTTGCACGCTGCCGGCGATACCCCACAATTGACCCAACAACATCTCGGCGGTTTGTCCCTTGGGTAGGCGTTCTGCCCATGGGTCGAGGATGATCCAGAAGGCGGCCGAGTTGGAGGTAATCGCGTTGTCCAGTAGGGAGAAGCCGGGCACGGAAACATAGTCCTGAATGCCGGGCACCTGTTCCAGCATGGCGTTGATTTCCTCCACCACGGCCATCGTCCGTTCCTGCGAGGCCGCGTCGGGCAACTGCACGCTCAACATCAGGTAGCCCTGATCCTCGGTGGGCAGGAAGCCGGTGGGCAGTCGGTTGAAGGCATAGAAGGCGCCGTAGGCCAGCAGGCCGAAGACCACCAGGGTCACGAACTTGCCTTTGATCGCGGCGCCCACGGTGAACCGGTACCAACGCTCGCCGCGAGAAAAGACGGCTTTCCAGGCGCGGCTGAAGATGTTGTTGCGCGTTTTGGTGGGACGCAACAAGACACCGGCCAGAGCGGGACTGAGCGTTAAAGCGTTGATGGTGCTGAATACGGTGGCCGTGGCAATGGTAAAGGCGAATTGAGAGAACAGCGAGCCGGTAATGCCGCCGGTAAACGCGGTCGGCACGAAAACCACCAACAGCACCAGGCTGGTGGCGATGACGGGACCCGTCACCTGGCTCATGGCCTTTACCGCCGCCTGCCGTCTGGGCAGACCCTCGTCGTCCATGATGCGCACGGTGTTTTCCACCACCACGATAGCGTCGTCCACCACCACGCCGATGGCCAGCACCAGACCGAACAACGAAAGCATGTTGATGCTGACTCCCAGAAAACCCATCACGGCAAAGGTGCCGATCAGGGACACCGGAATGGTCAGCGAGGGGATGAGCGTCGCCCGCCAGTCTTGCAGGAAGATGAAGGTGGTCAGGAAGACCAGCCCCATGGCGATCATCAGGGTATTGACGACCTCGCGGATGGAGGTGCTGACGAATTCCGTGATGTCGAACGGAATCTGGTAGGAAATCCCGGCGGGGAAACTTTGCGCCAGTTCGTCCATACGCTCGAAGACCCTTTCACTGACCGACAGGGCGTTGGCGCCCGGCTCCAAGAAGACGCCGATCGCCGCACTGGCCTTGCCGTTCAACTGACTGGAAACATCGTAGGTCTCGGCGCCCAATTCCACGCGGGCCACGTCCTTGACGCGGATGACGCGGTTGCCCGGCAGGTTGCGCAACACGATTTGCTCGAACTCTTCGACCTCGGTCAGTCGGCCCTGAGCACTCAGCGCCAGTTGGAAGACCTGGCCTTGCGGTCCCGGCGACTGGCCGATCTGGCCCGCGGCGACTTGGACATTCTGCTCCCGAATCGCCCCGATGACATCGCTGGTGGTCAGGTTTCTGGCTTTCAGCTTATCCGGGTCCAGCCAGATGCGCATGCTGTAATCGCTGGCGCCGAAGATGATGATGTTGCCCACACCGTCAATGCGAGTGAGTTCATCCTTTACCCGCAAGGTGGCGTAGTTGCCCAGGAACAGCTCGTCGTAGTCGCCGTTGTCGGCAATCAGCGAGGCAAACAGCAACACGTTGGTGGAAACCTTGTTGGTGACCAGGCCGATGCGCTGCACTTCCTCGGGCAACTGACCATTGGCCTGGGCGACCCGGTTCTGTACCTGAACCAGCGCCTGATCCAGATCGGTACCTACTTTGAAGGTAATCATCAGGCTGTAGGTGCCGTCGTTGGCGCTGTTGCTGGACATGTAGAGCATGTCTTCCACGCCGTTGACCTGCTCCTCGATAGGCTGCGCCACGGTGTTAGCCACCACGGACGCGCTTGCGCCGGGATAGACCGCACGCACCTCGATGGTGGGCGGCGCGATTTCGGGAAACATGGCCACGGGCAGACCGCGCAGGGTGATCCAGCCCGCGATGACGATGATCATGGAGATCACTATCGCGAAGATGGGTCGGTGGATAAAGAAACGACTCATTGACTGCCTCCCGATAACGCCGCGGCGGCTTCGGCCTGCACGCCGGCCATTTGGGCGGTGACCGGCATGCCGGGTTGAACCCTTTGGCCGCCGCGAACGATGACGCGATCCGACACAGAAACACCGGCCGTAATCACGCGGAGCTCATCCACCTGGTGACCCACGGTAACCGGCCTGAAGGCCGCTTTTTCCTCGTCATCGACCACCAGCAGGAATCTACCCGCCTGGCTCATACCGACCGCGGTTTCCGGCACCAGCAGGGCGCCGTCGATTTCCTGAACCGGCAGGCGGATGCGTGCAAACAGACCGGGCAGCAGTTCCCGATTACCGTTATCGATTCGGGCGCGCACTTGCAGCGTGCCGCTGTCCGCGTCTACCCGGTTGTCCACGTAGTCGACAACTCCCTCATAGGGGAAATCGTCGCCGTTGGACAGCCCCAGCATGATGCGGTGCCCTTGGGACGAGTGATCGTTGCCCATCAACTGCTTGAAGCGCAACAGGTCGCCCTCGCTGATGGAGAAGTAGACGTAAATGGGATCGTCGGCGATGATAGTGGCCAGGACGGTGTCTTCCATATTGCGGAGGAGATTGCCCCGGTCTACCAACCGACGGCTGATACGGCCGCTGATGGGCGCGGTGATTTGCGTGTAGCTTACGTCCAGGCGGGCGCGGTCGACCATGGCTTGGGCCGCATTCACCGAGGCGGCGGCCAGATCCAACTGGGCTTTTGCCTCTTCCACGGCCAACTCGCTGACCGCGTTGTCCGCCAACGCATTATTACGACGACGGTAGACGGTTTCGGCCAGGTTCAACTCCGCCTTGCGCGAAGCCAGGGCTGCTTCGGCTTCGGTGAGCACGGCTTGATAGGGGGCGGGGTCGATCACGAAAAGTGCATCGCCCTTGGTAACACGGGCGCCGTCGGTGAATTGGATTTCTTTCAGGTAGCCCTCAACCCGAGCCCTTACTTCCACGGTTTCCACGGCTTGTGTCTTCCCGGTGAAATCCAGGTATTCCGTCACCGTCTGCTGCTTGGGGTGATCCACCGTTACGACCGGAGGAGGGGGAGCTGCTTGCGGGGGAGGCGCCTCCGTGCCGCAGCCGGTCAGCAACAAGGCTGTCAATATTATAAGGCCGAGCATCGTTTTGGATATCTTTGCATACATGTCGGTCATCTCCTATCGGGTCGAGGCGATTCGGGTATCGGGGTTCCAGCCGCCGCCCAGGGCACGGTACAGGCGGATCAGGCCGGCGATGGTCTCACCGCGAGCCGCGGCCAGGCTGTCTTCCAAGGCCAGTTGTTGGGTTTGGGCGTCCAGTACGTTTTCAAAATCTACCAGGCCTTCCTTGTAGAGGCTGTTGGAGACGTCCACGGTACGCCGGGCGGCGTCCAGGGCTTCTCCCAGGGCGAGCACCTGGCGCTGCCGCTCCACGTAGGCGGCCATGGCGCTCTCCACCTCTTCCAGGGCCGACAGCACGGTCTTTTCATAAAAGAGCAGGGCCTGTTGGGCGCGGGCATCCTCTGCCTTCACTTGATTGCGCAGCCGGCTGCCGTTGAACAGGCTTTGTCCCAGGGACACGCCCAGGTTCCATACATTACTGCTCGCATTCAACAGGTCACCGAGCTTCAGGGCATCCTGGCCGACCAGTGCGGCGATAGACAGGTTGGGATAGATCTGAGCTTCGGCTATACCGACCCGGGCGGTCTGGGCGGCCAGTTGACGCTCGGCGCGACGAATGTCGGGGCGTCGGCGCAACAGGTCGGTAGGAATGCCCAATTCGGGTGTAGCCGGGGAATTCGGTAAGGGAGCGGTTACAAGGTCGGGCAGCTCGCCGGGCGCTTTACCCAACAAAACCGCCAGCGCGTTGGATGAACGCGAGAGGGCGGCGCGAAGCAGCGGCAGCTCGGCCCGGCTTGCGGCCAGCAGGCGCTCCGCCTGGGCTACCTCCAGGTTGTTGGCAAGGCCGTGTTTGACGCGGGCCTGGGTTAATTTCAGCACCTGGCGTTGTGCGTCCAGGTTGCGTTCCAAAACCTGGATTCGCGTTTGCAGAGTGCGGTGTTCGAAATAGGTCAAAGCCAGATCCGCGTAGAGACTGGTCATGATATCGGTCGCGTTTTCTTCCTCAGCCTGGAAGTCGGCGCGAGCGGCTTCCACCGAGCGACGGATGCGGCCGAACAGGTCCAATTCCCAGGAGATGCCGGCCTCGATGCGGTAGTTGTTGAAGGTAGTCTTGCCGACAGTGGTGGTCTCACCCGTGCCTTGACGAATGGCGCCGGCGCCCAGGTTGACCTCGGGCAGCCGTTCACCGCCGGCAACGGCCAGGACGGCGCGAAACTCGTCCAAACGGGCGAGGGCGATTTTGGCGTCCAGGTTTCCGGTGGATGCCTGCTCGATCAGTTGATTCAAGGTGGGATCGTCGAAGAGGGTCCACCAGTTAACGATATCCTGCCGTTTGGTCGTGACGGCGGGATCGGAAAAATGAAAGCTTTCCGGTACGGAAGTTTGGGGCGTTTTATAATCGGGGCCGACGGTACAGCCGACAAGAAAAAGGGTCATGATTGAATAGATAAAAAGGCGATGGGAAGGAGCGGACATGGCGTCACCTGCCGGGATGTTGCTGTTAACATACATGCATGTATGTTAACGCCTAACGAAAGATACATTCACGCATGAATGTTTGCAAGCGAACCCTCCTGCTTTTACTTTTTGTTTACGGGGGCCGTTTAGGTAGCGTTGCAAAAAGAGCGCGTACGAGTGTTGCCAAATGGTGGGATGATGCCGATGTCAATCGATTACAGCACACGGGTTCGGATGTTTGGGTTTGCTTTACTGGAAATCACCCTAATTGGTTGTCAGGTTGATGAATCGGCGCTGAACGCCCTCCTGGTCAAAAGCACATAACCTAATCGTCTTCCGCGTCTACCAGGCCCTTCAGTGCCTCTTCATCGACTGTCAACACCTCCAAGGTGTGTTTCCGTACGCCGATGTTGTGTTCGATCAGCAGGTCGATCAACTTTTCACCGTCGATCAAGGTAATGGGCGCCACGCCGTCGGAAAATGCCTCTCTTATGGCGTCCTTGGAGAAACCGGAGGTGGTGACGATGGTTCCTCGAACGGCGTTGAAGCGGTGAAGGGAACCGCGAAGTTTATCCAATACATCCCGCCCGATCTTGGAACTATGCTGTTTCACCTCGACGGCTTCTCGAACCGAGGAAATACCCAATTCGATATCCGCAATCACATCCGCGCCCTTGTCTCCCGAAAGCGGGGTCACTCTGGCGTTCTTGTAACCCATTTCCACCAGGAGATGTTTGACAAGATGTTCAAAGGCGTAGGGTTCCATGCTCAAGAGAAGTTCATGCAGCAACTTGCGTGTTTTGGCAGTCTGCTTTTTGACCAGAGCCTTGAAGGGTGCCGGTTCATCGACGGGCTGTTCCTCGTGCTTTTCAGTAACGGGCTCCGGTTCAGGTGGATCCATCGAGGGTGGCTCTCCCCAACCGGATGTTTGTTTCACCGGGAACCGGTAAGGCTTCAGGTCGATGTCGGAGCCATCTGCAGTGATCAGGGTCAGGTCATCCTTTGCTCTCAGGTTATATCCAACCGGTTGACCTTGCTTCCTTTTGATCACCAATCGCGGCGTCCAGGAAAGAAAAACCTCGGAGGGAATCCAAAACATGTGTTCTGCAGAAGCAACGATCCAGGCGAGGGCCGCACCCTCTTGGATATGCTGCATATTATCATCTTGCAGGGATGTCCAAATCCGATGGGAACCGCCCGGCTCCAAAACTTGCGATTCCTTAAGCAGACATCTCCCCTTGCCGGTAAAATGGGGCGCTTTATTGGCATGGTATTCATAGGGCTCGCCGAAGTGTTCGGCAATGATTCTCGCCGCATCTTGCTTGGCCCCCTTTTTTCGAGGAACTTCGTAGGGCGGCAGTGTCCATTCAGCGCTTGTTTTCCGGTTCTCAACAGCATAGAGAAAATAATGAGGATTTTCTTCTGTATGCAACCGGAGACCGGGCAGCGCATCGATCATCTGTTGCTTGATCTCGGGCGTTAATTCAGCGACAATCTGGTCGGCGAGGGGTCGCCCGGTTTCGCTTCGTGCTTTTTTGTCCTCGGCCCAGGCCGGGTAGCGCTCTATCGACATGACGGCCAGGGCTTTCATGGTCAGCTTCTGCCCGGGCATTGCTTCGAGGATCGTCAGGCACTTGTAAGCCAGGCTTTCTCTTTTGATCATTGTCTTTTCTCCAAATTCATCGATCCTCCCACAGCGACCGCACCAATTTGTCTTCCACCAATCGCTGGAAATTGCGGCGGTAGGTTTTGGTGACCACCTCGTCCTCGGTCAACACGCCCGCCTCGATGTTGCGCACCTGCACCGCTTCGCTGAAATTGGCGCTGGTTATCAAAACCTTGCTTTCGTCAATCATCACCGCCTTGGCATTCAGGCAACTCATGACCTCGCCTTCCCGATCCAAGCTCCTGGGATCATAGTAGACTTCCGGCATGACCTTACCCGGCCAGATTCTCTTCCAACCAGCCATTTGCGGGCGCGAACCCTGACGATGCTGCCGGGTTTGAGTTGTTTGAGGGAGTGTTCGTCTTCCTGTCGGGTCTGGTCATAAATGATGAATTCAGTCATATGGGTGAACGCTCCAAAAATGGCATGAATTAAAGGATTGACCGGATCGAGACGGCCGGCAGCTTGAAGTACTACGCAATTTATAGCAATCGGCAAATCCATGTGTCAATGTGAAACAGCGGCATTCGGTGAACCCGAAAAGATTCTATGCAAATAAAGAAACGCATGGGTACTTGGTATCGGAAGATCAATTTCCAAAAACCCCTGGCCGGCAGAGACTTGCCAGGGTAGGATGGTTATCCGGCATCGCGGTTCACGGCCGCCGCTCGCCTTGAATCTCTAAGGAGCCCGGGGTAATGGCCCGTAGAATCAAACTTCAAAAAGATGGTGCTCTTTACCACATCATGACGCGGACCGCACAGCAGGTCCATTGGCTGAAAGACCCGGCCGTCAAGGAGATGCTCGCGGATCACTTGGGCCAACTGACAGATGTCTTCTACTGCTCCGTCCTCACACATACGTTTTTAGGAAATCATTATCACCTCCTGTTGCGTGTGGACCGGCCTGAATTCGACCTGGAGGACATCAAACGACGCTTTGAATTGGCGGAAAGCCGGAAGGTAAACCCTCGCCGTTTCCACGATCACATGGCCGAATACCTGTACAACCGATATACCGATTTGAGCGATTTCATGTATTATTTCAATCGGGGGACGGCAGTAGCTTACAACAAGCAGGCAGGCACAAACGGCCACCTGTGGGGCGGCCGCTTCAAGAATGTGGTGGTAGAAGAAGGCGATGCGGAACTGGCCGTGGCGACCTACATCGAAATGAACGCCGTGAGGGCGGGCATTGTAGATGATCCCACGGAATACCCGCATAGCTCGGTGGGCGAACTCAAGCAAAAGCTGGAAGCGGGCAAGGAACCGGAGGCGCCGCAACTGAGCGTGCTCGAACATTTGCCGAAGGAGATCCAAACCCGAACCTACGTAGATTGGATGCGTTACGTGGCTCTGACCTTGCAGGACCCTGATTTGAAGCGGGCGTCGTTGCCCAAGCAATTTACAGCTCAGGGCTGGGTGGTCGACATGAAAGCGCTACATGAGGCACTGGAAACGCGAGCGCCGGCCAACTGGTCGAGACCGGTCTACGGTTCGGATGCCTTCACGCGCAAAACATTGGAAGCGGTAGGTTGGTTGATCCCAATCCACCGAAGGGAGGCGCCCCCACCGGGGGCATCCATTGCGGTAGCATAGCCTCATAAATAACCCGAAAAAACATCGGAATCCAAAGATGTCAGGCGAGAGCCTGTCCGATTTTCAGCCGAAACCGTCAAAAACAGGGCGAGGAATACGATCTTGGGTTTTTCTTCTTGTGTGTGCCTGAAAAAGGCCCTTCCCAAAACAACTGAGAGCCGGCTATCTCGAAGGCAGATAGCACCATCTCCCCCAAGCAAAATAAAATCAGCCCCCTAAAGCTAGCTGCTTCGTTTTTTGGTCTCGGCACCTGATCGTGGATATCCGACGTCTTCAGCTGGAACAGGCACAGGACCTTGCGCAAGGGCTCCCCCAAGCAAAATAAAATCAGCCCCCTAAAGCTAGCTGTTTCGTTTTGTTTGTTTCGTTTTGTTCACAAGCAAAATAAAATCAGCCCCCTAAAGCTAGCTGTTTCGTTTTGTTTCTCTAGAGCTAGCTGTTTCGTTTTGTTTCCCTAAAGCTAGCTGTTTCGTTTTGTTTGTTTCGTTTTGTTTCGTTTTGTTCCGCTAAAGCTAGCTGTTTCGTTTTGTTCCGTTTCGTTTTGTTCCGTTTCGTTTTGTTGTGGGATGATACCGATATCAATCGATTACAGCGCACGGATTCGGATGTTTGGGTTTGCTTTACTGGAAATCACCCTAATTGGTTGTCAGGTTGATGAATCGGCGCTGAATCATCACTTTTCTTGCATTTTGGGTCGATTTTACGGCGATTTCCGTAACCTTGCTCGAGAATGGGACCACCTTGCGACCCTGAGGGGGGTTCCGTTCCCGGGAGTAGGACCACTTTTCGTACGGCCGGGTGGTTCCAATCCCGAGTTCGGGGCCGGAATTTCCTTTTCGGGTGCTTATTTGGGTCAGCCAAATGCTCAACTTCAGCCGGTTTGTGGTTGTTGTTTCGGGAAGCGGGGTAAACCAGGCCGCTCAACAGGCGCCGAAAACGTGCCGAAAGTTGTGAAAAAATCTCTGCCGGCCGCCGATTTTCGGGATTGATAGGGGGTTTGGGCTTTCGAGTCGTTATCATTCCGAGTAATGGACCCCGATTTCCAGCCCAGGCATACCTGCGCCCGGGAACGGGGTTGTGTTTTTGTTTCAGACAACGCCGCTACTCGGGAAGGGTGCCCTTTGTCGCCCGGCAGTCAGTTGTTCGCCCCGGCATGGCGCCGCTATCTCAAAGGCATCACACCATCTCCCCCAAGCAACATAAAGCTCGCCCCTTAAAGCTAGCCGCTTCAATTGTTGTTCGTCCAATCTTTATCGAGTTTCTTATCCCTTCAATTGTTGACGGCTTCAACATTTCTTATATACCGCTTTCAAATTGACACTTACATGAATTCAGCGTCTTTCGAGGGCCTCAAAAAAGACCATACATGCATCAATGTGGCTACCTCCCGGCGCCAGGGAGGTGCCCACATGCGGCATGTGGCTACCTTCCTCGGGCAAGGATGTACGGGTGGGAATTCCGGGGGGTACTTCCCCGGCTCAGGATGTACGGGTATGGATTCCCGAGGGTACCCCCTTGGCTCAGGGATG
>JAAUYB010059375.1_pt1 | contig 96668 bp, 49 predicted proteins | sample 7278071 | NCBI WGS metagenome assembly JAAUYB01 (sample SAMN14350121, study PRJNA611818) | marine sediment metagenome | isolation source: surface marine sediment (1.8m) | place: French Polynesia: Moorea | collected 2018-08
CCATAGAAAAACAGGACCTCGATTTACCCCGCGCTCCCATCGGCATGCCTATTCCCGATTCCTGCCTGCATGTTTTGGACAACCGCTTACAGTTGCAACCCGAGGGTGTCGTGGGCGAACTCTGCGTAGGCGGCGCGGCTCCGGCGCGGGGTTATCTGAACCGTCCGGGCCTGACAGCCCAAAAATTTGTCCCCGATCCCTTCGGCAAACCCGGCTCCCGGCTGTATCGCTCGGGTGATCTGGGCCGTTTGCTCTTGAACGGCGAACGGGAACATCACGGCCGCATGGACCATCAGGTCAAGATCAGCGGCTACCGTATCGAGTTGGGTGAGATCGAAGCGGCCGTGTCGGCGCACCCGGATGTGAGCCATGCGGTCATTTTGCCCTTTACAGGTCGAACCGTGGACCGGCGTATCGCCAAAGCGCCGGTTCAAGGCGGCGCGGCCGGCGGCATGCTTACCCCGTTACGCGGTTTCATGCGGCGCAATACAGAAGAGCAGGCAGAAACCGAAGAAGCGCGGCTTGCCTGTTGGTTGGCGCCGGCTCCGGGAAAGCAAATGCCGAGCGTAGACACCTTGCGCCGTTTTCTGGCCCAACGGTTGCCGCCGCATATGATCCCGGCCTTTTTTGTCAGCCTGGACGCCCTGCCCCTAACGCCCAACGGCAAACTCGACCGCAAGGCGCTGCCCGATCCGCGCAAGGCGCGTCCCGAATTGGGCGGTAATTACACCCCGCCTCGCAATGACGCGGAGCGAACACTCGAACGCATCTGGTCAAAGGTACTAGGCTTGGACCGGGTCGGCGTTACCGACGACTTCTTCGATTTAGGCGGCGATTCGATTCGCAGCATCCAGGTACGCTCCCTGGCCGCGGCCAAGGGGCTGAACTTCACCCTGACGCAGATGTACCGGGCCGGAACCATCAGGGAACTGGCCCTTGTTGCCGGCAGCGAGGCCGGCGACGAGCCGGTGCCGCTCACCGAGGCGTTCAGTCTTATCACTGCCGAGGACAAAGCCGGCATACCGGCCGGTGTCATCGACGCCTATCCCCTTTCTCGCCTACAGGCGGGTGTCATCTTCCACGGCCTGCAACAACCCGAATCGCCCATGTACCGGGAAATCTTCTTCTATCATTTACGTGCGCCGCTGAAACCGGCACTCATGCAAAAGGTCTTGGACCAACTGGTCGCCAGGCATCCGATTTTGCGCACCTCATTCGACTTGACCGAGTTCAGCGAACCCATGCAACTGGTGCATGATCACGCCCACGTCTCCCTTCCCGTCGAGGATTGGCGTTCCTTGTCCCCGGCGCAACAACGCGAAGCCCTGCCCGCTTGGATCGAGAAAGAGAAACACCGGCATTGGGATTGGCAAAAGCCGCCCCTGGTTCATTTCTCCATTCACCGTCTTACCGATGAAACCTTTTACTTTGTCATGAGTTTCCACGACGCCGTCTCTGACGGCTGGAGCGATACGGTGCTGCTGACCGAGGTCTTGCAGCATTACGACGCCCTGTTGGGCGGCCGGGAATTGACGTTGACGGCTCCGCGTTGCGGCTATCGTGATTTCATCGCCCTGGAACGCCGGGTCATGCATTCGGAAACCGACCGCGCCTTCTGGAAGGAAAACCTGGCCGAATGCACCTTCTCGGCCGTGCCCCGCTTACCCTCTTATAACCCCGCCGACAAAACACCACGCGTTTCAGTTTGCAATGTCGCCGTTCCGCGCAAGCTGTCTAACGATTTGAAAGACCTCGCGAGTAAGTGCAAGGTCGGCACCAAACATATCTTGCTGACGGCGCACATGGCAATGCTGCGCTTCCTGACCGGCCAAAACGATGTGCTTTCCGGCTTGGAATCCAACGGCCGCCTGGAAGGCTTGGACGGCGATCGGGTTTTGGGGGTGCATCTCAACATCGTTCCCTTCCGCATGATCCTGGCCGACGGCTCCTGGCGAGATATCATTGCGCAAACCTATGCGGCGGAACAAACAGCTTTTGCCAACCGCCGTTTTCCGCTTGCCGAATTGCAGAAAGGTCGCGGCGGACAACCCCTGTTGGAAATCAATTTCAACTACACCCATTTCCACCTCTTCCGCGATCTGGACAACATGCGCCATATCGAGGTTCTGGGCGCGGAGGGTTTCGGCCAGACCCACTTCACCATGGCGGCGGAATTCAATCAGGATCCCTTCTCCGGCGACATCAATTTGGATTTGGTAGGCAACCCGGCCGAGATCAGCGAAGACCAGTTGATCAACTACGGCGGCTATTACCTCCGCTTTTTGCAAGCCATGACCGCCGACCCGGAAGCAGCGCATCATCACTGCCTCCCGTTCGATGAAAAAGAGCGGACCCGCATCCTGGAAACCTGGAATCAAACCCAACAGCCCTATCCGCCAAACCACTGCATTCACCACATGGTTCAAAACCGCATCGAGCAAACGCCCGATGCACAGGCGCTCATCTTCGACGACCGTTCGTGGACCTATCGGGAACTTGGCCGGGAAGCAGAGAAGATTGCCTGGCGGATGTGCAAGGAGGGCCTGCAAGCGGGCGACCTGGTGGGGCTGTGTTTTGAAAGTTCGCCCCATATGTTGATCTGTATCCTCGCCGTCTTACGCGCCGGCGGGGCCTGGCTCCCGCTGGAACCCTCCTACCCGGCGCAACGCCTGGCATGGATGCTTGAAGATGCGGATGTGGCCATGATCCTCACGGTCACAAAACAGATCACCGTGCTGCCCCCGGTCGACGTTCCGGTTTTGACCCTGGACACCTTGGAACTTCCGGCGCCGCCGCCGGCATGGCCCCTGCCGGACTTCGACCCCGGCCTGCCGGCTTATGTCTTGTTTACTTCCGGTTCGACAGGGCGTCCGAAGGGTGTGCCCATCAGCCACCGCAATCTGTGGAACTGTACTATTTCCCGGCATTTCTACCGGGAACCCGTATCGCGCTTCATTTTACTTTGCCCCTTCTCCTTCGACTTATCGGTGGGCGTCATCTTCTGGACCATTCACGACGGCGGCGCCCTGGTTCTGCCCAGGGAAGGCGTCAGGCGCGATATCCAGTTGGTGTCCGACCTGGTCATGCGCCATAAAGTGACCCATTGGCTCAGCGTACCCGCGCTTTATCATGAGATGTTGAGGCATGTTGAGCCCGAGAAGCTGGCAACCCTGAAACTGTCGGTCAACGGCGGCGAGGCGCCGCCCCGGGATATGATCGACGCGCATTTCCGCACATTGCCCGACACGGCCTTTGTCAACGAATACGGCCCTACCGAGGCCACCATCTGGAGTACGGCGCGTTATTGCGAGCCCGTCGATTTGGATACGGCCCTGTCCATCGGGCATCCCATCGACAATACCCAAATCTACATGCTGGACCGTTGCCTTCGGCCGACAGCCCCCGGTGTACCGGGTCATTTGCATATCGGCGGCGACGGTCTGTCGCGGGGTTACCTCGGTCGACCGGCCTTGACCGCGACCCAATTCATTCCCAACCCATTTACCGCTTGCTCCGGCGCCAGGATCTACCGCACGGGTGATTTGGCGCGCTTCCTGGCGGACGGCCGTATCGAACACCTGGGACGTCTGGACCATCAGGTCAAGATTCGCGGCTTCCGCATCGAGTTGGAAGAGATCGAGTTGGCCCTTAAAGAACATCCGGCCGTTGCCGACGCGGTGACAGTCGCCAGGGCGAGTAGCAACGGCGTCATGCAACTGGTCGGGTATCTGACGCCCCGGGATTCCTCCGAGGAAAGCCTGCGTCAATTGGAACCCATGGCCCTGCAACGCTTCCTCAGCCGTTCCCTGTCCGACTACATGGTGCCCAGGCACCTGATCCTCTTGGAGACCATGCCGCGTACGCCTAACGGAAAAATAGATCGCAAGAGCTTGCCTGAACCCGGTCGAAGCAGATCGACCGATACACCTTATGTCGCACCCGAAACCACAACCCAGCAGCGCATTGCCGCGATCTGGGCGGAGGTGCTGGATCAAGAGCGCGTGGGCCTTTACGATAATTTTTTTGAACTGGGCGGTGACTCTATTCACTGCATCCGGGTGGTCGCCAAAGCCGGAAAAACGGGTCTTGCCGTTACGGTCGCCAACCTTTTCGAGCACCCCACGGTTGCCGGCCTGGCCGCGCTGATCCAAGACGCTGATCAAACAGAGATCCCCATGGAACCCGTTCCCCGGGATCAACCCCTGCCTTTGTCCTACAGTCAGCGGCGTTTATGGTTCCTGGCCGGAATGGATATCGACCCGGCCGTCTACAACATTCCCGGCTCCTTGGAGATCGAGGGTGATTGCCGCATCGATGCCATGCAACACAGCCTGGAGGACATGTTTGCGCGTCACGAGATCCTGAGAACCGTCTTTAGCGAACACAACGGCGAGCCCGTGCAGCATATCCGGCCGCAAATGTCACCCGAGTTGCAGGTACTGGATCTAACCCACCTGCCGCCGGATCGGCAACAAACCCTTACGGAAGACCTGCTGCGCGATTTAACCGCCCGACCCTTCGATTTGAGCACCGGCCCGCTGCTGCGGGTTTTGGCGGTCCGACAGGCAACCCGCCGCTTCAAGGTGCTGTTGTCCATGCACCACATCATCTCAGATGCCTGGTCCGCGGCCATCCTGCTGCGCGAGTGGGTCAACTTTTACCAGGCTCGCCTACGGAATGAGGAAAACCCGCTACCGGCCGGGGATCTCCAGTACGCGGACTATGCCCATTGGCAACAGCGTTGGATGATGAGCGAAGAGGCGCCCCGGCTGGTCGACTGGTGGCAGAACTATATGGCAGGCGCCCCTGCCTTTTTGGAATTACCCTACGACCGGCCCCGCCCGGCCGTGCGAACCTCTCGCGGTAATATGGTCAACTTCAGCCTGGACGTCGCAACCCGTGCCCGTTTGGAAGACATGGCCGCTGCTCACGAAAGCTCGCCCTTCATGGTGTTACAAGCGTTGTTCATGACCTTGCTCCATCGTTGCGGCGCGGGCGATGACCTGGTCCTGGGCACTCCCGTGGCCAACCGGGAACAGCATCAAACCCAAGACATGCTGGGTTTCTTCGTGAATACGGTTCTACTGCGCGGGCGCCCCGAGCCGGACCTGTCTTTCCGAGACTTCCTGGTGCAGGTCAGGGACAACACCCGGCAGTCTTTCGCCCACCAATCCCTGCCTTTCGACCGACTGGTGGAAGAACTGAAACCCGAACGAAGCCTGAGTTATCACCCCGTGTTCCAGGTCATGCTGGTCTACCAAAATGTGCCCTTGGGCAACCCGCAATTACCGGATCTGAAGTTGACCCCGGAAACCGTGCGCGGCCTGCCTACCGAATTCGACCTGGTTCTGGAAGTGGAACAAGTCGAGGAGGGCCTGAACGCCTTCTTCCGCTACAGCGAAGACCTCTTCGATCGAACCGGCATCGAGGCCATGAGCCGCCGCTTCCGACACCTGGTTGCCGACGCGCTTGCCAACCCGCAAAAGCAGTTATCCCGGCTGACCCTTTTGGACGAGGAAAGCAGCCGCCGCATCCTGTTGGAGGGTTGCGGTAAGGCGGTGGAACCAACCGGAGAAACGGGCATCCACCATCTGGTCCCCTACATGAGAGACGCCGACCCGAACGCGCCGGCGCTACACGACCCGCAAGCCGCATTGACCTGGTCTTATCGTGAATTGAACAGCCATATCGAGCAACTGGCCGCCTACCTCCAAACAAGGGGAGTAGGCTCGGAAACCCCGGTGGCTGTTTACGCGGATCACGGGACCGTATTCGCACTTGCCGGCCTGGCCGTATTGCGTGCGGGCGGCTTCTATGTACCGCTGGACCCCGCGCAACCGACAGAACGTCTTGCCTCGATGATCGAGGACAGCGGCGCCCGCCTGCTTTTGACACCTGAAGAACCCGTGTCCCTGCCTCCTTTGCACCAGGCCGAACCCATTTTTCTGGATCAACGCGGATTGCCCCCGGCAACGCACTTGCCCGCAACCCTCAAAGACGCTCCCGGAGGCGATCGCCTGGCTTACATCATGTACACCTCCGGGTCGACCGGCAAGCCCAAGGGCGTTGCCGTATCTCACCGGGCCATGGTCAACCGACTGCTCTGGGCTCGCGACGCCTTCCCCATGAACGCGGGCGACCGCTTTCTGCATCTATCGTCCTTCGGCTTCGATATCTCCCTCTGGGAATTGGCCGCCCCACTTATGCAAGGCGCTTGCGCGGTGTTGGCGCCCCCTGAAGCGAGAAGCGATATGCTGGTGCTGAAACGCCTGATTGCGGAGGAGGGGATCACAGACTGTCACTTCGTGCCCTCGCTGCTCCAGGCCTTTTTGATCGAAGCCGGCGCCGATGACCTACCCCACCGCATCTATTTCGGCGGCGAAGCCCTTCCGGCAGCATTGTATGAGACCCTGTCAGCCTTCAAGAATGTGTCGTTATATCAGTTCTACGGCCCCACGGAAGCCGCGATCAATGTGACCTGTCAGCACGGGCAGGCGGAAAACCGCCGTTCAATCGGCAGGCCCGTTAGCGGCGCTCGGGTTCATTGCCGTGACGCGGCACTGCAAGTTCAGCCCGTGGGCATCCCCGGTCAGATTTGCATTGGCGGCGTGTCCCTGGCGCGGGGCTATCACGGTCAACCCGCCTTGACCGCCCGGCAGTTCGTGCCCGACCCGCTGAGCGACAAACCCGGCGCCCGTCTCTACCTGACCGGGGACAAGGCCGCCCGTCTTCCCGACGGCGCGCTTGCCTTCCTGGGCAGAGTTGACAACCAGTTGAAAATAAGGGGCAACCGCATCGAGCCGGGGGAGGTTGAAGCCGCTCTGCTTGAACAACCCGGCATCGAGCAGGTAGTTGTGATGGGATGCGCCGACCGCAACGACGATCTTCAGTTGGTAGCCTGGGTTCGCGGTGATACCACACGGATGGAAAGTTTTCAGGACTTACGGTCCGCTCTGGCGCGCCGCATACCTCCGTATATGATTCCCACTCGCTGCCTCCAAGTCGACCATTTCCCGGTTACCGCCAACCACAAGTTGGACCGCGCCGCCTTGCGTGAACAGTTCCTAAGCGAAGTCACCGAAAACGCGCCCAAAGTACTGCCGCGCACCCCGCTTGAAACGCAAATTGCCGCCACGTGGGAAGACCTGTTGGGGTGTGGACCCGTGGGCATTCACGATAATTTCTTCAATTTGGGCGGTCATTCGCTCCTGGCCACCAAAATTCTCTCCAGACTTCGCAAAGAGTTCAAAGTTCCACTGTCCTTGCGTTACGTTTTCGAGGAGCCCACGGTCGCCGGTTTGGCCGAGCGTATCGAAAAGTTGCAGCGGCTGGCGGACCATATGAGCCGGGAAACCGCTCAAGAATCCGATGAGGAAGAGGAAGTATTGATATGACCCGGGTAGAAGATTTCATGGCCGAATTAATCGAGGCCGGTATCCATGTCCGTTTGGAAAACGGCGATCTCAGAGTCCGCGCCCCAAAGGGCGCCCTGACCGCCGAATTGAAAGACAGGTTACGCGCCGGCAAGGCCGATATCATCGCCTTGCTCAACAGCCTGACCGCGGAGAAGGAACAGGCCGCCGCCCCCATTCTCCCCGTTCCCAGGATTCCGACACCGCCGCTTTCTTATGCCCAACAACGATTGTGGCTATTGGAACAATTCGAGACCACGGGCGCCCAATACCACATGCCCATGGCCCTGCACTTTGAAGGCGTCCTTTCAGCGGATATTTTGGCGCGGAGCCTCTGTGCCATTCTCGATCGTCATGAGGCCTTGCGCAGCCGGTTCCCCACGGAAAACGGGGTGCCTGTCCTGGAGATTTTCACGGCCGATGCACCCCCTTTCGAAATAGTTGATCTGACCGGCCGTGAATCGAACCGGGTTCGGTCGATCGCCAGGAATTTCGCGCTGCAACCCTTTGATCTGGCCAGGGGCCCCCTATACCGCTTCCAACTGCTGAAGCGTGCTGGGAATGACCATATACTCGTGGGCTGCTTCCACCATATCGTGATTGACGCGTGGTCCATGGAAATCTTTGCCCGTGAGTTGACGACCTATTACCGGTTCTTCCTGAACCACGGCCCCCAACCGAACCCGCTGCCCATTCAATATCCCGATTTCGCTGCATGGCAACAACAGCCCGCACAGGTCAAGCAGGTAGAAACCCAAATGGACTGGTGGCGGAAGCAACTCGCGGGCGACTTACCGGTTCTCGATCTACCCACGGACCATGAACCCAAAAACCAGATCGCGGCAATGGGCGCACGCCATGCCCTTTTGTTGGATCAACGTCAGACTGAAACCTTGCAACAGTTCGCCAATCAACACAACGCCACCCCATTCATGGTGCTGCTGAGCGCTTGGTACACCTTGCTCTTCCGCTACAGCAACCAAAGCGACCTGCTGGTGGGTTCGCCCATCGCGGGCCGGAACCGGATGGAACTGGAATCCCTGATCGGCTTCTTTGTCAACATGCTGGTGCTGCGTTGCGATATGAGCGGCGCGCCCGGTTTCCGAACCCTCTTGCAACGGGTGCGGAACCTGACCGTGGACGCCTTTGCCCATCAGGAAGTTCCCTTCGAGAAACTGGTAGAAGAGTTACAGCCGGAAAGGGGCGTGAACCACACCCCGTTCTTCCGAACAGTTTTCGGTTTCCAAGACGCTGTCGCTGAGAAAAGCCTGTTCCAGGGGCAACCGGGTCTTCCCTCCTGCCGGCCCTACTCCCTGGGCATGGAAAGCGCCAAATTTGAACTTTTGTTAACCGTGGTCAATCACCGCGACCGCATGGAACTGTTATTTCAATACAACGAATTGTTATTCGAAACCGAAACCATCGAACGCCTGGGCGATCACTTCGTCAATCTATTGAAGGCCGCTATTGACAAACCCGATGCCGCGGTCGCGCAACTGCCCATGATGGACGAACCGGCACGCCGAACCCTGCTGTCCCTGTGTCATGCCGACCGGCACGCCCCCAGGCAGACGAGTTTTGTACCGGCCCAATTCGTCGCGGCGGCGACACGATTCCCTGAACGCGAGGCCTTGCGTTTCCAGGGCGAGAGTATGAATTACGCCGCACTTCGACGCGCCGTTTCCAACTTCGCCCATTTGCTGACGGCCAGAGGGGTGACACCGGGGAAAAGGCTGGGGATTCACCTGGAACGAGGTTTCGACCTGGTCATTGCCATTCTGGCTACTATCGACAGAGGTGCCACCTATGTACCGATCGACCCGGCCGCCCCGCTGGACCGTAAGCGCACCATTCTGGGCGATGCCGACGTTCATCTGGTGATCACCGACAGCCCCCTTCTTGCCGAAGAACGCGGGTCCATTGAAACCGAAATCCTGGTTACCGGCGGCAACATTCCCGATGCCGGCGCCTATAACCTGCCGGAAGTCCCCATTACCGGCCATAGCCCGGCCTATATCATCTATACTTCCGGCTCTACCGGCAAACCCAAGGGCAGCGTGGTCACCCATGGCAACCTGGCGCGTCTCTTCGACGCTACCCGCGACGTCTTTCATTTCGACGAAAACGATCGCTGGACGCTCTTCCACTCCTATGCTTTCGACTTCTCTGTCTGGGAGATCTGGGGCGCCTTGCTGCACGGCGGTTGCCTGGTCATTGTGCCGTCTGACATCAGCCGTAATGCCGAAGCCTTCTACCAATTACTGGTTACCGAACAGGTTACCGTCCTGAATCAGACACCGTCTGCATTCCGAGCACTGATCACAGCGGAAGCTCAGCTTGAGAAAGCCGACTGGCAAAGCGGGCGTTGGATCATTTTCGGAGGCGAAGCGCTTGAACCCGCCCACCTTGCCCCCTGGTACCAAACCCATGATGCCGACCGCCCGCAATTGGTCAATATGTTCGGTATTACCGAAACTACCGTTCACGTGACCTGGCGCGCCATGTCTCCCGCCGACCTGACTTCCTCCGCGAGTATGATCGGAAAACCCATTGCCGACTTGGAACTATATGTCTTGGACCCGCAATTGAATCTGTGCCCGCCCAATATTAAAGGCGAACTCTGCGTGGGCGGAGCCGGTGTTACACGAGAGTATTTGGGACACCCCGCGCTTACCGCGCAACGTTTCGTACCCAATCCCTTCAGTCAAACTACCGGCGCTCGCCTCTACCGGTCCGGGGATCTCGGCCGCCTGCAACCCAACGGCGATTTTGCCTACCTCGGTCGTATGGACCGGCAGGTCAAGCTTCGCGGGTTCCGCATCGAAGTGGGTGAAATCGAAGCGGCTCTGATGCGTCGTCCCCATGTCAGTCAAGCCGTTGTCAGGCTTCGTTACGACAGCCGGGAAAACCCCCAATTATTAGCCTGGGTAGTCACCACCTTGGGTCACGCGACCGACGAGTTACGCCATGATCTCAAAAAAGACCTGCCGGACTACATGATTCCCACCGCGATCATACCGGTGGACGCCCTGCCCCTTACCCTGAACGGCAAGTTGGACGAACGCGCCCTGCCCATGCCGGACGGCCAGGCTGCCGCGAACCGGGTTTATACCCCGCCGCGCAACCGCATCGAAGAAGACCTCATCGAGATCTGGGAAGCGGTCCTCAATTCCAAGGGTATCGGGGTTACCGACAACTTCTTTGAAATCGGCGGACATTCTTTGTTAGCGACTCAGGTGATGACACGCATCCGGCAGCGGTTTGACAGGAAATTACCCTTGGAAACCATGTTTGCCTCGCCCACCATTGCCGAACTGGCCGCGTACCTGCAAGCGGAGATCGGCGCCGAAAAAGAAGACCAATTGATCACACCCGGTCTCAAAGAATGGTGGCAGGCTCGCTTGGAATCGCCGAACCTGCTGCTGCACACCGATCATCCACGCACCGGTGCAAACGAAAACGTGATTGCCGTACCTTTGACGCTAAACGAGACTGTTACCTCCGAAGCCCGCTTGACGGCATGGCTGACCTGGTTCCTGCATCATTACACGGGCCGCGATACCTTCCGAATTTGCTTCAGTCAGGTTCGGTCAAACCGCCGGGAACACCTGTTCCCGGAAGTTACCATGACGCAAGCGCTGTCCTTTGAAGACCTGACCGAATCGGCAGGCAAGGCGTTGCGCGACGCACGCCGACACGGTTTAACACCGGGCAAGCTACTGGAAGAGTTCGGTGTGGAAGACGCGGTGCCCCAACATCCCTTCGCCACGGTTCGATTGGTCCTGACCGACCGGGCTACCGATAACGCCCTGACGCCCCTATGCGGCGATACCCCGTTCGATCTGGCGCTGGTTGTGCCCCATGGGAAACCGGAAGCGGCAGTTTTGTGCGGCGCCTCATCCCTGTTTCAAGAGACAACCGTCAAGACCATGGCCCGTCACCTTTCCTGGCTTGGGGACAAGGCAGGGGCGGAAGCCGACGCGCCTTTGGCGGGAATTGCGTTGCGTACCGAGGGAGACCGGCTGAGGTGGGCATCTTGGAACCGAACCGAACGGGACTACCCCGTCGAAACCTGCTTCCATCATCTCTTTGCCGAACAGGCCCTGGCCCGGCCCGGCGCAACGGCTCTCATCGTGGATGACGGGGCGGGAACGGTTACCGAAATTTCCTACGGACAATTGTATCGAGACGCCTGCCGTGTCGCCGAGGAGTTGGTGGAATGGGGCGTTCAGCCCGGTGATCCGGTGGGCCTGTTCGTGTCGCGTTCCGGCGAGATGGTGTCCGGCCTTCTGGGCATTCTCTTGGCGGGCGCCGCCTACCTTCCGTTGGACCCCACCTACCCCGTGGGCCGGCTTGAGTGGATGATTGACAATGCCGGCATCAACGTGGTGCTGACCCGTGAAGAAGACGAGGGCGCCCTGCCCGTTTCCAACCCCTGGCTGGGCGTCATCCTTTTGGAGGGCGGCAACGGCGACGAAGGGCCCGATTCACCGCCGGAAGTTTCCTGTTCGCCGGATCACCCGGCTTATCTCATCTTCACCTCCGGCTCGACCGGCAAACCCAAGGCCATTCAGGTCGGCCATCGGGGACTATGTAACCTGGTTTATGCCCAAGGCAATCATTTCCGCATGCGGGAAAACAGCAGGGTCCTGCAATTTGCCTCGTTCAGCTTTGATGCTTCGGTTTCTGAAATAGCCGTAACCCTGGGCGCCGGCGCCACGTTGGTGCTTGCCCACAAAAACAAACTGTTACCGGGGCACGGCTTGGAAGATTTGCTGCAACAGCACGCGATCAGCCATGTCACCCTCCCCCCGTCGGTGCTGGCCTACCTGGAAGACAGGGAATATCCGGATCTGACGACCCTGGTCGTGGCCGGGGAAGCCTGCTCCGGCGACCTTGCCGCAAAATGGGCCGGCAGGGTTCATTTCCTCAACGCCTACGGCCCTTCCGAAAACACGGTATGCGCAACGATGGCAGTCGTGCCGCAATCCGGTTGGCGCGGCTCTATCGGCAAACCCATGGAGAATTGCCGGGTTACCATTGCCAATCAACGCCTGCAGGACAGCCCCATGGGCGTACCGGGTGAATTGTGTATTGCCGGCGTGGGTCTGGCGCACGGTTATCTCGGCCGGCCCGCCTTGACCGCGCAAGCCTTCGTTCCCGACCCGAACGCCGCAACGCCGGGGGTGCGCCTGTACAAAACGGGGGACCTTGCGCGCTACCTCGACGACGGTCAACTAGCGTTCCTGGGCCGCATCGATCACCAGGTCAAACTGCGCGGTTTCCGCATTGAAACGGGCGAAATTGAAAGCGTCCTGCTGGAAATCCACGATGTCCACCAGGCGGTTGTCGTGCTGCACGGCGGCGATAAATCCTACCTGGTCGCCTATACCGGCGGAGCCAATCCCGACTTGGAGCCCGCTATCAGGGAGCATCTGGCCAATGTGTTGCCCGACTATATGATGCCCTCCCGTTTTGTCTTCATGGGCCAACTGCCGCTGACGCCGGCCGGCAAGGTGGACCTACGCGCCTTGCCCGAACCGGAAACCGCTGCCGAGAAGCGCGAGCCGGAAACCGAAACGCAACGACAACTGGCCCGAATCTGGGCCGATGTTCTGGAGATCAACGAGCCGGGCATCGACGATAACTTCTTCGAACTGGGCGGACACTCGCTATCGGCCACTCAAGTCTTCACCCAGGTGAACAAGTATTTCGACCTGGATCTGAACGTGGCAGCTGTCTTTGACCATCCCACGATTGCCGCATTGGCCGCGATGATCGACGACCGTCAACCCGCGACGCAAGATCAGGCCGCGCCGATTGTTCGCGTCGACCGGAACCAGGATCTCCCCCTGTCTTACGCCCAACAGCGTTTGTGGTTCTTGGACCGCTTCGAAACCTCGGGCGAAAACCATTCCGGGTCGGTATACCACAATATCGCGCCCGTTATTCAGTTAACCGGCCCCTTGGACCTGCCCGTGTTGGAACAAGCCGTTGAAGCGCTGCTTGCCCGTCATGAATCGCTACGCACCCTGTTCCCCGAGAAAAACGGCAAGCCCGTTCAGGCGATTCAGCCCGTCACGCCGATCTATATTCCCGTGGTTGACCTGGCCGGACTTGCTTCGGAAGACCGGGAAGCCGTGAGACAGAAGTCGATCAGTCGCGAGGCCCGTCACCGTTTTGACCTGGCGCGGGGTCCCTTGCTGCGGCTTCGCCTGCTGCGTTACGGTTCTCGGGAACATATCCTGCTCATCACCATCCACCATATCATTTGTGACGGTTGGTCCTTCAGCATTATGATTCGCGAGATCACGCACCTGTACGAAACCCTTTTGCTCGAGAGTCCGCTTCAACCCGTCGAATCTACCGTCCAATATGCCGACTTTGCTTATTGGCAGCGACAGATGCTGCAAAACCAGACCTACCTGACCGACTACTGGCGCGAGCATCTGGCGGGCATTCCCGAAACGCCCCTGCTGCCTACCGATTCCTCTCGCCCCGAGGTCATGCGTTTCCGAAGCGAACGCGAATGGTTTACCTTCGATACGGAATTGATCGCGAGTCTTCAACAAGTAGCTCGCCAATCCGGCGTCAGCCAGTTCATGGTGTTTCATGCCTTGTTTTCCATCTTGCTCTCCCGTTTCTGCAAGAGCAACGACATTATCATGGGCACCAACATTGCCAACCGCAACTACAAAGAAATCGAATCGGTGATCGGCTTCTTTGTCAATACCTCGGTGCTGCGTTGCGACCTTTCCGGCGATCCGTCCTTCCTGGATCTGCTGGAGCGCGTGCGCCGGGTGAACCTGGACCTGTACGCCTACCAGGACATGCCCTTCGACCAGTTGGTGGAATTACTGCAACCGGAGCGCAGCCTCAGCTATACTCCGCTCTTCCAGGTCATGTTCGTCTTCCAGAATTTCCCCATGGAAGATCTGAACCTGCACGGCCTGCAACTGAAGGTCCTGGAAGAAGAACGCATGCCTACCGGTTATGACATCGGCCTGTCTCTGGTGCCCAAGAATGACGTGGTGGAAGCGGTGCTTGAATACAACACCGACCTGTTCCATACCGCCACGATTACCGGGTTGGTGAAACGTTTCCTGAACCTGGCCGAAATCTGCGCCTCCACGCCGGAGCGTTTGCTCTCGGAGATCAGCCTGGTGGATGAAGAAGAAACCGGCGGTTTCTCCTCGGAAACCATAGCCGATGTCGCGCTCAGTCAAAATGATTTCGAAAACCTTTTGCTTGCCATCGATAAAGTGGAATTACCTGGATGAATCAGTAGGAGAAAACCATGTCCTCGACCCCTGTTTATCTTGCACCGAATGTTCTGGCCGAGCCCCTTATCAATCAGTGGTATGCCTGGGCATGTACTTATGCGCCCGGGTCCGCGGCCATGTATGTGGCCAATTCCCATCTCAAGATTATGCGAGGTTTTGCGGCCGCGCCCATGGTGCATGTCAACGCCTTGAAAAACCCGGCCATGATGGGCGGGCCCTTCATCAATTATCCGGCCTCGCGCGTGGACGAGATCAAGGCTTTGATCGACCGGACCATCGCGACCAACGCGCCCCTGACGACATTCGCCGAAGCGGTCGCCGAGTTGGACAAACTGCTGGCAAGCGAGGCCGGCGGTTATTCGCTGGAGCCGCTCTACGCAAGGATTCCCGAGGCGCTTAAGGGTTATGTGGAACTGGTGTACGACCGCAACGGCCAACCCTCGGCCCGTTTTATGGAAGGTCTGCTCTACCACAGTCCTTATTATATAGAGAGCAACCAGGGTGTCGCCCTTTCCACTATCGACAAAGAACCCCGTTCCTATGTCTTGAGCACGCCGCGCCTGCTGGATGACCGGGAACATCTCTACCTGCCCGTTCCTTTCGCATCCGAAAAGTGGGATGTCCTCTTCCGCACCGGCGCCGTGCCCCGACCCCTGGGCGAACTGATCGACATCCTGGAGATTGCACCCGGGGACCAGGACCGCTTCAGCCGCTTTTTCATCGAAACGCCGCCGCAACCACGGCAACCCTTCCAAGCAGACGGCGTCCGCATCCGCTATTTCGGTCACGCCTGCGTGCTCATCGAAACTCGTGATTGCAGTATCTTGATCGACCCGGTGTTGACCCGCGAGAAATCGGACATACCCCGCTTTGGTTACCAGGATCTTCCCGATCGAATCGATTACCTGATGATTACCCACACCCACGGCGATCACTGCATGTTCGAAACCCTGCTGGCCTTGCGCCATAAGGTCGGCGAAGTTCTGGTGCCCCGCAATACGCCCGGCGCCCTGGAAGATCCCTCGCTTGGTCTCCTCTTCCACAACCTGGGTTTCCAGGTTCGCACCATGGAAGAAATGGCTCGGGTCGATCTGCCGGGCGGTTCCATTTCCGCGCTGCCCTTCCTGGGTGAACACGGCGATTTGAACATTCAATCCAAGAGCGCCTTCCTGGTGAACCTGCTGGGCAAACGCATCTTACTGGCCGCCGACTCCAACAACCTGGAACCCAAACTCTATGACCACCTTTATCATTTGACGGGCGATGTAGACGTGTTGTTCATCGGCATGGAATGCGAGGGCGCCCCGCTCAGTTGGCCGTACGGACCCTTCCTCACCAAACCGTTGCCCAGAAAAATGGACCAGTCCCGTCGAATCGACGGTTCCGACTTTGAAAAGGGCATCAAACTGGTGGAACAAATGCACTGCAAGCGCGTCTTTGTCTACGCCATGGGTCACGAACCCTGGTTGAGCCATCTGACATCCGTGAACTACGATGAAAACAGCAAACCCCACAGAGAATCTGAGAAGTTGCTCCAAGCCTGCATCGACAAGGGCATTCCGGCCGAACGCCTCTACGGCATGGCGGAACTGATCCTATGACCGACGGGCGAATCGATACATCGATGATTGAATAAACCAGGTATGAGGTTGAAGAAGCATGGATATCAAAAACGTTGAAGCCACTTACAAACTCTCTCCCACGCAACTGGCGGTGCTACAGCGCGTCATCGCAGAGGACGAGACCGGCGGCGCCGTTGACTGGCGCACCCACGAGTTGATCGGAGACCTGAACCCCGACAGGTTACAAGCCGCCTTCCAAAACCTGGTGGACGAAACCCCGGTTTTGAGAAACCTGGTGCTTTGGCAGAATATGGAAACCCCCTTACAGGTGGTTTGCCGCAAACTACCCGTGAAGCCCGAGATCGTCGACTGGTCCGGGATCCCCGAGGAGAAGTTGGAGCAGACGCTGGAACAATTCCTGGCCGAAACCTCGACCGGGACCCTCAGCCCTTCGAAACCGCCGCTTTACCGGTTATCCCTATGCACCACCGCCGGAAAACGATCCTGGCTGGTCTTCAGTTGGCATCGGTTGATTCTGGACCACCGCTCCGCGCGCCTGGCTTTCAACCGTCTCCTACAACTCTTGGAGGGACCCGGCAATCAGGCGCCCGCGCCCGTCGCGTCCTATCAGCAGTATACCGCTTCTTTGGCCCGTATCGATGCGGCGGCGGCCGAGACTTTCTGGAACACGGCGATCAAGCGGGAGGATGAGGACGAAAAAAAGACCGTTCCCGCCGTTCAAAATGAACCCGTCAGCCTGTCCGGCCGACTGCCCGAACCATTGTCCGCCTTGTGCGAACGTATGAACCTGACTGACGATACCCTCATCGTCGGCCTGGTCAAACCCGTCCTTTCCCGTCTGGGTTTGAAAACCGCGAACCTGGGTCTGGCCATGGACCACTTTCGATCCGGCCGGGAACCCGCCACGCTGGGCCCCATGCCGCAAGCCATACCTTTCGGCCCGAATCCCAAGACCGGCGCCACGGCTGAGTCATGGCTTGCCGAAGCAAAAACCTACCTGGACCGGGCGCGTCCCATGGTGCATCACCTCCCTGCCGACCTGGCCGCAAGACCCGTGGAGATCATGGTGCGCGTGAATCCTCAACAAGATGAGATCCATGCAAAGGCCGGCATGGTTATGGGCCGTCATGCAACCAGCGAAACGACATCCCCGCTGAACATTTCCGTATGGACCGAAGAACCCTGCTGGCGATTGACCGTGGAAGGCGATCCCAAATGGATCGGCGCCGATCTCCTGCAAGCGCTGCCTGACATCCTGTCGGCGAGTTTCGATGCTCTTTGCCGCAATACCGAAACGCCCATGAACCAACTACCGCTGATGACACCGGACCAGAGGCAAACCATCCTAACGCAATGGGGACAAGCCGAAACCGATTCGAGGAACCTGTTAGTGCCTGACGCGATCTCGCACCAGGCGGCGCAAACGCCCGACGACACCGCCCTGGTCTACGATCCTGAAGGCCGCTATGACAACTCGGACGGCTTGATCCGCATGACCTATGCCGAACTCAACGGCCGCGCCAACCAACTGGCGCACCATCTCACCGCCATGGGCGTGGGTCCCGGCGTCATGGTAGGCGTATTCATGGACCGCTGCCCCGAGATCGCCGTCTGCGGCCTGGCCGTTTTCAAAGCGGGCGGCGTCTTTATGCCCCTGGACCCGGAACAGCCCTATGAACGCCTTGCCGCCATGATGGAAGACGGGCAACCCGCCCTGTTATTGATAAAAGAAGAATTCGAAGAAAAGCTGCCCACCACATGGGCCCAAGTGGTGTTCGTCGACGCGGATTGGGACACCATGATCGCCTTCAACAGCGAGGAAGACCCCCAAACCGTCATCCACCCGGAACTGCCGGCTTATGTGATCTACACCTCCGGTTCTACCGGAAAACCCAAGGGATCCCGCATCAGCGCGGGTTCACTGGCCAACCTGTGCCATTGGTATAACGCCTACTTCGAGATCGGCCCCGGCGACCGGGTGATTCAAGCCATCCCCGTCGGCTTCGACGCCTCCATTAAAAATGTCTACGCGCCCATGATGTGCGGAGGTACCTGCGTACTCGCGGCCAACGGCCCCTATGACGATCAGATCATGCTGCGCACCATCCAATCACAAGCAGTAGTTCTCATGAACTGCGTGCCAAGCATGTTCTACCCAGTTCTTGCACTGTCCTCCAAACAGAATTACGAACCATTACAAAGCCTGCGCTATGTCGCGCTGGGCGGAGAACCCACCGACCTCGAGCGCCTGAGGCCCTGGTTCCACGCTCCTTCCTGCCAGGTCACCTATGTCAATATCTACGGTCCCACCGAGGCCACCGATACTGTCCTGGCCTGGAAGGCCGTCAACCAGAAGGAAACCACCGACAATCCCATCGGGCGGCCGGTGGCGGGCGCGCATATTACCATCCTTGACGGCAATCTACAGCCCCTGCCCCCAGGCGTAGGCGGCAACCTGATGATCGCGGGGCCCGGCCTGGCCCAGGATTACCTGAACCAACCGGCGCTGACCGCCGCCCGCTTCCTACCCGATCCTTTCGGCGACGGCGGCCGTATTTACGACACCGGCGACCGCGCGGCCTGGCGTCCTGACGGCACCGTCCAATTCCTGGGCCGCCGCGATTATCAACTCAAGCGACGCGGCTTCCGCATCGAGCCCGGTGAAATTGAAAACACCTTGCTTTCCCACCCCGGCATTCGCGAAACCGTGGTCACGGCGCGTATCGATGAAGCGCGCCAGGAAACACGGCTCATCGCCTATTACGTCCCTGTTCACGCCGATGAAAGCGACGATCTTGCCCTCAAAGATTTTCTGGGCGATAAGTTACCGGCTTATATGATTCCCGACCTCTTCATGGCCCTGGACGCCATGCCGCAAACCCACACCGGCAAAATTGACCGCAAAGCGCTACCCGACCCTGACGAGCAAGTTAGCCAAAAAGACTACCAGCCGCCCGGCAACTGGATCGAAGAACAGATTGCCTTGATCTGGGCCGATCTTCTCAATGTAGACCGAATCGGCGCCGCCGACCGCTTCTTCGACCTGGGCGGTCATTCACTGCTGGCAACACAGGTCATCTCCCGTATTCGCGATATCTTCAAGGTAGAACTGTCTTTGCAGGACTTCTTTCAATCGCCGACCATTGTGCACCTGGCCCGGCGCGTCCAGGCCGCTTCCGCCGAAAACAGCGGGGAGGAAGCCTTCATCGTTCCCGTGGACCGACAGGATGTTTTGCCCGCATCGTTCGCCCAACAGCGACTGTGGTTTTTGGACCGTTTGGAAGGCGCTAACCCCGCCTACATTGTCCACGCGGCCCTGGGCATGGAGGGTCCGCTGAATGTGGACGCCTTGGAGCGGGCCGCGCTTGCCCTGGCCCAACGCCACGAGGTGCTGCGGACGACCTTTGCCTCGTGCAACGGTGAACCGATCCAGGTGATTCATCCCGAACTACCCGGCTACTTCCAAAGGGTTGACCTCAGCGACCTGGATGAGGCGGCGCGATATGCGGCTTCGCAACAATATACCTCCCGAAAACAATTAAAACCCATGGATCTGGAGACCGGCCCGCTTGCGCGCATCACCGTCATCCGCATGCAGGAGAACCGGCATGTGCTGGTGATCACCATGCACCATATCATTTCCGACGCCTGGTCCATGGGCGTTCTGATCAAGGAACTGAGCGCGCTCTACACCGATTTTGCCGCGGGTCGCACCCCGAACCTGCCGCCCCTGCCCATACAGTATGCCGATTTTGCCGCCTGGCAGCGCGCCTGGTTGGCCGGAGGCGTTCGCGAAAAGCAATTGGCGTACTGGGTCAACCAACTCGGCGGAGCGCCTTCTTTACTGGAATTGCCTACAGATCGGCCCCGCCCTCCCGTACAAACGTCTAACGGCGACTACCTTCACGTTCTGCTGGAAAGCGAGTTCACAACACAATTGGAACAGTTGGGCCGAGACCGGGGCGCCACCCTGTTCATGACGCTGTTGGCCGGCTTCAACCTGTTGGCCTCACGCTATACCGGCCAACGCGACATCTGCCTGGGCGTGCCCGTGGCCAACCGCAACCGCCGTGAGATCGAGCCGCTGATCGGTTTTTTCGTCAACACGCTGGTCGTTCGCGGTGATTTGTCCGGCAATCCCAACTTCATGGAACTGCTGGACCGGATTCGCCAGGTAACCCTGGACGCTTATCAAAACCAGGACCTCCCCTTCGAGCAGTTGGTAGAAGCGTTACAACCCGCCAGAATGCGCGATCGAAGTCCGCTTTTCCAGGTGATTATCGGCTTGGGTCAAGCGGACGACACGAATATGACATTGCCCGATATTGAATTTTTCCCGGTTGCCGTGGAAGACGATGCGGCCAAGTTCGACATCACCGTGGCCCTGGACCCGCACCCGGACGGCATGCTGCTGGGGTTCGAATTCAACACCGATCTCTACGATCACGGCACCATCGAAACCATGGCGAGGCGTTTCCGGGAACTGTTGATCAGCATTGCCCGTAACCCGGAGCGGCCCATTGACAGCTTCTCCCTGCTCTCCGAGGACGAAAAGGTGCGGCAAACGGCCCTATGCCGGGGCAAAACCGCTCCTCTTCCCTTCCAAAGCTTCCCCGCCATGGTGGCCGCACAAGCCGCGCAAACGCCCGCGACGCCGGCCCTCATGGCCTGGGATGACCAGGACCGCTTGCAAACCATGACCTATGCAGAACTGGATCAGGCCGCCAACCGTACGGCCCGTTACCTGCGTGAAAACGGCATGCAAACCGGCGACATCGTGGGTCTCTGCCTGAAGCCCGGATGCGACATGATCGTAAGCCTGTTGGCCGTGCTGAAAGCGGGCGGCGCCTACCTGCCCCTGGACCCCGACTACCCCACCGAACGGCTCAACTTCCTCCTAAAGGACTCCGGTCTTCAGTTGCTCATCACTCAAGAAGACGCCCTGTCCTCATTGCCCGGCTACGAACTCTCCTTCATGCAAACATTGGTTTTGGACGAGGAGCGGGAAACACTTGCGCGACAATCCGCGGCCCCCTTATCTTTCAAACCGGATGCGGCGCTGCCCGCCTACGTCATTTATACATCCGGATCAACCGGCAGGCCGAAGGGCGCCCAATTGCACCACGCGGGCCTTGTCAATCTCATCGTGGAACAGTCCGCCATCTTCCGGGTTGCGCCCGGAGACAGGGTGCTGCAATTGGCCTCTTTAAGTTTTGACGCCTCCATATCCGAAATAGGCATGACACTGGGCAGCGGCGCTACCCTGCTGTTGCTGCCCGCGGAGCGGCGCATGCCGGATGCCCGGTTTGCACAATTCCTTATAGACGAGAAGGTCAACCGTCTTACCATGCCGCCGTCGGTTCTGGCTCAATTGCCGGAAGGCGCCTACCCCGATCTGCAAACCCTGATCGTAGCCGGTGAAGCCTGTCCGCCCGCCCTTGCCGAAACCTGGACGGCGGATCGGCACTTTGTCAACGCCTACGGCCCTACCGAGACCACGGTTTGCGCCACGACCAAAGTTTGTACTCAAGCATCGGACATCCAATCGATCGGCAAACCCATCGGCAATGTGGCCGTGCATGTTATGGACAACGCTTTCCAAGCGGCGCCCGCGGGTATTTACGGCGAGTTATGCCTGTCGGGCACGAGCCTGGCTTTCGGCTACCTGGGTCGGCCTGCCTTGACCGCGACCGCCTTCGTGCCCAATCCCTTCTCCGGCGAGGGCGAACGCATGTACCGCACCGGCGACCGGGCCAAACTGAACGCCGCCGGCGAGCTTATTTTTGCCGGTCGCATCGACCATCAGGTCAAACTACGCGGTTTCCGTATCGAGACCGGCGAGATCGAGGCGGTCTTGAACCGGCATGCCGCCGTGTCGGAAACCGTTGCCATGGTGCGTACGGACGAGACCGGCGAGAGCGCCTTGCTCGCCTGGTACAAGCCGAATGACGGAACCGTTGAGCCCTCCGAATTGCGGCAATACCTGGCAGAATACCTGCCCAACTACATGATTCCGGCACACCTGATTCCGCTGGAAACCATGCCGCTTACCCCCAACGGCAAGATCGATCGCAAAGCCCTACCCGACCCGGACACCGCGACAACGGGCAGCGCGGCGCCGGCCAGGGATCTTGTCGAATTGGAACTGATCAGGATTTGGGAAGATATTCTAAACCTGAAAGGTATCGGCGTACACGACAACTTCTTCGAATTGGGCGGACACTCGCTGGTGGCCACGCGCCTGCTGGCCGCCGTTCACGAGCGTTTCAACCGGGAACTGCAAGTGAACCAACTCTTCCAGGCGCCGACCCCGGCCGAGCTGGCGGCCTTGCTGGGCGAGCGTACCGAGGCACAACCCTCCGTATTGGTGCCCTTGCGGCAGGAGGGAAGTCAAACGCCGCTGTTCCTGGTCCACCCTGTCGGCGGCAATGTCTTTTGTTACGCCCACCTCGCGCGAAGCCTGCCCGAGGATCTTCCGGTTTACGGTTTGCGTTCCCCCCATTTGTTCCGGAGCGAAGGCCCCGAAAATGCCGAGCAACTGGCCGCGCTTTATATTGAAGCCATACGCTCCGTGTGTCCGAACGGCCCCTACCGGTTGGGCGGTTGGTCTATGGGCGGCTTGATCGCATACGAAATGGCCGCGCAACTCACATCGGCCGGCGAAGCCGTCGAACACCTCATGCTCATCGACACCTACCCGCCCAATCCCGATCCGAATTACGATGACCATAAGTTGATCCATCTCTTTGTCACGGATTTGGGTGCACTACAGGGAAAGGAACTGCACGCCCTAACGGAGTCATTGAAGCAGAGTCAACCCGATACCTTCCTGGACGTTATTCTGGAAAATACACGTGGCCGAGGCCTTTTCCCCGATTACTTCGGTAAGCGGGAACTGGCCGGTATGTGGTCGACCTTCAAGATTCATTACCGGATCCAGGCCGAATATAAGCCGCGGCCATATGCCGGCGAAGTGTGTTACACAAGAGCCGCCGACGCAATGCCCGCCGGCAAACAGGGACTGATCGGCAATATGTGGCGCAAAGCCAAACACAACCTAAGCGACCCACGCGGGCAATGGCGCTCGCTGGCCAGCCGGTTACACGATCGGGAAGTGCCCGGAAATCACCATAGCATCCTCGCCGCGTCCTCCGTGACCCAACTGGCCGACATCATTGCCCGCCACCTCCGGCAGGAGAACCGGCAAGCAGCGGCGGCAAACTGAATATGGTCGACTTTTCACATCTCCGGCGAGCGAAGCTTTCGCCGGAGACCTGATACGAGCCATGAGATCCGGCCTTCATGAATAACAGAAGCTGAATCCTTCCCTGATCAATTGTTCCCCTAAAATAAAACATCCGCACCGCCTTATCGTTACACGCGGCTTTTCTTGACATCTGCCGAAAGCTTGCGATGATATAAGGAGAAAACGGAGGAAAGCGTGCTGGACCAAATCGATTACGTCATGATTACCGTGTCGAATATGCAACGTTCGATCGCCTTTTACCGGGATATGTTGGGCTTCGACCTGAAATTCCATTCGGAAGGATGGACCGAACTGGCCACCGGATCGACCGTGCTGGTCTTACAGGGAGGCGGTGCGCCGCAACCCTCTCGTGAAGCCGAGTTCCAGGGGGCTCCGGTAGCCGGCAGTTGTTCCATCGGTTTCCTGGTTTTCGATGTAGACCAACTCTACGAAGCATTGACCGAAAAGGGCGTTTATTTCACCATGCCGCCGGTTACCCGCTCGGAAGGGATCAAGATGGCCGTATGTCACGACCCTGACGGGATATCGATTACCTTTACCACAAGAACAGATATGTCGGATTGACGGTTTTACAGAAAATCGACAACGTTCGTCTGAGATATTTCTATGACAGCATACTTTTCTCTATGAGAATCTTGTTAGACTGGGTTTTTGATTGGACTAATATACTCTTTTTGTACATAATTGCTTAAACATGTGAAATAGATGCCATGTGACAATAAATAAGCACCTGCCTAATCGATGACAAGCAAAGCATTCCGATGAACCTAAGTACGGAAAACGCTCGCCTTATATCATTCGATCTGCATGTAAAACTACAATCAGGAGATTTTCGATGAAATCATTGATTGCCTTAGGCCTTTTTGCCTCTGCTTTATGCCCCCTTATCGCCGCAAATGACCCCGCTTTCACCGATAAACCCCTCAACCACGATATCCCCGCAGATAAGTTTGCCAACGTCCTGGCCTATCGCCTGGTGATGGAAGAACCCACTGTTCTGGAGAATGTGGAAGTCAACTTCTGGCAGGATCGCAAGATCGTTTCCTCCGAATTCTTCAAGCACGAGGAAGCAGGTACCGAGTTCATGCTGTTCCTCTACGGCTTCGATGTGGACCTGACCGTCAACCTTTTCGACAAACACGGCAAGGACCAGTCTCCCCTGTATGTCCAGGTGAGGGTCAACAACAAAAATATCGCCATCCTGCCCTTTGAAGCCTTCCTGATGATGAGCGAAGGTGAGAAAGAAAACTTTAACAGGAACATGACCATGCTGCTGGGCTACGAAGCCCACTTCAATCTGGAACCCGCGCGCCTACAACGGGTCCGAGCCAAAACCAACCCCGATTTGTACGCCTGCTATGACGATTGTGACGACGAGTTCCGCAACTGCACGGATGACGATTATATCTGCGACATCATCTTCGACTATTGCGAACAGGATTGCGAACTGGAATACGGCGATGACAGCGACGGCGACGGCATCTCGGACTACTACGACAACTGCCCGTCGGTTTCCAATCCCAACCAGGCAAACTGCGACGGCGACAGCTTGGGCGACGCCTGCGACAGCGACAATTCCTGGGTAACCTACGGCGCCACGGTCAACGTACTGAAGAGCACCACGACGTTGTACACCACCTGCGGAACTACCTGGTGGTCGCACCACAACACCTGGTTCCAGTACAAGCAATTCACCTACGACCGGGTGCAAACCCGCACCCGTCATTTTTGTAACGGCCCCTCCCTCACCTACACGGTAGTCCTGGGTCAAACCTACGGCAGTTGCTACCAGGACACCTACATTCCCTGCTACGGCGGCTATGCACCGTACGTCGGTCCTCCCTGCTCCCCGTAATCAATAACCGACACCGCCCCGCCGGACGGCGGGGCGGTTTTCTATAACCGGTTGATAGAACGCCTTCAATATTCGGCTTGGCTACACTCGTCGTATTCGGATGATTCCCGGCAACGCCGTCACAGAAAACAATCGATCGGCCGCCCTCCTCATGCCCACGGAAAAACAGGGGGTACCCCGGCCGCCGCCCGATTGTCATAGAAAAAACAGGGGTCGCCCGGGCCACCCCCCCTTTCTTGCCGGCGAACTATCAGGTGGCCGGGCCGCCGCTGATTTTATTTCGAAATAGTAGGGGGTGCCCGGGCCGCGCCCTTTTTTCTTCCGGTGAACGACCCGGTGCCCGGGCCGCCATTTAATTCCTATCACAGAAGTTGGAGGTGCCCGGACCACCCTCTTTTTTCTACCCGCGAACTACCGGTCGCCCGGGCCGCCGCCGAATTTTCACAGAATAAGTAGGGGGTGCCCGGGCCACCCCCTCTTTCCCGTCGGAGAGCTACATGGTGGTCGGGCCACTGCTAAATTTTTAAAGAAGAAGTAGGGGCTGGCCGGACCGCTGCCTTTTTTTCCCGGAGAACTACCCGGTGCCCGGGACGCCGTAGGAGTCTCACAGAGATTCGAAGCTTGATTCAGATTCCGGCAGGCCATGCATGGTCTATTCCTTGAGACCTTGGATGGCCTCCTGAACACCGGCAATGGATTTCACGGCCGGATGCGGGTCGTACCACTTTTGCTCGTTGTGGTAGCGCAAAACCGCGTGTTCTTGCAGCATTCGGTCCGCAATGCGCTTGTGTTTCTCGTCGCTCAGATTCAGTTCCTTGGTGACAGCCACACCCGCCAGCCAGTCATGAGCTTCCGTGTAGACGATGTTGCGATAGGGATCGGCGAAGCGGGCCAGTGCCCTGCGGAAAGCGGATTCCGTGACCGGGAAGCTTTCCGACAAGAGGAGTTCCTGCAATACCTGAAGAATCTCGCGGGGATAGCCGCCCGAGTCCAAGATAATTCGTTTTATTCGAGTTTCCCGCTCGGCTTCGCCCAAAATGGCGCTCAGGCCTTCGTCCGAAATGCGCTTGCGCACCATTTCCCTTGCCATGGCGATACCGCCCCGGTTTTCCTTGCCGGTTCGGTCGCGCACCTTGATCATGGGCAGAAACTCCAGTTCGGTATCCTTGATGTGCGTTGTCAAGGCGGGGGGGACGGTATAGAGAATGTGAGCCGGTAATACCAGGAAACGTTTGTTGCGGCGAAAGACCTGCTCGGCGCTTTGCAAGACTTCATGCCAATTGCTCGAAAGGCCTTGCAGCTTCTCCAAAGAGTCGAAAATAATGACCAATCCGGCTTTGCCCAGCTTTTGCGCCCGAGTTTGCAAGTTGAGGATCTCGTCACATACCTCGTAGTAAAAAACCGTGAACCGATCGGAAAGAGATTGACGAACCATTCGCCTGAGGTTGGGGCGGTCCTTCATCTCTAATACCAGTTTGCCCGCACCGGGAATTGTTAGTTTTTTCATTTCAAGATCGGTTTGGTTCAACCAATCCCAAAAGCGTTTGAAGTACCCGGATTCCATCGCTTTCTCGGGATCTTTACCCTCTGCTTCCAGCAAGGTGCGTTCGGCGCCGTGCAGAATCACGGCCAACAGGTCGATGGTGTCTATCGGGCTGGTCAGGTCAAGATACTCGAAAGCGTCGATATAGACCGGCAACAAGTTGCAAATTCCAGGATCTCGCAACATGGCTTGCAGTCTTTTGAGTTCGGTGGTTTTTCCCGATCCCGGCAGGCCTGTAAATAACTTGCAAACCGGACTCTCGGCCATACCGACCGTTTCGGTCCAGCGGGTAACCCATCTGTAACCGCGTACCGCGTTGCCTTGCTCGACAGAGATGGTGTCCATATCGAGGTTGCGCGCATCATCGGGTTCCAATGACTCGTGAGGCGCGAACAGGCGGTTGTACTTCTTCCTGGTTGCCAGGTCCAATGTCATGGGCCGTTACCTCTTGGCTTATCATAACATTGCGCCGACATGATGGGAAGCCATGCGCCCACTTCGCCAATAGAATCATGACGGAGTGCGGCCGGGCTTGCCTTCGGTTGTTATGGCTTGACTTTTGGCCGGTTTATGACGATCCGGCGCGAACAAACCCGCCCTATGCTCATAAGCACCATCCGATGACTGCCGTTGTCTGTGTCCCGAATTAGTGCCTTTCAATGGGCGGGCTTGTTCACGTTACTTATTGGTACTCCTCGATCGAGGGGCAACTGCATACCAGGTGTCTGTCTCCGTAGGCGTTGTCGATTCTGGCTACCGAGGGCCAGAATTTGTTGGTCATGAGCCAGGGGAGCGGATAGACCGCCTGCTCGCGGGAATAGGGATGATCCCATTCGCCGACCAGGTCGGTGACGGTGTGCGGCGCGTTTTTCAGCGGGTTGTCCTGTTTGTCCATTTCGCCCGCCTCGATGGCTTTGATCTCGTTGTGGATGGCAATCATGGCATCGCAGAAGCGGTCCAGTTCCTCGCGGGATTCGCTTTCCGTGGGTTCGATCATCAGGGTTCCGGCAACCGGCCACGACATGGTCGGTGCGTGGAAACCGTAATCCATCAAACGTTTCGCTACATCTTCCACATCGATACCGGCGGTTGCCTTGTAGGGCCGCACGTCGATGATGCACTCGTGGGCAACCCTGCCCGTGGGTCCCTTGTAAAGCACCGGGAAATGGGGTTCCAGGCGGTGCGCGATGTAGTTGGCGTTGATAATGGCCGCCTCGGTGGCGCGGCGCAGGCCGGAGGCGCCCATCATGGAAATATAGGCCCAGCTGATCGGCAGGATGCTGGCGCTGCCCCAGGGCGCGGCGGAGACCGCGGTCATGGCGGTTTCCGGGAAGGCGTCGGGGCGTTGTCCATGGCCGGGCTGGAACGGGGCCAGATGCTCGGCGAGGCCGATGGGGCCGACACCCGGTCCGCCGCCGCCGTGCGGGATGCAAAAGGTTTTGTGCAGGTTCAGGTGAGCTACGTCCGCGCCGAACCGAGCAGGGCGGCAAAGGCCGACCAATGCGTTCATATTGGCGCCGTCCAGATAGACCTGGCCGCCGTTTGCGTGGATGATACTGCAAATCTCGGAAATGGTCTCCTCGAACACGCCGTGGGTTGAGGGATAGGTAATCATCAGCGCGCCCAGGTTGTCCGCGTGGGCTTCGGCTTTTTGGGTAAGGTCGGGGATATCGATATTACCCTCGTGGTCACACTTGACCACGACCACCTTCATGCCCGCCATCACCGCGCTGGCCGGGTTGGTGCCGTGGGCGGAAGACGGAATGAGGCAGATGTTGCGGTGACCCTCGTTACGGCTTTCGTGATAGCGGCGAATGACCAACAGGCCGGAGTATTCGCCCTGGGAGCCCGCGTTGGGTTGCAGCGAAACATCGTGAAAACCGGTGATGTCGGAAAGCTTGGCTTCCAACTCCGCGAACAATTCGGCATAACCCTTGGCCTGATCAGCCGGAGCGAAAGGATGCAGTTTGCCGAACTCGGGCCAGGTGACGGGAATCATTTCGGTGGTGGCGTTCAGCTTCATGGTGCAACTGCCCAGCGGGATCATGGAGTGAACCAAGGAGAGATCGCGAGAAGCCAGGGTGTTCAGATAACGCAGCATATGGGTTTCGGAATGGTGGACATGGAAGACGGGGTGGGTGAGGATCTCGCCCTTGCGAACCAGGCCGGCAGGTAGGCGGTCTTCCACTTCATCGGCCAGTTCGCGGATGTGGAAGTCGTGACCGTCGTCCCCCGAGAACACATGCAGCAACTTGTCGACATCTTCTATCAGGGTGGTTTCATCGAGTGTAATCCCCACGGTGCCGTCGTCCAGGTAGCGCAGGTTGATGTGTGCGGCAAGGGCGCGGCGACGAATCTCGGCAGCGTCGGAACCGTTCAGTTTCACATTGACGGTGTCGAAGAAATGCTTCGCGGTGGTTTCGTGACCCAGAATCTCCAGGCCGCGAGCCAGGGTGGCGGTGAGCCGGTGGACACGGCGGGCAATTTTGCGCAATCGCTCGGGTCCGTGATAGACCGCGTACATGCCCGCCATTACGGCTAAAAGGACCTGCGAGGTGCAGATGTTGCTAGTGGCTTTTTCGCGCCGGATATGCTGTTCGCGGGTTTGCAGGGCAAGGCGCATGGCCGGTTTGCCGTGACGGTCCACGGAGACGCCGACGATGCGGCCGGGTACCGTGCGCTTGTAACTTTCGCGGGTGGCGAAGAAGGCAGCGTGGGGTCCGCCGTAACCCATGGGCACGCCGAAGCGCTGGGCGCTGCCCACGACCACATCAGCGCCCATTTCCCCCGGCGGCTTGAGCAGCGTGAGGCCCAACAGGTCGGCCGCAACCACCACCATCAGTCCGGCGGCTTTGGCCTGCTCGATGACGGGTTCCAGGTCGGCAATGCCGCCGCGACCGGCGGGATTTTGCAAGAGAATGCCGAAGTGTTCGTCCTCAGGAGAGAAATCGGCCAGGGCGCCGCTCTCGACCCGAATCCCCAGGGGATGGGCGCGGGTTTCCAGAATCTCGCGCGTCTGGGGGAAGACGTCGTTCATCACCCAGAAGGAATGGCTTTGCTTGCGCTTCTTGCGCGTCAAGGCGTAGCACATGGCCATGGCTTCCGCGGCAGCGGTGCCCTCATCCAACATGGATGCGTTGGCGATTTCCATACCGGTCAGATCGGTGGCCATGGTTTGAAAGTTCAACAGGGCTTCCAGGCGACCCTGCGCAATTTCGGCCTGGTAGGGCGTGTACGCGGTGTACCAGGCGGGATTTTCCAGAACGTTGCGCAAGATCACCGCCGGGGTAATGCAATCGGTATAACCCATGCCGATGTAGGATTTGTAGACCTGGTTGCGCGAGGCAATTTCGCGAATATGCTCAAGAGTTTCGGCCTCGTGCCAGGGCTCGTGTAGGTCCAGGGGCTTTTCATCGCGTACGTCCGCGGGAACCGCGTCATCGATCAGGGCTTCGATCGAATCGTAACCGATGGTCTTCAGCATTTCACTTAAATGGCGCTCGCGTGGTCCGATATGCCGGGAAATAAAGTCTTCGTGTTGCTCCAGGTGTTTCAAAGAGGAATGGGTCATCCGTGCCAACTCCAAACAGGGAATTTAAGGTCGCCGAGAGCATTTTAATCCAAAAGATGCGGCCTGCCTACCACAAGACGCCGCCGCGGCTTCAAATCGGCGCCGGCGGGGCCCGAGCGCACCGAAACGGAGTAAAGATAAAAGAAGTGCGACCGGCGGAGAACTCGCATCAAGAGGCCGGCATCCGGTGTACGGGTAAGCAGCGGGCATGTGTAAGACAGGCGCAACGAATTGAAAAACGCTCTCCGCAACAACCGCGAACGTGTAGTTTTCATCAATTGTGTAAAAAATATGAGTTTGGTCCCGATTCCGTGGGCGTAGACTCATGTCCTTCTGTTATGATGGGTTGCCGGCCGCGACATATATACTGCGGCCTCCCGGAATCTCGGAAGGAATTGATGTTCGCATGAGCATCCTGACAATTCGATAAAATGCCCGCCGGTCGGGTTGATTTCTTATCATCATCAATTAAAAAGTAGACATAGATATGCAAAGTGAACGAGGCGATTTGAGGAACAGGAAGTCTCCTCTCAAAGTTGGCGTGTTCGTAGACGTTGCCTATATGTATCGCAACGGCGGACGCGGCATGCGCTACGATGTGCTGCGCGAGTTTGCCAGCCGTGACCATGCCGAACTGTTAAGATTGAATGCTTATGTCAGCTTCGATGCGGAACGCGCCGAAACCGATCATGACTACCGCGAAGGGGTGAATAATTTCTACTCGACCCTGCGCGATTACGGCTTCAAGGTCATCAAAAAAACCGTCAAATGGTATGAGGACGACATGGGCAACCGTTATGGAAAAGCCAATGCCGACCTGGACCTAGGCGTAGATGCCCTATTGCAGTCAGAAAACCTGGACCGAGTTCTGATTGCCACCGGCGACGGCGATTTCACTCAAGTGGTAACGGCCTTGCAAAATAAAGGCTGCCGAGTGGAAACCGTTGCTTTGGATAACGTTTCCAACGAACTTCGCTACGGCGTGGATATGTTCATGTCGGGATACCTGATTCCCAATCTCATACCCACGCGCCCGGAACAGGGCAAACCCAATGCCTCTTGGGGCACCTTGGGCTCGCGCGTTCGGGGCACCTGCTATTGGTACAACCAGGAGCAGGGCTACGGCTTCATGCGATTTTTGGACAAGACCGCTCCCGGACTCTGGTTGACGGACACGCGTCACCCGGACTCTCCCTACAAAACGGTTTACTTTCACGACTCGAACCTGGCCGAAAATATTTCGGTCAACAACCTGCCCAGCAGGGATTTCATCTTCGAGTTCGAATTAGGAAAGTCGTTGCGCCAGGAAGGCGGTTGGCAAGCCCTGAATATCGATCTGTCCTGTAAGTTGTAACCGGTTTCATCGGACAATGAAAGGCGGATGCCGCGGATCGTCGATCCGAACGGCACCCGTTTTTCCGGCGCCTATTTCTTTTCGGGATCGCCCAGGTGTAGCAAGGGCAGCGGATTGGGGCTTTGGCCGTCCATGAAGTAGATCTTGGAAGCGGGGTCCTTGGAAATGGCTTTCAGCGCCTCGATGGCCTGTAATTTGATGTAGCTGGGGTTTCTGCCCACGGCATCGTTCAGCTTCTGGATTTCGTAAGCGCGCGCATCGGCCAACACCTTTACCTGAGCGGCTTCTTCCTCGGCAGCGCGGCGCTTGGCCACGGCCATGGCGATTTGTTGTTCCTGCTCGGTTTTGTAGCGTTCCAGCTCTGCTTTCTGTTTCTCGACCGCCTGTTCGCGTTCTTTTTTCTGCTCGATGGCCCGGGTGATGAACTCGGGCAGCGAGATATCGCGAATCAAAACGGCCTGAATTTCCATGCCCTTGGGCTCCAGGTAGATGGACAATTCGGTTTGGATGATGGATTGCAGGCGCTCCTGGGTTTCGTTGAGGAAGAAATCCTCGGCCCGTTTGATGCTTTTGCCCTGCTCGCGGATCACCGAACGGAGCTTCGGCACCAGGTGTACATCGATCATTTGTTCGGCCACACCCGTGTTTTCCAGGATGCTCGGGGTGGAAGCGCTGATCAGACGCCATTGAACGCTTATATCGATGGTGGTTTGCAATTGGTCCTGGGTGGGGACCATCGACTTCTCGACGTGTGTTTTTTGGCGGACATCGTAAAGTGTCCATTTGTAAAGGGGATTGACCACGTGAAACCCTGACTTATAGGGTTTGTCCTGAACCGAACCGAACAAGGTGGGCACGCCTACATAACCGGCGGGAATGGTGCGTACCACCTTTCGACCGAACAGGAGGGCCATTAGAATGATCACGATAATCACGATCGCGCGGACCGAAAGGCCCTCGAACTTGGTATTGCTCACAGCGTTCACCTCTAGAGAAATTAACCCAACCTGACTGTGATTATAGTGTGATTACACAGAAAATAAAGACTTTGTCTTATTGACACCGGGTATTGTCCCGTTCACAATGCAAGAAATCACCCCGAGGAGGGTCCCGATGCCCTTTGCAGAATTGCCCGAAATCAAGCTGTACTACGAGGTTTCGGGCGACGGCCCGCCCGTGGTGTTGCTGCACGGCCTGGGCTCTCTCGGCCGGGATTGGTCTCCGCAAATACCCGCGCTGGAACCTCGGCACAAGGTTTACCGCACCGATGCGCGCGGTCACGGTCAGTCGGACAAACCCGAGGGACCCTACACCATTCAGCAGATGGCCGGCGACATTGCCGCTTTTATCGACAAGCAGATCGGTGAGCCGGTGCACCTGATCGGCTTTTCCATGGGCGGGTTTATGGCGTTTCAGTTGGTCGTGGACCGGCCGGAGCTGGTCAGGTCGATGGTTGTCATCAATGCGATTCCCGAGGTGGTCACGCGGACCTTCCGCGACAAGCTCAACCTGAACCTTCGCTTCTTCATTTTGCGCCTGTTCGGCCTACGCGTTCTCGGTAAGCTTTTGGGAAAACTGCTGTTCCCCAGATCGGATCAGAAGGAATTGAGGCGGGAACTGGCGAAACGCATTGCCGGCAACGATAAAAAAGCTTACATCGCAGCCACCCGCGCCGTGATCAATTGGACCGTGGCCGACCGGGTTTCGGGAATCCAGGCGCCCGTACTCATGATCAGCGGTGACAGGGACTACACGCCTATCAAGGAAAAGCAACGCTTTGTGGACATCATCCCCAATGCCCGCTTGGAAGTCATCGCGAATTCCAGACACGCTACGCCCCTGGATCAGCCCGAGGCCCTCAACAAGCTGCTCGTCGCATTCCTGGCCGAACAAAATCAAACCGATTGATCCCAAACCGCTTAGATGATGAGTAGAAGCAGCGGAATGGTGATCATGGCCAGGCCGGTGCTCAAGAGAACCGCGGCGGCCAGGGTTGCTTCCCTGGTGTTGTAACCGGTCGCGAACAGGTAGGCGTTGATCCCGGTGGGCATGGCCGCCGTGATGACCGCTACGGAGGTCCAGATAGGGGAAAGCCGAAAGATCAGCGACGCGGTGATCCACATGATCAGCGGGTGCAGCAGCAGTTTCCAGCCGGCTAACTGAATGGTATGCACCAGATTACCCGCCGGCTTGAAGCTGCTAAGAGACAGGCCCATGGTGAAAAGCGCCGTGGGTACCGCCGCCGTTTGAAACATTTCGGCGATTTTATCCAGCCACGCGGGCAAGCTAAGCCCGGAGAGGTTGAAAAGCGCGCCGGAGACCAGGCCGATGATGATGGGATTGGTCGCCAACCCCTTACCGATGCGCCTCAGAGTATCGGCAAGTGTAGAACCCCTCCCCTGCCCGGCTTCCACCATAACGGTGCCGACACCGAAGAGAACGGTGGTGTGGCAGGAGATGATGAGCATCATCGGCAAGGTGCCCTCATCGCCGTAAAGCCCGGTAATGATGGGCCAGGCCAGGAGGACGGTATTGGAGAAAGCCGCGCCCATTCCGTAAGCGCCCGCTTCCTTGACGGAAAATCCCTGGAAACGGCGACCCGTTTCGGCGGCCAGGTAGAACATCATCAGGGCGGACAGGTAATAGGCCGCCATGCCGCGCCATTCTACCCCCGGCAGGTCCAGCCGGCCCAGGGTGCGGAACAGCATGATGGGAACGGCCAGCTTGAAGACGAACAGGGAGAGCCCGCGACCGGCGGCTTCGTCCAGCAATTTCATCTTGCCGGCGAGAAAACCGATGACTGCCATACCGAAAACCGGCACCAGCACGGTTGCGATTTGATCCATGGCGCCCCCTGAGTCCCCATTGGGAATGAAGTATTTAACCACATCCAACGCCCCGTCACCCGGCTTTTCAAGGCGCTTGACCGATTGGAAACGCCGGTCGGGAACATTGCCGATTGCGATACCGGGTAAAATCCCCGAGGGAGGGCAACTTGAAATTGATCGGTAACCGCACTAAATTAAATAGTAGGTACCTAATTGCCTGACGGGAAGAGAAGAGAACCAGGAGGTGAAGCATGTTACAGCTCAATCTCACCTACCAGGATGCGTCGATATTGGCCGGGGCTCTTGAGAATTATGTCAGCGACCTGAGTATGGAAATAGCGGGCACCGACTCCAAGGATTTCCGCGACAACTTGAAGCTGCGGCGCGATGTCTTAGTTCGTGTGATTCACAACCTCAAAGAATAACCAGTTTCGAATGTGGTCTCCCGACCATTGGGCCGGTGAACCATTTGCCGGCCCATTTTTTTCTTTACCTGTTTTCATCGGGTTTTTCCACGATCCGATTTGCTAGGATAGCGGTACGGGAGGCCCGCTTATGGTGACGATTACGGCGATAGTTCTGGCTCTTCTTTTCAGCCTCCTGGCTTTATTGCATGTCCACTGGGCATTCGGCGGCAGTTTCGGCACCGGGGCCGTGGTCCCCGAAAGCGACGGCGAAAAACTGTTTGAACCCGGACCCGTCTCCACCTCGATCGTGGCCGCGCTCCTATTTGCCGCCGCGCTGCTGGTATCCGCCCGCGCCGGCTTGTTGACCCTACCTCTCCCCTCCCCTCTGACGGCCGTCGGAACCTGGGTCATGCTTGCTGTATTTTTGGCTCGAAGCGTGGGTGATTTCCGGTTTATCGGCTTCTTTAAAAAGGAGCGCGACACACGGTTCGCTCGCTGGGATACACGACTTTTTTCCCCGCTCTGTCTGGCCGTTGCAGCCGGGTTGCTGCTGGTGAACTTGAACTGAGCCGACAGGTCATGCACTGCAAGACCGCATTTCCCGCTGACGGAAATCATCGGTAACGCTATGATGAGCCTCATGGAAGACCGAGGCCGAACCACTCAATTACTCAGACAAGCCCGCGACGGCGTCCCCCATGCCGTCGACCTGCTCTACGATCGCATCGGCGCCCGTCTGCTGGCCCTGGTCCGGCTGCGCCTGGACGCGACCACGGCTCGCTACACCGAACCCGAGGACGTTGTTCAGGAGGTCCTGCTGAAAGCCTTCCGGCACATCGGCGATTTCGAAAAAGACACTTCGCGCTCCTTCTTCGCCTGGCTGGCGATCATCGCCTCCAACACCATTCGCGACCTGCGCGCCGGCCTGCTTCAGCAAAAGCGCGATGCCCGCCTGACCACCTCGGCGGACCAGGTCTCCATGGAGATTGCCGATACTCATCGCTCCGCGGTCAGCCGTATCATCATCGACGAGAAATTATCCCGCTTGGAACACGCCCTGGCCGCTTTGAAACCGAGGCATCGGGAAATAATTTTGCTCCGGCGCTTCGAGGAACGTTCGTTTCCGGAGATCGGCGCCGTCATGGATCTTAAGGAAGACGCCGCCCGCATGTTGTTCACACGCGCCATGGCGGCCCTCACCCGGAGCATGGAGCCATGAATCACCTGGAACGCTATATCCAGCAATATCTGACCACCGGCGAACGTCCGGAACCGGCCTCGATCGCACCGCCCGAGGAACTGGCCGCCCTGACCGAGGCCGTCAAGCGCTACCATCGGATAGACGACCTGCTGGAAGCGCCGCCCGACCCGGTGCTTCAGACCGAACCTCTACCCTCCCCTACCCTGCCGCCCGGTTTTCGGCTGATCGAGGAAATCGGTTCAGGCGGTTCCGGCCGTGTTTTCAAGGCTCATGATGAAAGCCTGAACCGCACCGTAGCCGTGAAGGTATTGCACGCCTTGGACGAATCCGGCGCCGCGGCCATAATGCGCGAGGCCAGGATGCTGGCGAGCCTGGATGATCCTGCCGTTACGGCCGTGTACGGCGTTTTTCCCGAACATGCTGCCGTGGTCACCGCCTTCGTTGACGGCTTCGACCTCATGGAAACAGCGCCGTCTCTAAGCCCCGCGCAGAAACTGCAAATTATGGACGACCTGCTGCGCGCCCTGAGCGCGGCGCATAACGTGGGATTGCTGCACCGCGATATCAAACCCGCTCAGATCAAGTTGGACCGCAACCTGCGCCCACATCTCTTGGATTTCGGCCTGGCTCAATACGCGGGCGAGCCCGATCACGGACGCGGCACGCCCGACTACGCCGCACCCGAACAGTTTGAAACCCACGGGGTCATCGATAGACGCACCGACCTGTTTGCCCTGGGCGCGGTGTTTTATGAACTTTGGTCCGGCCGCGCGGCATTCAGCCGAGGGAGTAACCAACCGGAACATTTTCAGGCCCCTCCCCTACCCCGTGAACTTGACAGCACCGTTCCCGAACCGCTTCAAGCCGCGATCATGACCTGCCTGGAACCGGCGCCCGGCGACCGTTATGCCGACCTGCAAGCCCTCGCCGCGGATCTGGAGCGTTACCGCCGCGGATTGCCGGTCAAGGCGCAACCACGCTATCTGACCGCGACCCTGGAAACGCGGGTTCAGAGCCATCTGGACGCGCTGGAACATTGGCGCGAGGCGGGCCTGGTCTACGCCGATGAAGCCGCCGACCTTCAGCAAGCCTATACCCGATTGACCAAAAGTCAGGAGGACTGGATCCCCGAAAACCGAAGATTGACCTGGCACCAGATCGTGCTTTACCTGGGCGTGTTGGTGCTGGCCTTCGGCGCGGGCGGTTTGTTCTATGCCAAGCACTTTATGGACTTTCCACCGGAAAGCCCGGTTTATCCGGTTACCGTCCTGGCTTTGGTGTTTGCCGGAACGGCCGTCGGCGGTCGCCTGACGCGCAAGCCCGTTGCCGTGGCCTTCGATCTGGCCGGCATTCTGGTGCTGCCCATGCTGACGCTTTCACTGTTGACCGATCTGGGTCTCTTCGCCGCATCCGGCCCGGAAGAATGGCAGCTCTTCACCGACCAGGGGTTTACCAACCCCCGATTACAAATCGGATTTCTCGTAGTGACCCTGTGGGCCCTTTATCGTGCGGAGCGAACCCAAACCGTGGCCTTGAGCACTACCGCGGCTCTATCCATGGTCTGCCTTTCCCTGTGTCTTTCACTAAGCCTGGGTCTGAGACCCATGGTCGAAGAGGGCGCCTGGCATGTGGTCGCCCGTCACCTCCTGCCGCCGCTGGTTTTCTGTGCTTTATTGGGGGCTCTGGCCGAGCGCGACGGCCGCCGTTATCTGGCCAAACCGGCTTATGTCCTGGCCGCGCTCTGGATCGTCTTGATCCCCGAATTACTGAGCCTGAACGGGAAGGCGCTGAGTTACCTGAACCTGAGTTCAACCATGCCGGCCGATGCGCCGGAGGGTTACGACCCTCTTTTCTTCGACACGGTATTGGCCATGGTCCTGACCGGTATCCTTATCTATTGGGTAGCGCGTAAAGCCCGGGATTTGCCTTCCAAGCTGGTACAACAACCTGCCGGGTGGCTGACCCAGATAAGCCCCTTCCTGATTCTAGAGCCGTTAGGTCTTTTAGTCGCGAAAGATTTATACGGGGTGTTCTACCACTGGTTCTACCTGGCCTTGTCCTTGGGGATCCTATTGATCAGCGGCAGATTGCAACGGCGCGGCTTCTACTATGCCGGCTTGTTCAACAGCGCGGCGGCGCTCTACTATCTAACCGGTCACTACCAATGGCTGGAGACCAGATGGTGGCCTATTTTGCTGATCGGCGCCGGTTCGGGCCTGTTAATGGTCGGTCGCTCCCTTTTTCGTCGCTCTAAAATAACCTGAAAAGCACCGCTCCAAGGACCGTCAATCCCCGAAAAATTGACTAAAGCCAGGGGGACACACTCAAGCCGCATCTATTTCGACCCGAAAAGCAACATAGAATGTTAGCGTTCCGTTTGTTTTTGATACGGGGGCGCTGACAGTCAGGGTCACCCGAATGCACAAAAACCAGAGGTCTCGATGGTAGCCGTTGCCGATGCCGATAAATCGAAGAACGAGCTCATCGCGGAACTGGCCAGTATTAGAAAGCTGGTGCCGCGATTGGAACGCCTGACCTCCGAGTACCGTGAGTCTGAAAAATTACAAGGGGCGCTCTACGAAATCGCGGAACTGGCGGGCTCGGCTGAGGACATGGACCATTTTTACAGCGCCATTCACCGCATCGTGGGCAACCTGATGTACGCGCGCAACTTCTATGTGGCGCTGCACGACCTGGAAACGGGCATGTTCGGCTTTCCTTATTTTGTGGATTCGGTGGACACCTCCAGACCCGACAAATTGCCTTTCGAAAAGGTCTCGCGGGGTATGACCGCCTGGCTGATGCGTCAAGGCAAGAGTAAGCTGATCACCCGAGCCGATTTGGACCGCCTGGTGAAAAAAGGCGAACTGGACGTGGTGGGAAAGCCGCCGCATATGTGGCTGGGCGCACCGCTGATGCGCGAACGCCGCGTGGTGGGCGCGATCGTAGTCCAGAGTTACGCCGACGAGTGGCAATACAGCCGCAAGGATCTGGAGCTGCTGACCTTTGTCTCGCAACACATTTCCACCGCGCTGGAACGGAAGCAGAGCCGCGAGGACCTGGAACGCGCCGTGGAGGAACGCACGCGGGAACTGACCCAGGTCAACCAAAGCCTGCAACAGGAGATCAAGGAGCGTCAACGGGCCGAGAAGTTACAGGCCGCGCTCTTTCGCATTGCCGAGTTGACCAACACCGCGCAAAACATGGACGAGTTCTACAGCAAGCTGCACGCTATCGTGGGTGAACTGATCTACGCCCGTAACTTCTATATCGCCGGCATTCAGCGCGAAACCGGCTTGTTGCTGTTTCCCTACCGGGTCGACGAGTTCGACGATACGCCCAAGCCGCGCCGCGCCGGTCGGGGATTGACCGAATACGTCATACGCCACGGCGACCCGGTACTGCTGGATCGAGAGGCCCGCGACCGGCTGGAGGAATCGGGCGAGATTGTGCGTAGCGGTTCACTGATGGAAAACTGGATGGGCGTACCCTTGCGTAGCGGCGATCAGATCCTGGGTGTATTGGCCGTCCAAAGCTATACCCCGGAGCATACCTACCGGACCCGCGACCTGGAGTTGCTGACCTTTGTGTCGCATCACATCGCGGCGGCCCTGCAACGGAAACAGGCCGTAGACAGTCTGCATCAGGCCTATAGCGAACTGGAGCGCCGCGTTCAGGAACGCACCCAAGAACTCTACGAGGCCAACCGCATCTTGGAATCCCAAATCGCGGAACGCAAGCGTATCGAGCGCCGCCTGATCCACGACGCTTTGCACGACGCCCTGACCGGCCTGCCCAACCGCAACCTCTTCAAGGATCGCCTGATCCACGCCCTCAAGATGATGAACCGCAACCCGAACTTCCACTTCGCGGTGCTGTTCCTGGACCTGGACCGCTTCAAGATCGTCAACGACAGTCTCGGCCATCTGGTCGGTGACGAATTATTGAAAGAGGTCAGTAAGCGCATCCTGGCGTGTATGCGGGAAAGCGATACCGTGGCCCGTCTGGGCGGTGACGAGTTCGCGATCCTTTTGGAGAGCCTGGCTGAACCGGGAGATGCGCGAATCATTGCCGAGCGCATTCTTGAACGAATCACCGAACCCTTCGTGCTAGGCGAACAGGAAGTGTTTACTTCCACCAGCATAGGTATTGCCTACAGCCACGAACGTTATACCAAACCCGAAGACCTGTTGCGAGATGCGGATTCGGCCATGTACCGCGCCAAGGAAAGCGGGCGCCAACGCATCGAAACTTTCGATGAAAGCATGCACCGGCACGCGGTGGAGCAACTGGAAATAGAAAGTTACCTGCACCGCGCGGTGGAGAAACAAGAGTTGGTAGTGCATTATCAACCCATCGTGCATTTGGAAACGCGCCAAATCACCGGCTTCGAAGCATTGGTGCGTTGGCAGCACCCCAACCGAGGCTTGTTGAAGCCCGGCGCTTTTATCGAACTGGCCCGCGAAACCGGCGTCATCATCTCCTTGGACTGGGCAGTCCTGGAAACCGCGGCAAGGCAGATGAAAGTCTGGCTGAGCTTGTTCCCCGAGGGCCGCTCGCCGGTGTTGCACGTGAATTTCTCAGGGAAACACTTCTCCCAGGGCAATTTTACCGAACGCCTTCAAGAACTGATTTCCAAGGCGGGCTTGCCGCCGGGTCAACTGCGCCTGGAGGTTGACGAAGCGGCCCTGCTGGACAAAACCAGCCTGGTGGACGACACCTTCAACCACCTCAAAAACCTGGGCGTCCACCTGCTGTTGGACGATTTCGGCACCCGCTACTCTTCCCTGAGCTACCTGCACAAATTCCCCATGGACACCATCAAGATCGACCGTTCCTTCGTGACCCGTATGTTGGATATTCAGGAAAACCTGGAGATCATACGCACCATTCACGCCCTGGCGCGCACCCTGGAGATGCAGGTCATCGCCGAGGGTTTGGAAAGCAGGGAACTGATCGACGCGGTGCGAGAATTGGGCTGCGAGTACGGTCAGGGATATCAATTGGCAAAACCCATGACCGCGGAAGAGGTGACGACCATGCTGCAAAGCGGAAAGGTTGCCTTGTAGGGGGAATAATTCGCAAATAGCGAACGAATCACGGCGTTGCGCCGGTGCTTGTTTTTTTGTTCGGTCCCTGGATTTCTGGTTCGAATGCTGTTATGCTGGCTAGACCAAATCGGGGCATAATGGATGTATGGTACCCTCTGCCTCGGACCACAGCTCCTAATGCCGGAAAGTTCAAGAAACGCAAAATTTTAGGTTGTAGGATGTGGCCTGTGTATCGACCAAAAAAGCAGAAAAGCCGTAGCAGGGTTGCGCACAAGGTCATAGCGGCATCCATCCAAAACCTCCGGGTTGGACAGGGATGATTGTTATCGCAGAGCGGGACGAAACCCGACGCAAACAAATGGTTGAATTGATCAAGCGCGAAACGGGCGCGGCCACGGCGGGTGTCACCACCGCGCGCGAGCTGATCTGGAACCTCAAGAACATCTCCATGGACCTGGTTTTGCTGAATCCGGACCTGCCCGATATCAACGGCCGTACTTTCGATCTGGTGCGCAAGGTCCGCGCGTCGTACAGCAAGTTGGAACTGCCTATCGCATTGCTGCTGGAAGACAGCGAACGCGACCTGTTGCTGCGCGGTTACGGTGCGGGCATCAACGATGTCATTCGCCTGCCGCTGGACAACGACGTCATGCTGGCCAAGGTGCGTCACCACCTTTCCTCCCGTCGTGAATTCAAACGGGTGCTGGTCAGCTACTACCGCGATCGGGTCACGTCCGATCCCGATGCGACCGTGAACATCGAAAAAACGAACCTCGGTAGTGACAGCGGGCGCGACCGCCTCATCCCCTGTGAAATCCCCATGAATCTGGTCGCGGACAAGAAACCTTTCTTCTGCAAGTCCATCTGGTTGACCCACAACAGCGTGCTGCTGCTGGCGTTCCAGGACATCCCGCAGGACGATACCTTCCGCCTGCGCCTGCGCAATCCCCAGGGCGGTCAGATCGAACTGAGCGTGATGGAAATCCGCCGCGAGATGATTCGCGATACCCTGGTTCCCGGTAATCTGAAGCTGAACCTGCGCATTACCGACGCGCCCGACGACTACGATGACCTGTTCCAAAAGCTGCAACAGGCTTATGCGGAGCACGGCCTGTCCGGTCTACCCGCATCAGCCGAAGACCACGATCCCACCGGGGAAGAGGAATACTCCTCCACCATGGTGTTCTCCCATGACTCCAGCCTGGTCAAAGGTACGCGTTATAACTTCGAGAGCAGCCTGGGCCGCGGTAGCTTTGCTTCCGTCTACCTGGTCAGGGACAATATGTTGAAGCGCAACGTGGCCATGAAGGTGCTCAGTCCCCATTACACCAGGCAGGACAAGGCGCGTCGCAATTTCCTCAACGAGGCGCAGATCGCCGCCCAGTTTCATCATCCCAATATCGTTTTCGTCTACGAGGTGGGCGAACTGCTGCCGCGTGATTACAAAAACGTATTGGCCTTCCCCGACCATATCTTGAAGGATCATCCCCAACGGCTGATCTACTTCACCATGCAACACGTACAGGGCGAAACCTTGACCAATTGGATGGGCAATCACGGTCGGGAACCGGTGGAAAAATACGTGGAGATCTTGGAAAAAATTCTGGAGGCCATGGCTTTTGCCCACGACAAGGGCGTGACCCACCGCGATATCAAGCCGGATAACATCATGATCACCCAGGACAACAAGGTTCTGGTGGCGGACTTCGGCATCGCGACACTCATGCAGACCGAGGACGGCTCCGGCTACGGCGGAACCACCGAGGTGGCCTGTACGCCCAAATACGCCTCGCCGGAACAACTGCTCGGTGAAGAAATGGACGGCCGCTCCGATCTCTACAGTTTCGGCGTGCTGGCCTACGAAATGCTGGCGGGAAAGGCGCCCTTCGGAGGTCGCACCCTCACCGAAATTGCCAAAAAGCACATCCAGGAGAAACCGAAACCCATTCGCAAATACCGCAAGGACCTGGACGAATCACTGGAACGCATCATCCTCAAGTGCCTGGAGAAACGCGCCGACGCCCGCTACCAAAGCGCCGAGGACATCTTGAAGGAACTGGTCGGCTTCCGAGGCACGGAGAGTGATCGAACGGGTACGGTCATGGAAGCGTTGGCCAATCTGATCGATCAGGCGATCGTGGTCAACAGCATCGAACAGGGCGCCCGTATCCTGGAAAAACTGATTGCCTTCATCAACTTGCACAAAACCTCGGACAATGTGGAGGTGATCCGGGCCGTCAGAAGCAAACTGTCCGAGGCGTCGCTGATAAACCTTCTGATCGAGAAGAACCTCAACGAAACCAACTTTCAATTGCTCTACCAATTCTTCATGAGCCTGGAGTCCAGCCGGGTTGTCTCCAACCTGTTGCAGTGGTTCTGCCGCGAAACGAATCCCAGAACCAAACTGTTCCTCGGGGAACTGGCGGTGATCAGTTCGGGCCGCGATCTGGTCCCCCTGGTAACCTTCGGCCTGGAACTGGCCGATCACGAGGCGTCCCTCCTGTTGAAAAGTTTCAGCGAGGTCAACCCGCCCACCCAGGAACCCATCTATTTGAACTGGTCCAAACACACGGGTTACCAAACTCAAATGGAACTGCTGAAAGTCATTACGGTAGCAGAAAGACCCGAGACCGAGGTGCTGGCCATCTTGGACCACTACGTCAACGCGGGCGGTACGGTTCACCCGGCGGTAGGACGCCTGGCCGACGACCTTTTAGGCGAACGCCTGTTGCATTAGTAGCGTTTACTTCTCGTAAAACCGCCAGCGGGTGGTGAAGTCTTTGGTCAACTTTTGGTTGGTAAGTAGAGCACGCACCATTTCAACAGGGATGCGGCCCTCTCGCAGAATCGCGTCGTGGAATTCGCGGTCGGTCATTTTGCCCGACTGAACCAGTTCCTTATGCAACGCCCTGAATTGTAAGCCGCCCACCATGTAGGCGCATTGATACAGCGGCCCGTAATGGGGCGACTCCACAAATCGCCGGACCTCGGCCGTTGCGCTGTCGCGTTCGTGGCCGACCTCGTCAATCAGGAAATCTATCATTTCGTCGGGTTTCATACGCTCCAGGTGGAAGCTCAGCGAGACGATGATCCGCGCGCAACGATGGGCCCGCCAGAACAGCATGCCCATCTTGTTCATGGGCGATTTCTGGAAATTCAGATCCCAGAGCAACATCTCCCAGTAAAGCGCCCAACCCTCGCCCCAGAACGAGGTTCTGAACGGTTTTCGGTGGGTGTTGTAACGACTGTTCATGTAGTATTGCAGGTGATGTCCGGGAATTAATTCGTGGTGCACCACGGCTCGGGAGAAGTGTTTGTTATTGGCGCGCAGGCTCATTTCCTTACGGGCATGGTCCATCTCTTCGGTGGGATAGGCCACGGCAATATGCCGCTCGCTATAATAGAAGAAAGGCGTAAAATCCTGGCTCCGAAGCGACATCATGCGGACTTCCCAAATTTCTTTGGCCAGGGCGGGGATGGTTACCAGCTCGTTTTTTTCCAGGAAATCGACCGCCTCCAGAGCCATCGCGTAGATCGACTCATCCTGTTGTCCGGGGGTCACGTGATCCTGCCTGGTCTTTTCCATGGCGGCCTGCCAGTCCTCACCCAGACCCATTTCCCCGGCGGCTTTTTTCATCTCGGCCTTACACCAGGCCAGTTCCTTGTAGCCGATCTCGATCAACTCCTCGGGGGTGTAGGGGATCATCTGGTAGTTCAATTCATCGCGGAAGGCCTCGCTGCCGATAGGATCACCCACAATCGGCGGCGCCTGCCCGGGCTTTTGCTTCAGGACTTTGGTGCTCAGGAACTGACTGTATTTCTTCAAACTTTCCTGAAACGCGGCCAGGGGTTTTGCTGTCCACCAGGTAAACACGGGATCGTAACCCTGATAAAACGATTGCCACTGTCGGAAAGGGCCGCGCAATTGGCCGAGGGTTACCAGAGCGCGGCGAACCAGGGGTTTGGATATTTCATCCTCACTCTTTTTCAACCGGTCGGCCAGCTCGGCGGATACCTCGTCCAGTTGCCGCTTCATCGTATCCAGATGTTCGGCGGCTTGCCGGGGGTCCAGGGGTTTCATCACCCGGCGGTTCTCTTCCAGGGCGGCCATGGTTACCGCAAAGGGAATGACGGTTTTGACCTCCTCCTCGCGTTTGGCGCGCTCGGCCAGGCGAAGGGATTCGTTGGTTAACTTATTGCGCAGGAGAATCCAGTCGATACGACCTGACTGATTAAGGCTCTCGAAATCTACCTTGTCCAACACGGCTCGCCATTCGTCCATGAAACGACCAAGGCGTTCCAGGTAAACCGACGACATAGGCATATCGTAGAACTCGTTCAAGTCATGCAAATCTGTACTGAAGCGACGCACCAGGGGCTCCATGACATTATCGGACGCGCGGGTCAACGCCGCTGCCGAGACGTCATCGGAACCGGCGGAAAAACCGAAAAAAGGTGCGGCCAGGCAAACCCAAACCAACCATCGCATCATAAAAACATCCCCTGGGAATCATATTCAGAACTGCCGATACAACCTTCAAGCTGTCCGTAACTTTCAACTATAGTCGCGGGTAGGCCGAAACACGGTTCAGATTACCCCACGAACTCCGGTGCACCGATGGATTATTATTGGGCTCGGTCAATTAGAGGGCTTGAGGTATCTTCGCCATCTGCATCGCCAATAACAATACGGAATTACTGGTTAAGGATATTAATCAGGCGTTGCTGCACCAAGGGGATGAAGCTGCCGTATAATTCGGAATCATTGCGGCGTATTCATAAGAATCTCCCGGCAAGGTTTTTGGACCGGGTCCTCATTTTTAATTTCTTTTTAGAACATGATGTCATAAACACCATACCCGGAAAACGGCCGTCGACCCACCCGATATCGGACATGGCCAAAATGCGGTGTGTTTATGGCCAACCAACATGATTTTTTCCAGCCAAGATGAATCTCATGCCTTAAGGTCTGTTACTCATGGGATGAACCCATAACACCTAAAAAACTCTTCCTGGCTTTCGTGCACATTCGTAAGAAGCAAGCAAGCGGTCTTCGAATTCGCATTCTTTTGTTCAGGAGAGTAACCACACAAGATCAAAACCGATCATTGCCAGGAGGCATGTCATGTTTGGAAACATAAGGTTTTTTGCATTTGTACTGCTCATCATCGGGTGCCCGAGTCTTCTCTATTCCTATGGCGATCCACCGGATCCGTCCACCCTGGATGGAAAGCTGCTTTGGGACTATCGAGGCGGCTCTGAAATCTCTGGTTACCATGTTGCACCAGATTTCAAGTCACTGAAAGACAGCAACATCGACGGCGTCTTTCTACATCGCCCTCTCATGGGCCTGAATGGCCCGGGTAGGAATAACGACCTATTGACGGGAGTAATCGCCCAGGCTGAGGCACACCAACGCGTCTTTGCCATTGAATACGATATCAGTGATACAGTCAAAACCGGTCGCGACATAACCGACTGGTTGACGACGGTCAAACAAGATTGGCGTATTCTTATCGAGAACGGTTTAACCGATAACCCTCACTACCTTCGACACAATGGAAAAGCAGTGGTGGTGATTAGTGGCTTTGGCCTGGTGGGAAAACCAGGCACACCTGCAGAGGCTGCGGATATCCTCGATTTCTTCAAGCATGATCCTATCTATGGCGATAATTACGTGATCGGCGAAGTACCGAGTGGTTGGTGGAATCTTTCCGGAGACTCCAAAAGCGATGGTGATTGGTACAATGTGTATCGAAGTTGGGATGCAATCAAACCTCTACTGACGGGCGGATTCTCAAGAGAAGGTTATAAGGCGTGGAAACAAAGCCAAATCCACCCGGGAATAGAAGAGGCGCGCCTGTGGGGAATGGATTTCCTTCCGGTCATTTGGTCAAGAACCGGTAGCCCTATTGCCGGCAAAACCTCGCTCAAAGAGCCTGATGAAGCCACTTATTTCCGGGACCAGCTCTCTGAATTAAGGAAGGTCGGCATCAGCATGGCCTCTGTTGCGATTTTCGATGAGCGCGCCCTGACCATGAGAGCGACAAACCTCACCATCGATCTGGGGTCATCGGATATCACCAACGGCCTCACGCGCCCATCTCCAGAACCAAGTGACGGTAATACGAATTCCATTACGAAAGGCAACAGGCTTTGCCGTCGAAACCATCAGATTGCCAACCATCACTATCTGTATCTCCGCGTCAATGACACTGCTGCCTATCAAGAAAGCGGGGTTAACGCGAGTATCACAATGGAGTATTTTGACCAAGGTGTGGGTTATTTCCGGCTTGAATACGATGCCGTGAGTAGTGCGTACAAAAACGGCGTCACCGTGAGCTTGACTGGATCCGGTACTTGGAAGTCCTTCACATGGTATGTCAACGATGCCTATTTTGGAAACCGCCAAAATAAGGGTTCCGATTTCCGAATTTTCCGCAGTGATAACAAGCGATTCTGGATTGATAAGGTAACCTTGTCACTCCCATAGCCCTATCGCTATATGAACCTTGATATTAAAAAAGTCGAAGGGTTGGTGTTCCTCGGTCTAGTCGAGGAGCACCAACTCTTATTTTTCGATGACAACCTTTCTTCGTTAATTCAACGGGATCGATCCCGGCTGGATGAGCCCAAATCCAGGGGACCTGTTGATGGGTTCACGAAGGAACGACATAGCTTTGGGTTTAATTCCCGGCTCATCATACTAACCTTGGCGCGTAGCTTCCGGAGAGCCAGGGTTTTCATTTTGGGTTCCAGAAGGCCGGGTCCCGATAATGGTAGAATTCCTGCTTTAGGCTCAACGGTTTTGAATCCCACCTAATCGGGCTCAAACGCGTAACCGGCTATCGTTTCCACGATCTTCGCCGTCGTCTCAGAGTAGTGGGTGTAGCCCTTTAGGAGCGGGGAGATTCGAGCACTATCGGCGAGTAAAGATTCCTGTCGGCCACTCCCCTGGCTCACAGCTTCACTCCGGGCTCCGTCCGAAAAGGGTAATTTTCGTCAGGATCAGCCGCTTTAAAAAAGCCAGATGGAGGCAGGCCTCAGACCATCAAGGCATGACCCTGCAAGGCTGATCCGTATGCGGTCCTCAGTCAAGCCTTAGCTCGCTGAAGGTGGGAATCGCGGTTCCTGGCGTGCTTTTGGCAGCAGGATCCTGGTCGCGTCCCTACGGGACGAGTAGATAGGCTGTCGACCGGCGCTTACTTTATCGTGATTTTTTTGTATTCCCAGAAATAGTGATTACAGATTTAATATTGATAAGCTGCTCTAATCTGTTATTAAATAGCCTGGAAAGAAGCTAGCTGAAAGGCAACTTTCATGGTTCTCCTTTTGCTAAGACCGTTTCCACCGGCTATTCTGAAATTCTTTTCTGGAAGCATGCTGATCGCTTGGCTGCTCCTTCCGGCGCAGCTCCGGGCGCAAGGGAAGATACTGCGTCAAAGCCTCCACTTCGAGCGTTATTCTACCGAGGAGGGATTGTCCGTCGGTAATGTCGCCTGCATCTACCAGGATCGCCGGGGGTTTCTTTGGTTCGGCACCACCGACGGTCTAAACCGCTTCAACGGCTACCAATTCAAGGTCTTTTTGCATGATCCCCGTGACGCGGCTTCCCTCTCCGAGAGCTCGGTTTCTTGTATCCTCGAGGATCGCGACGGTATGCTCTGGCTCGGCACCATCGGCGGTGGATTGAATCGATTCGATCCCGCCTCCGAGCGTTTTTTGCATTTCAGGCACGATCCGAACAATCCCCAAAGCCTGAGCCACGATGTCGTCCAATCGCTTTGCCTTGACAGAAAAGGTCGTCTTTGGGTTGGCACCTCGAACGGACTCGCCATGCTGGAGCCCGACGCATCGGGACGCTTCACGCGCTATCGACACGATCCCAACGACGCCGGCAGCCTGAGCCCTGCCATTCTCGCCCTGTTCGTGGATCGATTGGGCGATCTCTGGATCGGCACCTATGGGGGAGGCTTGAACAGGCTGGACCCCGACTCTCCCGGCCGCATTGTCCATTACCGCCTCGGTGGAAAAGAAACCGGTCGATCGGGCCATAATCGGGTTTGGGCGATCCATCAGGACCACAAGGGTATCCTGTGGGTCGGCACGGAAAACGGCTTGCTTTTCCTGAACCCCGAAGGCGGTCAATTGAGCCGCTTCCGCCTCGAGACCGGCGCTGTCGATGACCCGGGCGATCGCGATATTCGCGCCATTTGGGAAGACCGATACGGGTATCTTTGGCTGGGCACCCGCAAAGACGGGATCGCCATGCTCGATCCCGAGCGGAGTCGTTGCGAGACCCATAGACCCGATTGGAAAAACCCCTACAGCTTGAGCTACCGTTACGTTACCGCCATATACGAGGATCGCGGCGGTACGTTGTGGTTTGCAACCAGACAAATGGGCTTGAACAAGCTCAACCGGGCCGGCATGCGCTTCGGCCATTACCGACTTTTCGGCAAAGCCTCCGGTTATCTGCCGCTCGATGTGATGTCGATCCGGGAAGACAGCACCGGCATGCTCTGGATCGGCACGCCCGAAGGATTGCTGCAATTCGGTCGGGACAAGGAGTTGGTATCCCATTACCGGCATGATCCGGATAAGTCCGACAGCTTGAGCAACGACCGGGTTTGGACCATTTTTGAAGACAGGCAGGGCCCTCTGTGGTTCGGCACCGACGAAGGCTTGAACAGACTGGAGCGGGATGGGGCCACAGGGGGAAATGGGCGCTTTACCTCCTTCCATAGCACGGCCGGCGATCCTGGTAGCTTGAGCCATGACGTGGTGGTCAGCATCATGCAGGATCGCAGCAGCACGCTGTGGATCGGCACCGCCGGGGGAGGTCTCGACCGCTTCGACCGAGAAACCGGAAAGTTCGTGCATGCCCGCCATGAAGAGGGCAATCCGTTCAGCTTGAGTCACGACAAGGTGACCTGTCTCCTCGAGGACCGAAACGGCCTGATTTGGATCGGTACCTATGGCGGCCTGAGCAAGCTCGACCCCGCTCAGCCGGGCCGCTTCGTTCGCTACCGCCCGGATCATACCGACCCGCATAGCTTGAGTCATCGACGAGTCCTGACCATCCATGAATCCCGATCCGGTGTGCTCTGGGTCGGGGCCGACGGCGGTCTGAACAGGTACAACCAGGGTGATGATTCCTTTGTTCAGTATTGGCGCAAGGACGGGCTGCCCAATGATGTGGTTTACGGCATTCTCGAGGATCGCCAGGGTTTTCTCTGGGTGAGCACAAACGGCGGGTTGGCCCGCTTCGATCCCGAGCGGGAGATCTTCAAAACCTACTATGCTGCAGATGGGTTACAAAAAAACCAGTTCCAGTTCGGTGCTTATTTCAGAAATGCCGACGGGAAGCTTTTTTTCGGCGGCGTAAACGGCCTGAACGCATTCGACCCCGACCAGATCACCGACAACGCCATGCCGCCTCCGGTGGTCATCACGGGGTTTCTACTTTTCAACGAGCCTGCGGCAAGCGAAGACCTTCTTTCTCCCTTACAGCTGCCTATCGAGGATGGGGCAGAGATCAGGCTCGCCTACGAGGACAAGTCCTTTTCCTTCGAGTTTGCCGCCCTGGATTATGCCAATCCTGAAAAGAACCGCTATGGCTACAAGTTGGAAGGTATGGATGAGCGCTGGCAGCTCACCGATGCCTCGCGACGCTTTGCCACCTATACCAACCTGGATCCCGGCGATTACGTTTTTCGGGTAAAGGGAAGCAACCGGGACGGCGTCTGGAACGAGCAAGGCGTATCGGTTCGCCTGAGCCTCCTGCCGCCTCCATGGCGAAGCTGGTGGGCCTATACGCTCTATGGTCTCGCCGCGGTTTCCCTGGTTTGCGCCTACCTGTGGTCCCACCACAAAAAATTAGCCTATGAGCGCTCGATCGGCGAGCGTCTGGACAGGAAGGTCAAGGAACGGACGCGGGCGCTGGAGGAAAAGAACCGAGAAATCCTGGACAAGCAGGAGCAGCTCGTCTCCCAGGCAGAGAAGCTCCACCAAATGGACGAGCTCAAGACGCGCTTCTTCACCAACATCTCCCACGAGATCCGCACCCCGCTCACACTGGCTCTGGGCCCGGTCGAGGACCTGCTTTCAGATGGACACGCGCAGGGAAAACAGCGTGGGAAGCTCGAAATGGTCCGGCGCAATATCCACCGGCTCAAGAAACTCATCGACGAGCTGTTGGATATCTCCAAGCTGGAAGCGGGCCGCATGAAACTCCGCGCCCGCAGGGAAAACGCCACCGTCTTTCTCAAGGAATGGACGCATGCCTTCCTTTCTTCGGCGGAACGCAAAGACATCACGATCGTCTTTCAAGCCGATTGCCGGGAAGCACCCTTGTATTTCGATCCCGACAAGTTGGAAAAGGTCCTTGGCAACTTGCTCACCAACAGCGTCAAGTTCACCCCGGAAGGTGGTAAGATCCTCGTGCGCGTCGACAGCGGCGACCCTGATTTTTTGAGCGTTACCGTCAAAGACACCGGACCGGGCATTCCCGCCGACCAGCTTCCCTTTGTCTTCGACAGGTTCTACCAGGCCCAGGGCCCGGCCACCGATTCGGTGTCGGGCAGCGGCGTCGGTCTCGCTCTCGCCAAGGAGCTGGTCCTGCTCCATGGAGGAGAAATCGAGATCGACAGCGAGCCCGGTTTCGGCTGTGAGATCGTCGTCCGCCTGCCAAAAGGGAAGGCGCATTTGGCAAGCGATGCGTTCCTCGAGCCCGGAATCACCGCGGATGAGGCACCGCCAAGACCCTCACCGGCAGACACCCGCGTCTATTTCGAGGAAGCATTGCCGACCCCGGAGCGGGGCTCGCCCTGGGACAATCCCGAGGAAAGCGCGGTCGTCCTGGTCGTCGAAGACCACGCCGAGGTACGTGCCTATCTTCGCGAGCACCTGGAATCGGTCTATCGCGTTATCGAAGCCGATAACGGGGAAACGGGCCTGATGATGGCGCTGGAGCTGGTGCCCGACCTGGTGCTCAGCGATGTCAGGATGCCGGGTATGGATGGCTTCGCGCTTTGCCGAAGGTTGAAGACCGATGAGAAGACCAGCCATATCCCGGTGGTCCTGTTAACGGCCAAGGCTACGACGAAAAGCAATATCACCGGTTTGGAAACGGGTGCCGACGACTACCTGGTCAAACCCTTTAACGCTCGGGTGCTGCTGATGCGGATCCACAATCTGATCGAGAGCCGGCGCCGGCTGAGAGAACGGTTCAGCCGGGAAATGATCCTGAAACCTACGGAGATCGCCATCACCTCGGCGGATCAGGTCTTTCTGCAGAAGGCGGTCGCTACCTTGGAGCGCTATATGGGCGACAGCCGGTTCGGCGTCTACGAGCTCGCCGAGGAGCTGGGGTTCAGCCGAAGGCAGCTGCAACGCAAGCTCAAGGCGCTCACGAACAAGACGCCCGCCGTGTTTATCCGGCAGATCCGCTTGGAGCGGGCGGCACAGCTCTTAAAAGAAAGGGCCGGCAACGTGGCCGAGGTTGCCTACGCGGTCGGCTTCAACAAACCACAATATTTTTCCACTTTGTTTCGCGAGACTTTCGGCAAGAACCCCTCGGAATATGCCGCCCAGTGGGTCAGGGACAGTCCTCACGGGGGCAGGTAGGGCAACTATCCATGCCGCCGCAGCTCCCTCCCCCTTCCTCGGTGGTTGAATCTTGGGGTGCCGGGCCACCACCTATCCTTTTTTGGCGATCGGCATCCAACATCGTGATAAAGCTGCTCACCCTGAGGTCCTCGAGATGTAACTTTTTTTTCGGCATTTTTGATTCCTCCTAGGTCCCAGAAGGACCTGAGCAGATGGTACAAAAATGCTTCGCCCCAAATGGGACATTCTGATACCAGTAAGGGGACACGACACGTATTTCCCATTCGACCATCGGGATTCAGCTTGAATACAATCGCATCTCTGCGTCCCTGCGCCGTCGTCTCGAACGCACCGGCGGTGACCGGATAATCCAGGGAGTAGGTGGTTCCCACGCCTGCTTACTTCATTTCCCGTGGCTCTGTGTTCACCAAGAATGATATCAGCATAACACGAATCATGGCCTGATACTCGGATGAGAGGCCCGATGATACCAGGGCGACAAACCGTGACCTGAGAAGGTCTTCACGGAGGGTGGCCCGGGCCAGAATACCCTACGGCGGGCCCATGTGGAATTCCGACTCCAAGGAAGTGATGAAGCGGAAACCTAGAATCGGCTAGCGCTAGCAAAATGAGCAGATTCATACCATCCGCAAAGCCTTGAGAAATAGTTGACCGCTTCCTGCCCGGTGCCATTCAAGACATTTTGATTTTGGATCGAATGCCGGCATTGATTTAGGTAGGCCCGAATGCCGGCGGAACGGGGCCCGGAGGGGTCGCTCTTTTGAGGAATTGACTTTGGCGGTGGGCTGGATTAAGGTTAGGCCGAGACAACATGGAGGGATCGATCGATGAGCAACCCCCGAACCACGTTGCGCCCCGTAAAGCCCGATGACCTGGATTTTCTTCGCGAGGTCTATGCCTCCACCCGTGAGGAGGAGATGTCGATCAGCGGCTGGCCGGCGGAGCAGGTAAAAACCTTCCTGGATCAGCAATTCCATTTCCAGGACACCTACTACAAGCAGGAATTTCCCGACGCCCAGTACAGCATCGTCGAGTTGGAAGGCAAATCCATCGGCCGCCTCTACCTGGACCGGCGGGAAGAGGAACACCGCATCATCGACATCGCGCTGTTACCGGAATACCGCGGCAAGGGCTTGGGCGGCGCCCTGATGAAAGAGATCCTGGATGAGGCCGATCGGGCGGGCAAGCCGGTGGGCATCCACGTGGAGCGCAACAACCCGGCCATGCACCTCTACCAACGGCTGGGTTTCGTGAAGACCGGGGAGCACGGTTTGTATTACTTGATGGTCTGGAACGGCTGACCCGTTTCTCCTTGTTCTTGAACGAGGTAGGAGGCGCTGCTTTTGCAGGGTTGAAAAGCAGCGCCGACCGAACATGTTGCGCCTATCCCTTTACCTGTTCCAGCTTTTCCTGGAGTTCCCCCAATAAATCCTCTAAGAACTCCATCAGGCGGCTGATATCTTCCGTGAATTCGAAACACTCATCCTCGTCCTCGAGATTATTCATTCCCTCCTCCAGAACTGCCGTCAATGCCTTTTGGTCCGGGGGTAAGCCGTTTTTGATGTAACCCAATGCATAGACTTGGAACAATTGAACGTAACCCACGGCCAGATCGGGGTGCGCCTCTTGAAATGCACGAGCGGTTTGCTCGGCTTCTTCCAGGCGTCGGGTTATGGCAAGACACCAGGCGATCGAGGCCTGAAGCGAAAAGCCGGCTTCACTGTCAGGGTATAACACCGAAAATTCCCGATGAAAAGCCAACGCCTTTTCCGCGATTTCTTCGTCCGAAAGAGCCTTAATCTGCAAAACATGACTATATTTCTCAGCCCAAGCGTCCAATTCCAAATTCATCTGGTAGTGCCGGTCCAAATCATTCACATCAGTAATACCGGGCACGTGAAAGCGGTGCTTGAGATCGTCCCACACCCTTTCCCAAACGCGCAGTAACTCCTCCACATTTTCCGAATCGCCGGAGTCGGGTTCCGTATCCCAATCGCTGAAGTCGTCTTCTAAATCCGGGTCGTATTCCAATTCAACGGCATCGTGAAACATCTCCAACGATGTTTGATCGGGCAGGAATCGCTCCCACAAAATACAGGCGGCCAGACTCAAAAAATCCTGATCGCTTGCGGATAAAGATTCCTCGCAAGCCTCGACCCAGTCACGACCGACGGACCAGGCGGAGCGGCGCCCCTCGCTATCCCGGATAAATGTATCCCGCGTGATCGATATTTTGCCGATTTCCTCCAACCTGGCCAGAATGGCGTCCGTCGTTAACTTTCTTACGCGCGAGGGCGTCCAGATCTCTCGTTCCTCTGGGACTCGCTTGGAGTAGGCGAGGCTGTCCTCGAAGACTTTGGCCAGGGCGTAGGGGTGTAGGTAGGGTCCATAGGCATCGACCACTTCCCGGGGGTATTGCCCGGGCTCTTTATAAAAGCCGTCAACGTCCAACAGCATCTGTCCGTTCAACGTTCTTTTGAGATATTGCAATTCCTCTTTTTCTTCCCGGTCTTTCAGCGTTCGCAATCCCAATTCAAGGAAGTGCTGCGCTCGTTCAAGATCAGGCAACATGCCGTTATGCTCACGACCGTCGGTCAAGGCGGATACCAGTTCCCTGTAACCTTCCACATTTCCGGGGTCCGCGGATATCAGTTTCTCAGCCCATTGTTCCGCTTCTTCTTGACGACCGGCGGTCCAAAGAAATAGGATCCGCGAATAGCGCAACCAATCACAGGCTTCGCTGTCGGGGAAGGTCCGGTGGAACTCGTCGACGAAACACAAGCTCCAACGAGCAAGTTCTTCGTCCTCATCGACCACGAGCTTCAAGGTGTCATCCAATTCTTCCACCCAGGCATGGGGTTTGTAAAAGCCGAACAGCCCTTTGCAGTCCTCGATCCTGGTTTGATCCGCGAACAAACCGTGGCTGTGAACGGCGTCCCATACGCGTTTCCAGGGCTCGAGCGAATCTTCGGGATCCTCTTCCATAAATCCGTCGGACACCCAATCGCTCAACATTTCGACCGAGGGTTTTTCCGCCGAAAGCCTTTCCCACAGGATGCAGGCGGCCAGAGCAACGAAATCCTTGTCTCGATTGGTCAAAGAACCGGACGGAGCAGCCTTCACCCAGTCTTTGCCGATATCCCAAGCCGAATCATGGGATTGACACGCGGAGATAAAGGCTTCTTCATGGAAATCCACTCCCAACCGCTGCAATTGTTCGATAACGGATCGGGTCGACATTTCGCGAACCGCATCGGGGTACCAAAGAAGAACATCGGACAAGCCTTTTTCGGACCGTCCCACGGGGATTTTGGCCAGGATGCTGGATGTGTAGGTGGTCGTCCAGGGGTTCAAGGTTTCTCTTTTATTGATTTGGAGGCAACATTTCTTGTATTTCTTCCCACTGCCGCAGGGACAGGGGTTATTCCGTCCTATCTTCAATTGAATCCTCTTTCACTATTTCTATCCGCGAATAATAACCCCAAAAATACGAAAAGCGCCTTGCGGCGCTTTTTTGGGTTCGATGATGCATTTGTCGCGGATGCCTTAGAGGCATTTTATTTGGACCTCCGATCTCCTGACGGGGATTCGTCGGTTTTCGATTCCCACACTATAGCACTGAAGAGAAGAAAAGCAGCGTTCCAATTCGGTGTATTTAAAAGTGAGGTTGTCATGGGTATGGGTCATGGTCAACGGCGTCGGGACGCAGAGAATGCGCAAGAACAGAGGCTCCTTCAACCACCGTTCACGCGGCGGTATCGACTGTTGACGCGTGATGACATAATATCCTGCCGCTGAAGACACACTTTCTTACCTTAAGGACTGGTATGGATGATCTTGTATCTAAAGCATCACGAGTCCTAGTGAAGAAAAGAGGAGAAATTGAACCATGAAAAAGCTTGCTACCATCATGATCACCCTGACGCTCGCCACGCTCGCATTCGCCGGCGAAATCACCGACCACCCCGTCGCCTATTGGGGCTTCGATAACGATTTGAACGACGAAGGTCTGGGCGGTACTGTGGCCGCGCTGCATTGCCGAGCCCATCCCGGTTGGCAAGCTCGCGCATGACCTCGACGCCGCTGAATTCACGATGGGCCGGATCCTCGACCAGCCGCTGCTGCAACCGTTTGGCGCGTGAAATCAGGTCCGGCGCCCAAGACCCGTCGACTTCCAACAGGCTGATCGTGGTGAAATCGCCGATGACCCGGTTCATCTCGGGATGAACGGGAAGGCGATTGAACAGCGTGAGGTTGAGACAGAAATGCGGGTCGGCCGACCACCTGGCCGGCACATCGCTGTAGAGCGTGGCCAGAACCACGGAGGGCGACAAACCGGCGCGAGCGGCCTTTTGGGAAAACGACTGAAAGCTCTCCGCGGACAGGCTGCCTGCCAGGCGGGTGAAGCAAGGTTTTCCGATGCGGGCCGGTTCCATGGCCAGGGGAAGGTCCGGTTCCGGCGGTAAGGAGGCGAGTCGAGCCCGCCAATAGTCGGCGGCACGCTCATAGGCCGAAGTGCTTCGAAAGGCCCGCTCAGCGATGACATAATCCCGAAAGCTGAGATCGGGCAGTGACTCGAGTGTTTCATTACCGTAGCGCGCATGCCATTCCTCGAATAAGGGTCCGGGTACCCCCAATTCCATGTCCACTGAGATCATTAATCCCACTTCAGATTACTGTAATTTTTACTTCACACTCATTTTAGTTGTTGCTCTCGTTACTCTCTTCCAAACCTTCAACTTTTTTACAGAATGGGGCCTCCAGAAGTGACTTTCAGGGACCTTGGCTCGGGAATGGGACCACCTGACAGTCGCCAAAGGGCTTTACTTCCCGGGATGAAGACCCCTTTACGGGGGCAAAGGTGGTTCCGTTCCCGGGAGAGGTGCCGGTTGATGGGAGCCGAACCTATTTTTTCCCCTAAAAATGGCACAACCATTCGCCGGAGAAGGTTGTTGTTCCGAGAATAATGACCTGCTCTTGTGTCTTGACCTGTTCAAATTCCGAGCAGAAGTTGTTAAATTTTCGGCACGGCAGGATGATTACCGGGATTGGAACACCCTTTCCGGTGAAATTTGGAGTCATGCTCAAATTTGAAAGCGCAATTTCAGCCTGAAAAAGCCCGGCTCCGGTGCGGAGAGTTGTATTTTGGAAATCAACAATCCCGAGGCTCGGGAATGATTGTCCTGTTGGGATCGACAGACGGATCTCTTCCCCGAAAGGTAGCCGCTTTCCAGGCGCGGAGTTTGAGGTTTTCCCGGGAGCCCCATTCGCAACACGCAGCGCGACGAGGGGGGAATATGAATGGTAATGAGCTTTCGGATGCGACTTTTTGATACGGAAAGCAAGCCGCCTCATTTCGCTATGGCGAAATGAACGGCTTGCAGCCCGCGAGACGCGGGCGCTCCCGGGAAAACCCCAAAGTGGGCGCATTCGTGGCGGAAGCCCCGAAACCTTGCAACCGGCAACTTGAAACTTGGCACTTGCTTCATTCTTTTTTCATAGATGGTGATCAAGTTAGGGTTAACGAACGGGGTCGATCGTGCAAGAATGGCCTCGAAACCGAGTTGTGGAGGGACGGATGACACGGGTAGCGCTTATTTTCGGCGGGCAGAGTCCCGAGCATGAGGTTTCCATCGTTTCGGCGCGCTATGTTTACAGTCAGTTGCGCGAGGCCGGTTACAGCGTGTTGCCCGTGGGCATCGATCGGTCCGGCGGTTGGCATTTCGGCGGGCATGCTTTTGAAACCCTTTGTCAAAACCCGGTGCCCAAAGGCGAGGGCCTCACCTCCCTGGCCGCCATGGACGTGGACGTGGTTTTCCCCATCATTCACGGGTTGACCGGTGAGGACGGCTCGATCCAGGGTTATTGCAACCTGTTGGGCCTGCCTTGGGTGGGCAGCGACGTGTTGAGCGCTTCGCTGTGCTGGGACAAACTGGCGGCGCGGGCCGTTTTGCTGGAACACGGCATCCCTCAACCGCCCTATCTGGCCCTGTATCGCGAGAACTACGACCCGGACGTTACCGCGACCCAGGTAGCCGAACAGTTGGGCTTCCCCGTGTTCGTGAAACCAGCGCGGGCCGGTTCCAGCATCGGGATATCCAAGGTCAACCAACCCGAGAACCTGGCCGCGGCCCTTGAAAATGCCTTTCGCTTCGACTACCGGGTGTTGGTGGAGCCGGGTCTTGAAGCCAGGGAGATTGAAATCGCCGGACTGGGGGCCCAGGATCCGCAACTTTCCATTCCCGCCCGCATCATCCCCGAAAACGAGTTCTACGATTTCGAGGAAAAGTACCTCAACGGCCGCACCACCTTCGAGGTGCCCGCCCGCATCGAGCCCCATGTTCTGGAACGCATGCACGACATTGCCCGGCGCGCCTGGCTCGCCCTGAACTGCTACGGCATGGCCCGCATCGATTTCCTGGTCACCGATGACGAGGTCTTCCTGAACGAAATCAATACGCACCCCGGGTTCACTTCCATTTCCATGTACCCGCGACTGATGCGCGAGAGCGGCGTGCCCACCCCCGAACTGATGCGGCGCCTGGTGCAACTGGCCCTGGACCGGGACCGCCTGCAAGCGGTGACGCGCGATTTCCAGTCCGGCCGCGACTGGTTCAAGGGGTGAGGCGTGATCAAAAAGGACATCGTGGAACAACTCCATGAAGAGCATGGCGGCATGACCTTGCCGGAAACAGAGGAACATGTCAACACCTTGCTGGAACTGCTGAAGGACGCCATGGACCGCGAGGATGTCACCATCACCCACTTCGGCAAGTTCCGGCACAAACACCGCAAGGTTCGCGAGATCATCCTGCCCAGCGGCAAAAAGCAATTGACCAACGCTACCGATCGCATCCAGTTCCTGCCCAGCCCGGCCTTGAAAACCAAGATCAACAGCGAATCTTGATGTGACGAGCGTCATCTTCCCGCCTTATTTTCCGGAAAACTGAGCCGAACCCGGTCCGCGGATCGCTTTATAGAAATGAAGGGGCTCACGGCCCCGTTTGACAACCCGAATGATCCGGGGGGAGCGTAGGGGCTACACTTTCGGATGCGTAACCGATAGAATGGTAGTGCATCCCAAGCAGCATCCGTGGTTGGCGGTCGATCCGGGTATAAGGAGGTTGTACCGTGAGAGGAGCAGGTGGAACGGAGGGCGGCGTCGGCCGATTCTTCATTGGTTTTGTCATGCTGTGTGCCGGCGGGTACATGTTTTTCAACTCGATTCACGTAACCCAACACTGGGGCCTGGGCCGATCCATTTTCAGCGTGGGCGGTTTCGGCATCACCTCGGGCATGGTTTTGGTGCCCTTCATCTTCGGCGTAGGCATGATCTTCTACAGCGCCAAAAACTTCATCGGCTGGCTCTTGACCATCGGTTCTCTTTCGGCCCTGGTTTTCGGCGTCATCGCGTCGATCAACTTCCGCATGGAACGCCTCACGGCCTTCGAGTTGATCGTCATCCTGGTGCTGTTCATCGGCGGCTTGGGCATGTTCCTCAGTTCCCTGAGAGATATGGATCGATCGGGCGACAAGGATGTGGACGATATTCGCAGCCGGTACAAGCTTTAGCGTTTGGCGGAAATCATAACGGGCTGTTCCATGGCGTCCAATCGCTTCTTCAACGGGTCGATCAGGACCGCTTTCTCGGCGGGCGTGGCTTGAAGGGTCTTGCGGCTGTCGGCGAACCGTTGGCGGCGGTAATCGACCTGACGGCCGTTCTTCCAAAACCGCAAACAAACGTGTTCTCCCGTGGCCAGGCCTGTTCGACCCACGTAACCGATCACCTGGCCGCGCTTTACCTTAACCCCGGATTCGATACCCTCGGCAATGCGGCTCATGTGCAGGTATTGGGTTTCGTAGACGGCGTCGTGCTTCAGTTTCACATAGCGGCCGTTGTAACGGGCGCGGCGGGCCTCGGTCACCTCGCCGTCGGCCATGGCCAGAATGGGCGTGCCCTCGGGCGCGGCGTAATCGGTACCCAGATGCGCCTTATAGCGTTTCTGGACGGGGTGGAACCGCCTCCCCGCGTAATGGGAGGAAACACGGCCGCCCTTGATGGGCGCGCGCAGGAAATCAGTGCGGACGCCCTTGCCGCTTTCGTCCAAATAGAGCGTCTCGTGTTCCTTGTCATAGAGAAAGGCGTAGTGTTCGGTTTCTCCCCGAGCAAACCAGGCGGCCTTGATGCGACCCAAGCCGACCGCCTTGCCTGCCGCGATTTCTTCCTCGAAGATCAGCCTGAAGCGATCGCCCGGCTGCAACTTCCGAAAATCGATCCGCTTGTGGAAGACATCGGCCAGGGCGTTGGTCAACTGCTTGGGTAAACCCTGTCCGGTCAGTGCGTGGTACAGCGACGTTTCGATAACCCCGAAAACCTCGCGCTCGCGGAGGCGCTTCAATTTCCGCCCGCGATAAACCTTTACGCTCTCGTTCAGGTCGAAGACTACGAAGTCCTGCTTGTTCTCCTCGTAAACCAGGTAACGCAAGGCATCTTCCCGTTCGATGTCGTGCAGGGCCAGAATGGGACGGCCGGCCTGGATACGACGCACGTCGAACACGCCGCGGGAGGCGCGGACGGTATCTTGGATGCGGTCGGGATGAACGCCCCGTTCAACCAGGATCACGGCCAGGCTGCTTTGAGGCGCTACTTTGTGCCGATGAACCCGGTAATTGCCGAAGGGCAGATCGTAGGCGGCTCCCAAGTGGTCGTTTTCGTTGAAGATGCCGGTTCGGTCGGGTACTTCATTCGGTGCGCCGGCAAGAAGGGTTCCCACGCACAAGAGCACTAAGGCAGAGTACATAATTGGTTCCTGAATGATGAGATCAGATGAACATCAGAATGGAATGGTTCCGAATCGCGGCAAGCTACAAACCGCACGAGCCTCACGGGCGCTTAATGTATCAGTTTCGTCGATGTTTTGTCAAATTCTGCACATTCTCCGGACAAAACCGCCGCCCGAGGTCATAACCGCGGAACATCTACATCCCGCTCATGCCGTTTGTGGTTGCCGGTTCCCGTGAAGATCGAGGGTGAGCCGGGCCGCCGGCCCCGATCTAATAGGTGTAACAGGGGTCGGTCGGCAGATAAAAAGGCGCCCCAACAATAGTTGGGGCGACCGGAAGGTGGGAAAATGAAAAACAAATTGCTCACCTTGGGTTAAGCAAAAGCAGTGCCAATGCTGCAATGTTAACTCTGCCAAGGGGAGCGGCCTGTCAAAATGGCATGGGGTGCCAATTTATGGCACCCGTGGCAACAGTAGTGACAATTGCTGTCGCTTTTGGGAGATACATCAAGGAGAACCGGGCGACTCGTTTTCCAGAGGAAGGGCGCGATAACTGATCGGGGTCAACAGCGGCAGCACGTGAAGATCGCGTAGAATGGCTTTGACCATGCCAAGGCGATGTTTAACACCGGCTTTTTCGTCCGGCAGATCCGCGTTGTAGGCAAACACGAACACTCGCTCGCCGCGTTGCACGTAGCCCACCAGCCAGCCCAGACCCTGGCCGTCGGAGCCGGTTTTGCCGTGCAGGGTGTAGCCGTCGGCCCGCTCCAGCACCATCATCTCGCGAACCTGTTGCATGTGTTTGCGCTGAAAGGGGAGTTCATTCCTGACGAGTTTGGTCAGGAAATCCACCTGTTCGTCGGGGGAAATCGCCAGGGAGGAATCCAGCCAGAAATCAGTTAAACCGCCGTCGATATCGCGATTGCCGTAGGCCAGGCGGTCCAATTGGCGCTGCATCCGGGTTTGACCGATGCCGGTAGCCGTTTCCTGGAAGTACCAGACCGCGGAAGTGCGCAGGGCCGAAGCCAGGGTGTGATCCTCGGCCCAACTGCCGCGCACCTGGGGGTAGCGCTGGGGATGGAAGGGCAACAGGTGATCGGGTCCGCTTGCCACGCCCGTATCCAGGGCAATCAGCGCATGCGGCAGTTTGAAGGTAGAGCACGGTGAAAAGCGGGCGGCGCAACGCTCGGGATTGTAACGCAGGGTGCGTCCGGTCTCCAAGTCACGGAGCACAAAAGCACCGTCGAAACCCTTGAAATGTCTGCCCAGATCGATAGGCGCCCGATGACAGGAGGTGATCACGGAAAGGAGGAAGAGAGCCGGAAGGATACGTGGTAGGGTCATAGTGTCAACTCCTTATCGAGAACGTAAGACGGGGCCCGTCTCGAAGATCGATCCGGGCCCCGGCTTGTTGCGCTGCGGTAATTGAAAGTGCAGGAGAACCGGGAACCCGTGCCTTGCAAGGCGGCGGGCCCCCGGATGGAGCGCTGCGGTAATTGATCGTCGGGCGGCTGAAAAGTACGGCGCCCGCGGGCGGTTGTCCTTGCGACCGACCCGCTGTTTACATTGCCTAATTTGCAGCCGGGGTTTGAAACCTGTATGAAAGCGATGTGAAAAGGAAATGAATGTAAATGAAGGACTGAATCGACGGATCACACTCAACAACCCGATTCGATTCCATCAATCCATAACGTTGTTTCTTCGCCGTCGAAGGGGAAGTCCAACGGAAATCTTTCATATACAAAATGGGGGCACTAGGATTTCTGTAGAAATCCTCGATTCACAAAATGGGAAATGCAAGATTTCCGGAGAAATCCTCGATACACAAAATGGGAAATGCAAGATTTCCGGAGAAATCCTCGATTCACAAAATGGGAAACGCAAGATCTCCATGGAAATCCTCGATACACAAAATGGGAAATCAAGGAATCCAATGGGATTCCTTCTTATACAAATCTGCGATGCCCGGGATCGATTCCCATTCCCAGATGTTCCAAATGGTATTTCGGGGAATCGGGCAAGCATGTCGACTTACCTTGTTGACGATCGAGAAATCCGGTAGCCGTTATCCTTGCATCCTCCCTCCGTGCAAAATTTTTCTCCGAATCGCTTGACAGGGAGGAACGGCGCGCATATATTTCAACACATGTTGAAAATTCAACACACAGTACTGAAACAAACCACGGGGATCCCCAATGACTTCCAAAGGAACCAAACTCAGCAAGCGCGAACAAGAGGTTATGGAGTTGCTGTACCGGCAGGGTGAGATGTCCGCCTCCGATATCCAGGCGGGCATGACCGACGCGCCTACCAATTCCGCCGTTCGCTCCATTCTCCGCCTTCTGGTGGAGAAGGGCCACGCCCTGCGCAAGCAGGACGGGTTTCGCTATCTCTATGCGCCCGCGGTCGGCCGCGATCAAGCCGGCCGCTCGGCGCTCAAGAACCTGCTCAAGACCTTTTTCCAGGGTTCGCCCCAAAAGGCCTTTGTCCAACTGGTCGACCTGTCCAAGGAAGAGATGGCGGAAGAGGACTGGGAGCGTCTCAGCAACCTGATTCAAAAAGCCAAAGAGGAGGAACGCTGATGTTGCTAACCGCCTCCGTCCTGCCTTTTGCCGCGCTTGTCCTGAAAAGCTGCCTGATCATCCTCACCGCCCTGGTCGTTGTACGCCTGTTGCGACGCGCGTCGGCCGCGATGCGCTGTGCGGTTTGGACCACGGCCCTCTATGCCGTATTGTTCCTGCCGCTCGCCACCTGGTTATTACCGTCCTGGCGGTTGGGATGGTTCCCGCGAGCACCACAGTCCGTTGTGGAAACGACCCTGAAGCCAATCACGTCGCCGGTGATCTCGGCACAGGCGGAATCTGTCGAGCCGCAACCCCAAGCGGTCGCCGTTCCGGCTGAGACCGGGTATGTGCATACGCCCGCGCTTCCCGCATGGGCCGGCATATCCGCAATCGGTTGGCCTCGGGCTGTATTTTCACTTTGGTTGGCCGTGACCATGCTTTTACTGGTTCGCGTTCTGGTCGCCCAATTCCACGCCAGGCGATTGTCGAGAAGCGCATGTGCTCCAAAAGGAGATGCACTGCCGCGACTCACGCGACTGCTGGCCACCGAATTGGGTCTGCGCCGTCCCGTCCGTACGGCGCTTTGTCCCCGTATTCAGGCACCGCTCGGCTGGGGTTACCTGCGGCCCGTCATTTTACTGCCCATGGAGGCGGAAGACTGGTCCGAGGAACGGTTACGCCCCGTGTTGATCCATGAACTGGCCCATATCAAGCGCGGCGATGTTCACACGCATCTCATCGCCCAATTGACCGGCGCCGTCTGGTGGTTCAACCCGCTGGTGCGCATCTTGATCAAGGGATTGATCGATGACCGCGAACGAGCTTGTGATGATCACGTGTTGCTCCTGGGAACGTCCGGTCCGGCTTATGCCGGGCATCTGGTCGCCATCGCCAGACAATTTTCGGCGCGCGGCTCCCTGGCCGCTGCCGTCAGCATGGCCCATCATTCTCAACTGGAGGGACGTCTCATGTCCATTCTCGATCGTCACCAAAAGCGTCAGACCCAAGTAAAAAAGCATTGGTTGATTCCCGTCCTGGCCGCATGTATGCTGCTGCCCCTTATCATCGCTCATCCCGGACCCAAGTCCGAACCGGAACCCGCCCCCTATGAACCCACGGCGCCGATCGCGTTGGAACCCATGGAGCCGGCGCAAGACGAACCGAAGCCCAGGGTTGTCAAGGAACCCCTGGAAGAGTTGAACGAGGAACAAGAACGCGTCGCGGCAGAGGCGGGCCTGGCCGAACGCTTCTCCGAGCGCGACATTCGCTATATCTTCGCCAATGAAATCGACCTGGATACCCTGGACACCTATCGGCAGGTTGGCGGCTGGGGGCGTTTCAGCACCCGCGACCTGCATTACCTGATCGATAAGGGCGTCACCGCGGATCACATCGAGGCCATGCGCAAAGCCCGCCTGCTTGATCGTTTTTCCGCCCGCGATATCTTCTACCTGTTGGCAAAAGAAGTCCCGCTGGACTTTATCGAGGACCTTCGCGAGGAGTCGTTGTTGAATCGGTACAGCGCCAGGGACATGCAATACCTTTATGAGAAAAAGGTGTCCCTGGATTACCTGGTCGGCCTTCGGGATGCCGATTTGATCAATCGCTACTCCGGGCACGACGTCCGTTTCCTGTCTGAAAAGCAGGTGCCGATCGAGTACCTGGACCTGATGAACCGGGCCGACATGATCAACCGCTGGTCCGCGCACGATGTCCACTATCTCTACAGCAAGAACGTGGACATCGACAAACTTGCGGGCTTCCAGGAAGCCGATATCATCAACCGGTTCTCGGCTCATGACACTGTTGCTCTGCTCAATGCCGAAGTTCCGATCGAGCATTTGGAAGCGGTCAAGGACGCCGGGTTGATCAACCGTTTTTCCGCGCACGATTTGACCTTTATGTATAAGGAAGGGGTAGACCTGACCTATCTGGACGCGGTTAATGAGATCGGTTTGATCAATCGGTTCTCGGCCCACGACCTGCATTTTCTCTCGGCCAAACAGATGCCCATGGACTATCTTCAGTCCGTTAATGAAGCGGGTTATATCGATCGGTTCTCGGCTCATGACCTGGTCTTCCTGCAAGGCAGCGACATGCCGGTCGATCACTTGGACGAGTTCGGCAATCGCGGCCTGATCAATGATTTGTCGGCCTACAGCATCGAATTTCTGTACCGCAACCCGGTGCCATTCGACTTCATTACCAGGCTGAAGCAAGAGCACCTCTTGCGTTATTTCGACGGCGAGGACCTGCATCACCTGCATCGGCGCGGCGTTACCCTGGACGAAATCCGCGACGCGGAAAGCCGGGGGCTTCTGTCCAAGCGCTACAAGAAGACCAAGATCACCGACATTTTCCCTTAGGGTTCTTCCCGAACCACCAAAGGCCGCGTGCGGGGTTTCTCCGTACGCGGCTTTTTTTGTATCCGAGAGCTTCGGACAAAGCCGGTCGGTCTTTCATTTGCTTGACTTTTAACAGCATTGCTACTAGTTTTAAGGTCTGAACCCGTTTAACCCCTAGTCGTAATGACCCGTCCTTAATGGAGCGAGTGGATGTATCGGAAGGTCAGGAAACAGGTTGACGCCAAACAGTCGTCGATCCAAATGGAAGAGGATCATTCGGAGAAGACCCGGACCCGCTCTTTGTGGGAGCCGCCCGGCATCGTCGATCAGCAAAATGCAGAGGACGAAGATTTTCGGCAGCACCACTTCGAGGCGACCGGGTTGGAACTCAGGCAATCGAAAGGCGCGATCACTGCACAGGAACAAGGACGCCTGGGCGTGCTTCAGGCCAAGATGGATGATTATTGGGCCCGGGAAAAGAAACGTGGAAGCGGTTCTCATCATCACATCGGCAATATTTCGATCTTTCCCCCGGAGGGCCGTCCCGAAACGAAGATTCCTCCCGCCCTTGCCGCCGGCATGGGGCCGATTCAGAAAAAGAACGATACCGGTCTTCCCGACAAATTGAAGACGAATGTGGAACACATGTCGGGCGAATCAATGGACGGCGTGGAAGTAAACTACGATTCACCGGAGCCGGCGCGTATGCAGGCTTTGGCTTTTACCAAGGGCGATGTGATTCACCTGGGGCCGGGCCAGGAGAGTCATTTGCCACACGAGGCCTGGCACGTGGCGCAACAGAAACAGGGCCGCGTGGGGGCGACCCGGCAGTTGGACGGCGTGGGCTTGAATGACAACGCGACCCTGGAAAAAGAAGCGGACACCATGGGCGAGAAGGCGCAAAGCGCCGCACCCCCGGCCGAGTCGCCCCAAAGCGCGGCGGGCGGCAGTTCCTCATCGGGCGCCTCCTCGCAGGGCGTCGTCCAAAGAGTCATTGGTCCCCACATGGTCGGGGCGGCGGTGGTCAACACCAAAACCAGTCTTTTCTATAATGTGGTTGCCTTTGATCGCGGTAAGTATATATTGAAGCACCGCTACGGCCTTGATTACCCGGATGAAAGAGTCGATCCTGACGATCCCGATTATAAAGTGGTTAAAACACCGCAACAGAATCGTTCGTCTTCCCAATCGCAAGATGAACACCAACACGATACGAAACATGAGCTGCCCCAAAGCTCCAGCCATGCCACAACCTCCTCCGGTTCTTCACTCTCGAGACAAAGGTCTGTAACGGAGAGCTATTACCGGGGTAGAAAAAGCGAGATCGAGGAGCGGTGGCCCGCTCTGCGGCAGAGAGCAGGTCGTGCCCTACAGCAACTCAGGGGCATCGTTGAATCTGAAAAACAAGCTACCGGTCATGACGTTTTCTACAATGCGGCCGGTTTGGGCGCCTATACCCTGCACCAAATCATCAAAACCATCTACGAGGCCCATCACGGTACCCGAGTTCGCAATTTTGAATTTCTGAGGGCTCCCGGTACCCAGGTCAAAGATGAAACCCGGCAGGGTCCCCGGCAATTTTTGGAGTCTCGTGGTCAGCATTGGAGCGATCACCAAGACAGGCCGTCTCTGCTTTCAAGCAATATTGCCCTGATGGGCGGTGTGCAGGATCCTTCCGAGAACACCTACGATATTATGCAATCCGGCGGATTATTCGACGTCGATCCCAGAAGGACCGTGGAAATCATTACCACGATGCTCCGCGAATTACAGGTTCCCCGTTCAACCGCCACGCAGATTCTGCAAACCGTAAGAGAGCTGGCCGAGGCAGTAGACAAAATCAAAGAAAGTCAGCGCGGCCCCAAGGGCAAGAAAGAATCGGCGCTTTATCAGATTCTCATTCCCAGGCAACTGACACAAAGACTGGTTTATATCGCCGCGAAAAACGGCCTGGCTCTGGATGAAGAGCTTTCATTCGTCAACCCGGAGCAGGTACTGCGTGCAATAGCACAAGTAGGCGGAAGTTCTGCCGCTTGGGCTGAACGGTATTTAAAAGCCTTTGAGGACATGCGCCCCAAAGAGAAGGCCGAACTGCTTCGTGGGTCGGAGTTTACGAGATATACCCTCGATGCGGCCCAAGATCCGCGTTTTTGGAAGGCCCTGGCCGGTCGTCAGGACCCGCAGGCGCGTATATTGATGCACCCGCAGGCATTTATGCGTCCCGGTCATATCCAGGTGCATACGCGGCTCAACATGTCGGAGGAGACACAACGAACCATCCAAAGCGGGTTGAGACAAATCCATCGGCAAGCCTCCCGGCACGGCGCCATGGGCTCCGATAGATCAGCGACCACGACGACGGCTTCATCACATCAATCACAACCATCTTCATCTTCGTCGCATGGTCAAGATACCAGGTCTCCCCAGCCGGCACGGCGACGACCTGACCGATCCGAACTCATTCAAATCATCTGGGATCTCGTCAATGAGAGTGCAAATTTGAAACGCTTGATCACCAACGGATTACCCGTGATCGCCGGCGGTCGGCGGGAAAACCTCGATGTCGACACCCCTGAACGCATGACGGAAACTGAATTGATCAACCTATACCATTTCCTGAATGCGAGGCGCTGATCAATAGAAGGACACGTTCAAGCCCGGCATCGGCACCCATGGCTTCGGGCTTCCTTGTTTCTCCCGACCCAAAAGCCGATAATGCCTGGGGAGACGGCGCCAATGGGACTTACCGCTCAGGCGAATACCCGCATCGATTGCGGGTTCTACGCCGAAGGGTTTCAGCCAGGCCGACCAGGCCTGCTTCCAGGCGCCGGGCCGCAAGTGGAAGCGGTCGAAACTGTACCAACTTGCTTGCGAATCGACCAGAGCGGCACGATGCTCCCGGCAAAGTGTGGTCAAGCCCCGATGCAGTTCGCCGGCCATCGCCATCATAGGGTCATAGGGGATGCGGCAGCGGAAGTAGTAAATTGACCTGATCATATAATAAAGACCCTTCGAGAGCTTCAAGAGGCTTTCCAGTGGGATTTGCGTAACCACCACGCGGGCATTCAGCGCCTTCAGACGAACCAGAATGCGCTCTAACTGAGCCAATAGGGTTTCCGACGAGGCGCCGTAGATAAGATCGTTGCCGATATCGGTGAGAACGACCGTCAGCTGCTCGGGCTTGTTGCGCTCCAGTTTCCTTAACAGGGAGCCTCTGACGTGACCTTCATACTGCACCAGAACATTGCCTCCCCGAGTCAGGTAGGAACGACCCGGCCCGCTCGCAATATAGACCTCCATGGGCGGTTGAAAAGCCGTCGCCAGACATTGCACGGCGGCGCCGGTGGAGAACCAGAGATTGCTGGCGCCGAACAGAGCGATGGTTTGCTTGGAAGTCATCAGTCCTCCTCAAATAAAGTCTACCTGGAGAGGCCTTGTGATTGAAGATTTTTTAGATTTGTGAAAATCCATGTTGATCAGGTATTTAGAAGAGAAACCCCGGGCGAATTGAAAAGAAATTGAAAAAAAAACCGCTTTTTTTTGAGCCCGTTTTCCCGGCCCTTCCGTTTTTCTCTCTGAATGCGGGACGACGGGCCCGTCTAGCGGGTCCCTTTCCGCGCTCGACGCACTCGCTCCAAAAAACACACACAAGCATGAAGGATGAGTCCGGGGAGTTGGCGCCGACACCCCGGGCGGCATCTGCACCGGAATTACCGAGGTTCTGCGAAGCGAAGCGGACAAAGAGCCGCTTGCCGGAGCAGCCTCAAACACAAGTTACGGGGGAACCGCTCGGGTCGGCAAGCCGTGAGGCATACCGGCCCGGGCATTCTCGCTCAGTCTGACGATGGTTTGCCGCCATTTACCTAAAAAACCATCGCGCTGAAAAAGTTACGGGGGAACCGTCCGGGTTGGAAGGATTGTAAGCCGACCCTCCCGGGCATTCTGCCCCACCGATTACGGGGGAACCGTCCGGGTTGGAAGGATTGTAAGCCGACCCTCCCGGGCATTCTGCCCCAGGTTTTTCGGCTCATCTGATCGCCTTTTTTTCGTTGAACCACCTTTCTCTATTACTGTTCAACCCGGTCGCATGAGCCCCCAAGAGCCCGGTAGCTAGGCTACCGGGCTTTTCCATATAGAGGTGCACGGTATCACCGCACCGCGGTCGTTTCTCACGGTTGGTGAAATATCCGCCCTTTTCTCTAAAGTATTGTGATAATATGTTATCTACTGATTTGGAGAGACCGATGAAATACTTTGGCGGACTTTTTTTCATCTCTTTGGTTTTGGTTGCTCTCTACATTCCCGGGAGTCGCGCAACGGACATTCCCGACAAGATCACCCTGCCCGATCATCGTTGGCAGTTGGACAGTTGTGTGTTTGTATGCGAAGACGGTCGCACCAAAGCAAGTGTCTACGAGTTGTGTGTTGAAAAACCAAGGCTGTCTTGCACGGCTACGCCGTTCTGCATGTTGCCGCCCGGCGGCTGTTGGCCGACTCCCGAGTTCTGATTAAGCTCGCCATGAAATTCTCCACTATTGTCCTGTTGTCGGCGACGCTTTTCTCTTTGATTTCTTGCCGCTCTACGGAAGATGAGGGTTATGACTGGGAAAAGGCGCGGATACCGCTTGCCGGTAATTCCAAGCATCGGTTTCCGATGATCGACAGGACGGTATCCAAGCAATTACAACTACGGGTTCAACAAGCCGAAAGCTTGAAAGATCTCTTCCCGGCCGAGCGAATCGTGATGTTGGAAACCACCGACGAGTCGGTCATCGGCTACATCAATGATCTGGCCTATGTGGACGGTTTCTGGTACGTCGTCGATCGTTTTCAACCGAAGTTGCTGCAATTCCTTGAATCGGGCGCCTTTAGCAAGCAGATCGGCCGAGAGGGGGAGGGGCCGGGAGAGTATGGACAACCTGCCTTTGTCCGCCCCTGCTACGACGGCAATATTGCCCTATATGACAGGCAAAAAAGCCGTATCCATGTGTTTACACGGGACGGGACCTGGATAAAATCCACACCAATCGCTTTCGGCGGCATGTATTACCCTGACGCGCCTTTCATTTGGGACGATAAGGACCGGCTGTATCTGGGAGGTCTCTCGGGGTTTTCCCCAAAATCTCCCCGCCATGTGCTTATGGAGGTTAGTGAAAACAGAATAAAGCCCGTGCGAGGCTTTGGGAAAAAACCCGAGGAGTTGGTCGGCTTGGCCTACTCATTGGCGTGGCGTTCCATGTTGCGCGTCGATGACTTTATTTGGATCGGGTCGCCGTATAAAACCAAACTGGAAGTCTACGATATGAACGGTGGATTCGCGGGTGCGATCGGCGATATTTCCCGACCTAATGAGCTGGATTTGGACGAATTCCTAAAAGTGGCGAACTCAAAGAACCGATCCCGGGAAAAATTACGAGAAATCGTCACCAAGAAGTACAACCGGGGTCTCTATCAAGTGGGAGACCTAGTCGTTTCCAATTTGGATTTAAAATCTTTCGATATTTACGACCGCTGGGGAAACCTGCTCCGCACCGACCTGAAAAACAACATGCCCGTGACAATACTTACCGGCTATGACAACAAGTTGGTCTCCCGGTTCATAATCAGCGAGAAGGGTAAGCGCTTCATGACGGACAACGAGATCGGACTCCTGGATGCACTCGGCTGGGAGGAAGACAAAAATGGAGAAGACAACCCCTACCTTCGCATCGGTGTCTTGAAGCCATGAAACCATATCCTTTGATTCTGATCCTTTGCCTGGGTTGTACGCCTTCCGGCATCGAACGAATCGGCGACGCCAGGATAGAGAAAGTAGATGAACCTTTCGATTGGCACGGCTTCCTGGCTTTGAAAAAATACGACGGCGGTCAGATCGATATCCAAAAACCGTGGCTCTATCTATATTATTACGACCATTTGACCTGCCGGAACTGCGCCAATAAGGAATTACTCGCCTTCCGCGACTTTCACAAATCACAACCCAAAAACGTGGATTGCTTCATCATTGTTCCAACCGGCCAACCCTATCTTAAGGATCTGGTGCGCATGTCGCGGATGCGCGATCGCATCCTATTGGCTGAACCCGCCGTTTACCGGCCCTATAAACGACTCGCACTCAGTCTGATCGACACTGCCGCGAGCCGCACGGTCCTGCGGTATTTTCCCCATCCCGATCCCGAAACCGAGCCGTTACGCGATCGTTTCCAAAGCCGGCTCCTGGCTTTAACCGCCGAGATGCGTCAATGACCTTGTAACAGGTTTCGTGTTTCGTGATGTGATTCGGTGACAACCTCGAAAAAGTACCGAACATTGAACCAATCCGGCGGCCGGGGCGACGGCACCTTTTCCACCGGTTTTTAACAGGCGGCCCGGGCACCGGATAACTCGCGAGAGTTTTGGCCGGCGCGGCCCGGGCCGCCCATCGTTTCGCATTGAAAAAATACCCGGTGGCCGGGCCCCCTCCTAATTCTCACTGGTGATCAACCGGGTGGCCGGGCCACCCTCCAATTCACATTGGAAAAAGAGCGTGCGGCCGAGCCTTCTACCAATTCTCACTGGTGATCAACCGGGTGGCCGAGCCAACCTCCAATTTTCATCGGAACAAGAGCCGGTGGCCGGGCCACCCATAGTTCCGCACTGAAAAAATACCAGGTGGCTGGGCCCCCTATTAATTCTCACTGGTGAATAACCGGGTGGCCGGGCCGCCACCTGGTTCTCATTAGGGATCAACCGGGCGGCCGGGCCACCCATCGTTTTACATTGGGAAAAGGACCGGTGCCCGGACCGCCGAGTCTTTTTGAATGTTAAACATCCAGGTATTATCTAGGTTCACGCCAACCGGGGCGGGACGTCGATGATGTCTCCGTCGTTGACCGCCACGCAGTTTTTGTGTATCTCCATCGCCTCTTTTACGAAGGGGGCGTTGTCCAGGTAGCGTTGGGAGAAGTGCGTCAGCACGAGCTTGCGGGCACCGCTTTTGTCAGCGATTTCGGCTGCCTGGGTTGCCGTCAGGTGGCCGTTGGCGCGGGCGTCTTTCAGCTCGCTTTTCAAATAGGTGGACTCGCAGATGAACAGGTCGGCTTTTTCCGCCAGCTTGAAGGCGTTGGCGCATAAGCGCGTGTCCATGACGAACGCCACCCGCTGGCCCATGCGGAGTTCGCTTACCGATTCCACGTGTACCGTGCGGCCGTTGTGCTCGATGACGCCCTCTCTTTGCAGGCAGCCGATGTCCGGGCCTTTGATGCCCAGTTCCGCCAGTTTTTTCGGTAGCATGCGGCGGGCGTCCTTTTCTACCAGGCGATAGCCCAGTGTATCCACCCCGTGGTCCAACGGCAGGGCCTCGATGGTCAGTTCGTCGTTCTCGAAGATCACACCCGCTTCCTCGATGGGGTTCACGGCCAGTTCGGCGCGTTCCCGGAAGATGGACGCATGGCGCAGGCGCTCGAAGTAAGGCCGGCCCGATGCCGGGAAGTATACGGCAACCGGGTGCGGTACCCGGTCCAGCGACAGGCGCTGAATCAGACCGGCCAGACCCAGGCAGTGATCGCCGTGGAAATGGGTGATCAGGATGCGCGTGATTTGCGTGGCGGTGACGCCCGCCCGGATCATCTGTCGCTGGGTGCCCTCGCCGGGATCGAAGAGAAGACCCTCATCGTCCCATTGAAGGAAGTAGCCGTTATGGTTGCGGTGTTTGGTAGGGACCTGGCTGGAGGTCCCCAACACGATCAGGCGCCGATGCGACATGGCTTGTCCTTCATCGAGGATCGAAGATCATGTTCAGTCGAGCGGCCAGACGAATGCCGGCCATGGCCAGACGTTCTTCAACGATCGGTTTGGCCTTGTTGAAATAGGGCCAACTCAGCTCGACCTCCTCTCCATCCTGCTTGCCGAAGTCGTAGAGCATGGGCCGCACGGCCTGTCCTTCCTCGATCCAATCGACGAAGGTGGAATCCCGCCACCTGGCGGCCTGTTCCTTGGGGACAATATCCAGGAAATCAGCATATTCGGTATAACTCAAGTCGTTTTTCTCGATGATCTTGGTGTCCCATACGGCATGGAGGTTGGTTTTCTCACCGAACCATTTCAGCCGGATGTCGTTACCGCCGCGATCCTCGGCCCGACCCGCGTGCAGGGGTTGATGGATGTCGCCGACCAGATGAACCAGCCATTTCAAGGCTTCTATCTTCTGCGCCCGACCGGCGCCTGCATCGCGTAGCGTCGCCTCGGCTTTTTCCATGGCCAGCAGGACATCGCCCTCGGGATTGCGTTTCACATCTTTTAACTTTTGATGGTCGCCCAGATTGATGTAATGCCAGGGGGCGGTATGCCGGTATTCCGGTTTGCCGCGAATTTCATCGGCCCAGGTGCTGACACGGGGTAAGCCGTGGGGGCCCAACATCTCCAGCACCGCGGCCCGGGTCTTGGGGGTCAGGTGACGCATGGCAATCTCGCCGACGATACGGTGGCCCCGTTGCCCCCACGCGCCGACGGGCCCGGTTATCACCAATAAAACAACAATTATGGATGCACGCAACATGGGGTGAAGACCTCCCATCCTTATCTTGAGTCGATCCTATCGACGAATGGGTCGGATCACAAGTTATTTTTACCCCGGCGTTCACCGATCAATGGGTTCTTTATACTACAAAAAACACATGTCTTCTCAGAAGTAGCGTACCTGTATTTTCTTTTAGTTATGTAAATTAATTCAGCATCCGAAAGTAATGCTAGCGACTGTACTGAAGCGGATGTCTATGCACACCATCGCCGGCTATCACATCAAAGAAACCATATACAAGGGAATGCGCTCCCTGGTCTATCGCGCCGTTCGGGACAGTGACCGCAGGCCGGTCATCATCAAAACACACGCCGAAAGTTATCCCGACGGCGAATTGGTCAATCGCCTGCTACGCGAGGTGGATTTGGGCAAAAAAGTGAATCACAAAAACGTGATTCGCTACCTGGACACCTGCCGTCACGGCCACGGTGTTGCGCTCATCGAGGAAGATTTCGGCGGACGTGCGCTCACGGAATCTATACCCAAGGACGGTATGGCGATCAAAACCTTCTTGGACCTGGCCGTTCAGATGGCCGAGGGTCTGGCGGCCATTCATGAAGAGGGCATTTCCCATCGCGATGTCAAACCTGCCAATATAGTCGTCAACTCAAGCGGCACGGCCAAGTACATCGATTTCGGTCTGGCTACCGAACTGGCTGTCGAAGAAGAGAATCCCTTGGAGGCAACCCGCATCGAGGGAACGCCCGCCTATCTATCGCCGGAGCAGACCGGGCGCATGAACCGACCCGTGGATTACCGTACCGATTTTTATTCGCTGGGGGTGACCTTCTACCATATGCTGAGCGGTCGCCTTCCCTTCCAGGTAGAAGACAGGCTGGTCATGGTCCACAGCCATATTGCCCGTACGCCCCCGCCGTTGAACTCGCTCCGCACCGATATACCCGAAGGCCTGGTGCTACTGGTAGAGCGTTTGATGGCCAAGTCTCCCGAGGAACGCTATCGCGGCGCAAGAGGTCTGGCCTCCGATCTGCAACAATGCCGAAAATTATTCGAAAAGACCGGGGATATCGCGTATTTCGAACCGGGCGTTTCGGACTTCTCCGACAAGTTCCATATCTCACACAAACTGTACGGAAGGGAACGTGAAAAGCAACTGCTGCTGGAAGCTTTTGACCGCACGATAAACGGTGCAAAAGAGGTCGTGCTGGTTGCCGGCTACTCGGGCATCGGCAAAACCAGCCTGGTGCGTGAGATCCACAAGCCGGTAGTAGCCAATCACGGATTCTTCGTCAATGGAAAGTTCGACCAGTTTCGTAGGCATGAGCCCTATGCCGCCCTGATCCAAGCCTTTGACCAATTGATCGGCCATTTGTTGACCGAATCGGAGCAAAGCCTGATCGCATGGCGCCGGCGATTAAACCTTGCGCTGAAACCCAACGCCAAAGTGTTGACGGACCTGATCCCAAGGCTGGCCGAATTTATGGGTCCGGGGGATGAACTGCCCCAACTTGGTCTCAACGCCGCCCAGGAACGCTTTCACGCCACCTTTCGTCACTTCATCAAGGTCTTCGCCCGACGCGAGAATCCCCTCGTCATCTTTTTGGATGACCTGCAATGGGCCGACAGCGGCACCCTGGATCTGTTACGGGTTTTTGGCAGAGACCCTGACAGCTATCTCCTGGTCATCGGCGCTTATCGCGATAACGAGGTCGGCCCGGGCCACCCCCTTTTGCTTGCCCTCGACGATCTGCGGACCATGGGGACCAACATCCAAAGCCTGCCCATTCAACCGCTGCGCCGGCGGGACCTGGAACAACTGATTGCCGATACCTTGAACCGCAATTGCGACTCGGTAGTCGGATTGGCCGAACTGGTGGAGAGAAAAACCGGCGGTAATCCCTTCTTCTCCGGTCGTTTCCTGGAATCGCTTTACGAACGTCGCCTGATCACCTTCAACCGCGAAACGTGTTCGTGGGAATGGGACCTGACCCGCATTGAAGCCGAAAACATCACCGACAACGTGGTGGATTTGGTGCTGGAAAAAATGCGGACTCTACCCGCGGAAACCTGCCGATTGCTGCGCATTGCCTCTTACTTGGGAAATCGATTCAGTCTCTCCGTGTTGACGACCGCGGCGGAGCTGAAGCCGCTTATTGCGGCCCGTCGATTGCTGCCCGCCGTTCGCGCCGGTTTGCTTGCCCCCGACCGTCACACCTATCGTTGGGTGAAACAAATCGAGAATGCCGGCGCCGTGGAGCCTTCCCCCGAGAGCCTCTGTATCATACTGCATTTTCTGCACGACAGGGTTCAGCAGGCCGCCGGCAAACTGGAAAGCGCAACACCGAAAGAGACGTTACACCTGGAAATAGGCCGCCGCCTTTTGCGAACCTTTCACGACAGGGATGAACATTTGTTCCTGATCGTCGAGCAAATGAATCTGGGCCGGGATTTGATTCGCCACGACTCGGAGCGAACCATGCTGGCTCGCCTCAACACGCGGGTTGGAACCCGGGCCGAGGAGGCCCTGGCCTATGAAGCTGCCGTATTACACTACTCGGTAGCGCGTGAACTGTTGGACGAATCGGCATGGCAGTTTATGTACGATCTTATTTTCCAGGTTTACCGCAACGAAGCGCGATGCCTCTGGAAGGTGTTTCAGATTGACAAAGCGAACGAATTGCTGGACACCATCCTGAAACACAATACCGATCCGGTCGATCGGGCGGACGTTTTCGGGTTGCGGATGCGATTATTCGCCGATCGATACGAATGGGGCAATGCACAAATTTGGGGTCTGGAGACCCTGCGTGCTCTGGGCTACAACATCCCCGGTGAAGACGCCCTGCGCACCACGACCCCGGCTCAAAGGCAGCTTTTGGAAGCCCGCTTGGAGAAAACCCCTTTCAGCAAGATCTTGGATAGAACCGTAGACGGCAAAGCCGCCGCCATTGTTCAAGAAGTCATGTTACTTTTGTGCGCCGGCGGTTTTATCGGCGACAATATTCACCAATTCGCCTATTGGCTTTTCCGCGGTTTGAACCAGATCTGGTTGAACGGGTGCTCCAAGTCGACAATCTCCTTTCTCTCCTGGGGCGCCACTTTTTACTTGGGGCAAGATAGATTCCGTGAAGGTTTGCATTACGCTCGCCTTGCTATCTGCGCCCACGAAAAGCAACCCGATCCCGTCATCGGCTCCGTCTTACATTGCAACGTAGGGCATGCCTTGACTCTGGCCGATCCCACGGAAAAGATCCTGGCAAATTATGAAAAGGGCTTTCGGTTGGGGATGGAAAACGGTGATCCCCAGACCGCGGTTCACACCCTCTGCAATAAGGTCACCTGGCTGTTCAAAAGCGGTTACCCGTTGGCAACCGTCGCGGCCCAAATCGATGAGGTGGTGAATGTCACCCTGACATACGGCTACAAGGTCCCCTTGGGCATGACCCTGATCTACAAGGGACTGGTTCAAGCACTCATGGGCCGGGAGAAACAAAACGGACTGGCCGAGGAGGCTTTTGATCCGGAAATCTACCGATTGATCCTCGCCGGCAACGTGTATCCTTTCCTTTTAATGGCCGAATTCCAAAGATTTTTCTGGCTGGGAAGGGAAAAAGACGCCCTGTCTATTGCCGCGAAAGCCAGAGCGAGTCTGGCCAAGATTTCCGGGCTGATGGTTTGGGTCGATACCGAGGTTTTGTACGCCGTCCTGCTGGCCGATTGTGATCACTGCCCCGAGCGGGTCGCCGAGATCGAAGCTATCGGCCGTCGCCTGGAAACGCCCGCGCGCATGAACCCGACTTTCTACCAGGCCAGGTATTTACTGGTCCTGGCCGAGCACGCTCGTCTGCGCGGTCGTCCGTTGACCGCTGTCGGCGATCTTTATGAAAGCGCGGCAGAAGCGGCGGCTCGCGGCGGCTTCCTGAACTTTCAGGCCCTGGCCAATGAACGCCACGCCCTGTTGTGGCTGGCGGAGGGACGGAAACGATACGCGGCCCTGCACCTGCGCGAGGCCCGCTACTACTACCGGCGCTGGGACGCCGAGGCCCGCGTGCGCCTGTTGGACCGGCGCTATCCCGATCTGGTCCCCGCTGTCGCCCCCTTGATGTATAAAGGCGACGGCGAAAGCAATCCCTCCCATGATTCTCACGCAACCACGGGTTCCTCATCCGAGGGGCCGGATTTCGACACCATCACCCGCACTACCCGGGCAATCTCCGGAGAAATCGAGTTGAGCAACCTGATGCGCATTATCTTGCAAAGCGCGGTTGAATGTGCCGGAGCCGACAAAGGCGTACTGTTGCTGGACGACAACGACCAACTGAAAGTACATGCCGTTTTTGACGCCGCCACCGGGCGAGCAAGCATCGAGCCGGAAGATAAACCGTTTGAAGAGAGCGACACGGTGCCCGCCTCCCTGGTTCGTTTCGCCTCACGAGGTCGCCGGGTCCTGGTCATCCACGATGAGGCCGAGATGACCCGCTTCGTGACCGACCCCTACATCCAAAACCTGAAACCGCTCTCCGTGTTGTGCCTGCCGCTCATCCATGCCGACCACGGCCGCGGGTTGCTCTACCTGGAAAACAAACTGACCCGCTACACCTTCACCGACCGTCGGGTGGACATGCTGGGCGTGCTTCTGGCGCAGGCGGCCATCTCCCTGGAAAACGCCAGGCTGTATAACGAAACCCAACGCTGGAAAGAGATTTTGGAAGAGCGTGTAAAACAACGCACCCAACAGCTGGAACAGGCCCGCGACGAATTGGTGGAAAAAGCGCGCCTGGCCGGTATGGCCGATATCGCCATTAATGTACTGCACAATCTGGGCAATGTGCTCAACAGCGTGGTCATCTCCAGCCAGGCCATTCACCGCAACCTTGTCTGCACGAGGGCCAAGGGCTTGGATCGCGCCGGAAAATTGATGAAAACCCTGGTCATTGAAGACATTCGCCGGCAGAATCCCCGTGCCGACAAACTGGTCCGCTATTTCACTACGATCGGCGAAGTTTTAAAACAGGAGCGCGAGGACGGTCTCGGCCATGTGCGTCGTATCGAGGAACGCGTCGAGGATATAAGGGACGTAATTGCCGCCCAGGAACGTTACGTCTCGGGCGGCCGCCAGGCGGAAACCCTCCCCCTATCCCGGATTTTGGATGAGGCAGTGGGCATCAGCGAGGGTGTTCTCTCTCGTCACGATGTACGCGTCAAGCCAATCGTCGAAAGCGACCCGGTAGTGCCCGTTCAACGCATCAAACTGATTCACGCCCTGATCAACCTGATCGAGAATGCGGTTGAGGCCATGGATGACATACCGAAAGAAGAGCGCACCCTCTCCGTGCATATCGGGGAGGAAAACGGCAAGGCGGTCATGCGCTTTATCGACCGAGGCACGGGCATCCCCGGGGAACTGATAGAAAAGATCTTCTCCCACGGCTTCACCACACATGAGAAGGGCAAGGGTTTCGGCCTGCATACTTGCGCCAACGCGCTGGCCGAGATGGGAGGACGTGTCTGGGCCGAGAGTGGGGGCGTCGGCTTGGGCGCAACTTTTGTCGTTACACTACCCATTGTCATTACCAAAGAAATCCCTGAGAGTGCTAAAGGTTGACAACCGGGTAAAATTAAGAAAACCATTTGTTATGAAAAAAGCATGTCGTGCCGAAATACTTCTTATCAGCCGGAAGGGCTGCCCGGATACGCCGGGAATCCATAATCCATGTTGCACCCTCTACAGCCGTGAGAAGGAAACAGAATGCTTGCTGACTACCCCGAATCGCCGGCCTGGGGACGTCGGGATACCTCACTTTCCCAACTGATCGACCATTGTTCGGCAATCATCGATGATACCCGGACCGACCATCGCGCGGACGTCGACGGCTGTTTTCGGTGCCTGAAAAAATATGCCCTTTGTCTGACCGGTAGGGCGGGCCTCGAGATTCTGGCGAATCTCCCGGAATGCGGCCGGGATGATGACGAGGAGACCATTCGTCAAGCCGCCCTGTTTTCGGTGCACTTTTGGTCAGGCAACTACCGGGAAGCCGTCCGGATAAACCTACCGAACCTGATCGCCGCGAAACAGTCCGAGGTATCGCCGGTTTCGGATCCCGAAATGTTGACCGCCGTGCTCTTCGCTCGCCTCCATGATCGCGTTGGTCCGACAGAGCGCGCGTCCTACCTGGAGTACATCAACCTCATCTGCTCTCGCCTTGAAAAGGCCGCCGATCCGCCGCCGGAAAACGATGCTCATCGGCGGCTCCTGCTTCAAGCGGAACTGGCGCGCTTGAACAAGCGACCGGCTCGGGAAATAAGCCGTCTCTTCGAACACGCGGCCGATACCGCGCTTCAATCGGGTTTTCTGCAATATGCGGCTCTTGCCAATGAACAGCACGGCCGCTTCTGGTTGATCTCACGTCGAAGCAAATATGCCGAAATTCATCTCAAGGAAGCGCGCTACTTTTATAAGCGCTGGGGCGCCGCTGTCTGTGTGCAACGTTTGGAGAATGAATTTTCCTTTATGGATCTGTCGGCGCCGATCACCATCGACCGCCATACGTTGGCGACCGAAACCGTCAAAACCTCGGGTAACGAAGATGACTGCCTGGACTTCGAAGCGGTCATGAAAACCACGCGCGCTATTTCCAGCGAAATGGAGCCGACCCAGCTGCTCCGGGTGATCATGCACACGGTTGCCGAAAGCTCCGGCGCCCGAAAAGGTGTGTTGCTGCTGTACCGCGGCAACCAATTATTCGTGGAAGCTACAACCGATATCGCCGGCAGCGGCACCAGGATTCACGGGGATCTGCCCTTCCAGGATAGCGGCCTGGCTCCTGAATCCCTGGTACGCTACGCTGTTCGCAGTCGAGAGAACCTGGTCTTCCACGATGAGCGCCAACTGACCCGTTTCACGCGGGATCCCTATTTCGCTGAAAACATGCCGCTGTCTTCATTGTGCATGCCTATCGTTCACCAGGACTCGGTTCGCGGGGCGCTCTACCTGGAAAACAACCTGGTCCGCCGCGCTTTTACGGAAGGCAGGGTGGACCTGTTGGGCATCCTCCTGGCCCAAGCCACCATTTCCCTGGAAAACGCCCGGTTGTATGACGAGACATGCAGTTGGAACGAGGTTTTGGAGGAACGCGTTGAGGAGCGCACCCGGCAATTGGAGGAGACACAGCAGGAGGTAGTGGAGAAAGCGCGCATGGCCGGCATGGCCGATATTGCCGTCAATGTGCTGCACAACCTGGGCAATGCCTTGAACAGCGTAGTCATTTCCACCCAGGCGCTTCACAAAAACCTGACCTCCAGCCGCCAGGAGGGTTTGAGGCGAGCAACGGGTATGCTGGAGACGCTGTTTCCGGATTCCTACAGAAGGAAGGAACCTCGCGCGGGTCGGCTGGTGGAGTATTACCACACCATGAGCGACATGCTGCAGCAGGAAAAGTTGGATAATCTGAACTACCTGACCCGAATCGAGGAACTGGTGGAAGACATTCGCAACGTGATTGCCTCCCAGGAGCACTATGTGTCCGGCGGCGGCCAGGCAGAAGAAGTCAGGCTGAGCCGTATCCTGGAAGAGGCGGTCAGCGTATGCGAGGGTCTGCTGACCCGCCGGGAGGTCCACTTGGAACGCGTCATCCGCCGGGACCCGCCGGTTACCGTCCAACGGGTGAAGATGGCGCATGTGTTCACCAATATCATCGAAAATGCGGTCTGGGCCATGAACAACCAACCACCGGAAGAACGCTTTCTGGAGATCGAACTGGATGTAGAAGACGACCACGCTCAAATCAAGTTTACCGACAACGGCGAGGGCATCGAACCCGACCTGCTGGACCGCATCTTCGCCCATGGTTTCACCACGCGGGAGAAGGGCAAGGGCTACGGCCTGCACATTTGCGCCAACGCCATGGCCGAAATGGGCGGCCGCATCTCCGCGGGAAGTCCGGGCCGGGGAAAGGGCGCCACCTTCTGCATCTCTCTACCCACCAGGAACACCAAAAAGTTACCGGTCAGCTGACACCCGATCGACTGGATCGCGATCGTAAAGCGCGCCTTTGAATCCGAACGGGTTTCTCCAAACCTCTTCTTTTCCAATTGCGGCCTTGCTACCATTTGATTCGGTAAGGAGTGAGCTATGACTGAAGAAGAACGTCAGCAGTTGAAAGAGACCATCATCGGGGAGATCGCCGGCCTGAAGGTGGAAATAGGCCGGCTTCAGGAGGAGGTCAAACCGGTTGCGCCCGATCGCGCCATCGGCCGCCTGACCCGAATGGAGGCCATCAACGCCCAGAAGATGAGCGAGGCCAACTTGCGCAAGGCCCGCACCCGGCTCCAGGCCCTGGAGAAAACCCTGCCCCGCCTGGAGGAAGACGACGAATTCGGCATCTGCACCCGTTGCGAGCGACCGATCCCTCTGAAGCGCCTCATGTTGATGCCGCAGAGCCGCATGTGCGTGCGTTGCGCCGGGAGATAGCTTTCACCTGTTTTTAAAGCCGTTCCATGGGTTATACTCAAACCGCACAAATCGTCCGGTTCACGAGGTACCCATATGCGTTATCTATTTCTGTTTGCCTGCGTGGTGATCTGTTGGCAGTGCGGTCCCAATACTCCCGATACATCCAACGAAACCCGAATCCTTTGGGACGGCTACGGCGTTCCCCATATCTTTGCGCCCGACCTCACCGCGGCCTTTTATGCGCAAGGCTGGGCTCAAGCACGTAATCACGGCGACTTGATCCTGAAGCTTTTCGGCGAAGCTCGCGGCCGGGGCGCCGAATACTGGGGCGAGGACCATTTGGACATCGACAAGTGGATGCATATCAACGACGTCCCCAACCGGGCCGAGGCCTGGTACGGCCGGTTGGGTCAGGAGGAACGCGGCTGGGTGGATGCTTTCGCGAAAGGTATCAACGACTATGCCGCCCGTCACCCCGACCTGATCGCCGACGACAAGAAAGTGGTGCTGCCCGTCACCGGATCGGACATTTCGGCCCATTTACAACGCGTGCTCCACTTTTCCTTCGTGGTGCGACCCGGGAAGATCGACCGCGACCTGAGCACCATGGGCGGTTCCAATGCCTGGGCCGTATCGCCCGCCCGCTCCGCATCCGGCAAGGCCATGCTGCTGGCCAACCCCCACCTGCCCTGGAACGATTATTTTCTGTTCTTCGAAAGTCATATGATGACGCCCGACATGAATATGTACGGCGTAACCCTGGTGGGTTCACCCGGCATCACCATCGGCTTCAACCAACATCTGGGCTGGACCCACACGGTCAATACGCACGACGGTTTCGACCTCTACGAACTGGAAACCGTCGAGGGCGGCTATCGTTGGAACGGCGAAGTCAAAGCCTTCGAGACTCGCGAGGTTACGCTCAAGATAAACAACGAACAGGGCGGTTATGACCAGGAAATCCTGACGGTAGAATCTTCCGTCCACGGCCCGGTCGTTCGCGAGATCGACGGCAAGAAACTGGCCTTGCGCACGGTGGGCCTGGACAAACCCCACCTGCTGGACCAGTACGTACAGATGGGGCGGGCGCGCAACCTGGAAGAATTCGAGAAAGCCCTGGCCCGTCTGCAAATGCCCATGTTCACCGTGATGTACGCCGACAAGGAAGGACACATCATGCACCTGTTCGGCGGCGAGATTCCCAAACGGAGCCAAAAGGACTGGGCCTATTGGCAGGAACCCGTACCGGGAACCTCCGAAGACAATCTTTGGACGGAAATCCATCCTTACGGCGACCTGCCCCGCGTGGTCGACCCGCCCTCCGGCCGGCTGCAAAACGCCAACGACCCGCCCTGGACCACCACCTTCCCGACCGCGATCGATCCCAATGATTATCCAGGTTACATGGCACCGCGCTTCATGCATTTCCGCGCCCAGAGTTCCGCCCGGTTACTCGCGGAAGACGACAAGATCAGCTTCGAGGAGTTGATAGCCTACAAACACGACAGCCGCATGGTAGCCGCCGAACGCATCTTGGACGACCTGGAACGCGCGGTGGAGCAGCATGGCAACGCCCGGGCCCGTGAAGCCATGGGGGTTCTCGAGGTCTGGGACGGCAAAGCCCTGGCCGATAGTCGCGGTGCGGTTTTGTTCTCAGCCTTTTTCAACAAACTGAAGGGCGACTATGCCGAACCCTGGAGCGAGGAAAAGGCGCGCACCACCCCGGACGGCCTTGCCGATCCCAAGGCAGCGGCAAAGCTGCTGGCAGAGGTCGCCGATGATGTGGAGGAAAAACACGGCAGCCTGGACATCCGCTGGGGCGACGTCAACCGTTTCCGCGTGGGCGATGTGGACCTGCCGGCCAACGGCGGACCCGGTTCGTTGGGCCTGTTCCGAGTCATGATCTTCGAACCCGACAAGGACGGCAAAAACCGCACCTGGATGGGGGACACCTTTGTAGCCGCGGTAGAATTCGGCGAACCGGTGCGTGCTCAAGTGTTGATGAGCTACGGCAACGCAAGCCAATCCCATTCCCCGCACCAGGCCGACCAGTTGGCCCTGTTGGCCACCCAAAAGCTGCGCCCGGCCCTGCTGACCGAAGAGGACATCCGCGCACACCTGAAAGAAGAGGAGACCCTTTCTCCCCAATGACATTGATTGATTCAAAAAAAGGAGCCCAATCCCATGTCCGGTTTCCATTTTAAAGACCGTCGAGCCCTGGTGACCGGCGCCTCATCGGGGATCGGCAAAGCCCTGGCCCGTCAATTGGCGGCCGCCGGATGCAACTTGATCATTGTCGCCCGTCGCCAGGAGCAGCTCAACGCCCTGGCCGACGAACTGACCGCGAAGTACGCCGTGGAGGTGACCGTTCACGCCGCCGATCTCACCGCCGTGGACGCCGTGGAAGCATTGGCGGGAGTCGTTGCCGACCGACCGATCAGCATCCTGGTCAACAACGCGGGTTACGGTGTATTGGGTTCCTTTCCAAAAGCCGACTGGGGGCACCTGGCCAATATGATCGACCTGAACGTTCGCGTGGTGGGCGAATTGACTCATCGCCTGTTGCCCGGCCTCGAAGAACAAGCCGACGGCGCTCGCATTCTCAACATAGGCAGCGTCGCCGGTTACCAAGGGGTGCCGCATATGGCGACCTACGCGGGCACCAAGGCCTTCGTCAACCACTTCTCCGAGGGTTTGGCCTGGGAACTACGCAAGAGCAATGTGCGCGTGTGCGGTCTGGAGCCCGGGCAGACCGCCTCCGAATTCTTCCAATTCAGTGAAAAGGAAGGGACCTTCATGTCCCGCTTCGGATTGCTGAGCGCCGAGGCTGTAGCGCGAGCGGGTCTGAAGCAATTGCGTTCGGGCAGGTCTCGCGTGGTGGTCGGCTTCCTCAACAAACTAATGGTCTTCGGTCTGCGCCTCTTCCCGCGTCCCGTGGTCGGCCTGGTGGTCCGCGCCATGTTCCGCGATATGGCCTGACCTTTCCCGAGATCTCGTCACCCGTCTTTTCATGCGTTTTTAGTTGGGCCGATCGAGGGCGGTATCGATTTCCAGGGTATAACCCAACTTCTTCCAATAACGCATTTCCATCTCCAGGTCGGCGCGGGTCAACGGGTGCTCTTCCAGCCATTGATCCGGAAGGGTTACTTGGATATCCCACTCGTTCCACGTAATACCCACCTCGGGGATGTGCTTGAAGCGGCGCTCGCGGTGGAAGATCACGGCCAGGCGCAGGGCTAACAGCAAGGCCCAATCCAACTCGTTTTCATAGGCTTCTTCCGTACGCTTCAGGCTCTTGCGGTGGTTCAGCACCAGAAAGCTGAGCAGGTTTTGCTCCACCTGGGAGAAACCCGCCATATCGCCGTTTAACAGGATGTAGGAACCATGGCGGTGATAGTTAGGATGGGCAATCGCCAGGCCGATTTCGTGCAGGTCGGCCGCCCAGCCCAGGATCTGCCGGGCCATAATCTCGTCGTGCACCACCAGGTGTTCGATTTGCGGCAACAGCTTCAAGGCGGTTTCACGCACCCAGGCCGCCTGTTGCTTGTTCACCTGGTAGAAATCCATCATATGCTTCACGGTCCTCTGGCGATAGTCGTCGCTCTCGCGGCCGATGAAGTCCAGGATCACGCCTTCGCGCAGGCTTTGGTAGCTGATCGACATTTCCTGAACCTTGAAGGCGCGAAACACGCCCAGCAGAATGGCCAGACCGCCGATGTACACGGGGGCGCGCTCGTCCTTCAGCCCTTCCAATGAAATCTGCTTGATGTGCTTGAATTGGATCATGGTCTCGGCCAGCTTTTCCAGGCCGTCGCGGGTGATGCCGCCGGAACCGCCCATCTGCTGCAAAATGCCGGCGGTTGCCTTGGCTGTCCCGCTGGTGCCGATCGCCACATCCCAGTTCTTGCGTTTGAACTTGCGCCTGTGCGGTTCTAAAAGCCAGGCGACCCGGTCCAAGGCATCTTTGAAACGACGACGTGTGATGCGCCCGTCCCCGAAAAACTCGTTGGTATAGGAGACGCAACCCATGGGCCGGCTCTCCATGACCAGGGGTTCGCGATTGCGGCCGATGATGAATTCGGTAGACCCGCCGCCGATGTCCACGACCAGGTTGCGGTAGTCCGATTCGGGCAGTTGATTGGCCACGCCCATGTAGATGAGCCGCGCCTCCTCGCGTCCGGCGATGACCTGCACGCGCACATTGAGCATGGTCTGGATCTGCTGTAAAAAGGGACCGGCATTTTGGGCGCCGCGCAAGGTATTGGTGCCCACCACGCGGATGTTCTCACGGGGGATACCGCGCAATCGCTGTTCAAACCGTTGCAGGCAGTCAAGAGCCCGCTCTTGTGCTTCCCGCGAGAGGATGCCCTTGCGGTTAAGGCCCTGGCGCAGGCGCACCATTTCTTTCAATGTATCCAAAATCACGACCCGTCCGTCTTCTACCCTGGCGATAACCATATGAAAGCTGTTTGAGCCGAGGTCCAGCGCCGCAATAATGAAGGGTTGGTTTGTCAAAGGCACTCCACGTGTAAAACAGTCACTTCATTATATTCGGAAAAAATCGGCGCACCAAGGTTTATTCGATTCCCCCGCCATGATTATCCCCGAGTCGAAACCGGAGCAGCAGTTGTGTCGAAAACGAGGTATGATGGACAGCAGCAATGAGTTGGGGGCGGATATGAAATTTTTCAACACGGCCGGACCCGTCGTAGCCGAGAAGCATTATGTGTTGGATCCCCTGAGCCGTATCGATCTCATGGGGTTGACCCGTCTCATCGACCAGGAAAAATACTTTGTTCTGCATGCCCCGCGACAAACTGGTAAGACCTCCATGTTGCTGGCGCTTACCAGGCGCCTTAACCATGAGGAAAAATATACCTGTCTCTATGTCAATGTGGAACCGGCTCAAGCCGCGAGAGAAGATGTAGACGCAGCAATGCGCGCTATTATTTCCTCCCTGGGTCTACACATGCAGTTTCACCTCGGCTGCGATTTCTTTGCGAATAAGACCGACGACCTACTTAAAAACCACGGACCCTATGCGGCTTTCCAGGAAGGACTTTCGGCTTGGGCGGGTTCCATGGAGAAACCGGTGGTTCTGTTCATCGACGAGATCGATTCCCTGATCGGCGATACCCTGATTTCGGTCCTTCGCCAGTTGCGCGCGGGCTACCCCATGCGACCGAAGGGCTTTCCGCAAAGTATCATTCTCTGCGGCGTTCGCGATGTTCGCGATTACCGCATCCATGCCTCATCCGAAAAGGAGCCCGTCACCGGCGGCAGCGCCTTCAATGTCAAAGCCCGGTCCCTGAGGCTGGGCAATTTCAGCGAGACCGAAACCCACACACTACTGCAACAGCATACCGACGAAACCGGGCAAATCTTCTTGCCGGAGGTAAAGGCGGCCGTTTGGGAGGCGACGCGTGGCCAGCCCTGGCTTGTCAATGCGCTTGCCTACGAAGTTACCGAGGAGATGGAGGCGGGCAGAGATCGCGGCTTGACCATCACCGAGGCCATGATCATCGAAGCGCGGGAGAACCTGATCCAACGCCGCGAAACCCATCTGGACCAACTGACCGATAAGCTCCGTGAGCCTAGGGTCCATTCCGTGGTTGCGCCCATTCTGGCCGGGGTCGAGAAAACTACCGGCCTGAAGGATGACGATGTCAGTTACGTCTATGACCTGGGTCTAATTGAGATCCGTCCACAGGTTGCTATTGCCAATCCCATCTACCGCGAGGTCATCCCCCGGATGCTCACCTATACCACCCAGATCACCCTCAGCCAGGAGGCCGAATGGTACCGGGAACCCAAAAGCGGCAAGCTGAATATGGCCCAACTGCTTCGGGCTTTCCAGGAATTCTTCCGGGAACACTCGGAACATTGGGTGGAGAGATTTCAATACAAGGAAGCCGGGCCGCAACTACTGCTCCAAGCCTTTTTGCAGCGTATCATCAACGGCGGCGGCCGCATCGAACGCGAGTATGGATTGGGCCGAAAGCGAACCGACTTGCTGGTAGTCCAGCCATACCCCGACGGTGTTCAGAAGGTCGTTCTGGAACTGAAACTTCTGCATCGTTCTGTCGAGGCAACGGTGGCAGAAGGCCTGCCGCAAACATCGGCTTATATGGACCGTTGCGGTTCATCGGAAGGCCATCTCATTCTTTTCGATCGCTCTGATAAGCCATGGGAACAAAAGATTTTCCAGGATGAGAAAACCATTGACGGCAAAACTATCCAAGTTTGGGGCATGTAGGCGACGGTCAACATATCCAGGTTTTTGTGAGTCCGGACACCGATCTGTGAAACAGCTTGTTTCCCAAGGCGGCAGAGGCTAGAATCAGGGCAAACAGCCGGGTATGTGCCGCCCCCTGGAGGTCAGCGATGTTGTGCTTACTGTGGTGTCTTTTTCTTCAGGATTTACAGCTCGATCGCAAGGTCACCTGGGAAGACAGGGCGCGCCCCTGGATGACCCGGGCCGAAGCGCAACTCTACGACAGCTTGGAAACCGTCGAGAAAACGCGCTTCCAGGGTTGGTTCACCGCACGCCGACGCGCGGACGCCGGCAATTGGACCGACACCGGCGTCTACCTGTCCGAGTTCTTCTGCCCCACGCCCCACGGCGATATTCGCGACCAGATTCAGCATCTCTTCGGCCGGCCGAAAGGGACTGAACCGCTGCTGCAAAACCCCAAGCTGCCCGGCCTGTGGCGCTATGCCGACAAGCAATTCACCTTCATGCCGGCCGAGGGCGGTCGTGTTCGCCTGACGCCCACCTCAGCGGACCTCTGGGAAAAGGAAATGCAGACCCGGGTGGTGAACCCGTACCTGAAATACGACTTTCGTCGCCACAGCTTCGGCCGCACCCGCCTGGTGGACGATATGACCTGGGTGGAAACACAGGTCACCCACAGTTGGTGGACCCCGGAGACAGACGGCGGCCTGGTGCGCCTGGACATCGCGATTCCCGAAACCTTCAAGCAACGCCTCCGCGATGACAACGCGGCCGCCCGTCACCATATGGAGTTGTTGGTGCAATTGCAGGCCCCCGGCGGCGGCCAACTGCTTGCCACACCCGACACCCTGCGGCACGCCGGCGGCAATTTCGACCTTCTGGCTCAAAACTCCATGACCTTCCAGATCCACCTGCCCGCCGGCTACTACGACAGCGAACTGTTGCTGTATTCCGGTCGCTTGCAGGTAGGTCTGAAGGCCCGCTTGAAATGCGCCGTTCGACCTCAAGATCTCCCGCGGATCAGTGACCCCATTATCAGCACGGAATACACCGAATCCGGCATCACCGCCGTACCCATGGGCCGAGTGGACGTGGGCGGTCAGGCCTATCTTCCGGCCGCGTCCTACCGCAAGGGCGCCGCGGCCAGGGTGCTGGTGTACTCGAACTACGAACGAACCGATTGCATGGTCCAGCTGGAAGGACAACAACCGCGAAAGCTGAAGCAACTGACTCGCGAGGGCCCCTGGTTCGTTTTTGAACTGCCGCCGCAAAGCAAAACCTTCCGGCTCCTCTCCCTGGGTCATCCCGATGTCGGGCCCACCCTGGCTTTGGGTGCCTGGGGCCCCTTGACGGGCTTCAAAGACCTCACCGGCTTCAAGCAAAACGACCACCCCAATTACCTTTCCCTGGAAGAGCTGAATATCGAACAGCGCGGTGACCTGGCCCTGCTTTTCGTCAACGGCGCCCCGCTGGCCGCCTCCAGGAACGGTACCTTCCCCTGGCCTGCAATCGATTGGGGCGAGCTGGCCGAGGTCCGCTTCGAGTACCCCGCCGACAACAGCTGGTTCGGCGCCGACTACCAGATTCGGCGCAACAGCGTGTTCCAGCGCGTCCGGGTAAGGCCCAAGTACGTGGTGGCGGGCACGCGCGGGGTGGATAATTCTCTCAAGCCGGTCGATGTCAGCGTCACCGTGGTGGGCCAACCCGCTAAGATCACCCGCAAGACGCCCTTCCGCCCGTTGCCCAAACTGTGGGGCATCGTGGTCAACGACGGGCTCATCGAAACCCCGGCCTGGCCCCAGGTACGCGACCATCTGCTCACCTGGCTGAAAAAGGAAACCGGGAAAGAGGACATGATCTACCTGGTTCACGGCGCCGAGCGCCCCGAGTTGCTGGTGCCGCCCACCACCGCCAAACCCGTGGTCCACGCCGCCATCCTCTCCCTGGCTCCTCGCCGCGACCGCTACAGCCTGTTCAATGTCAATTACCTGGTAGATGCCCTGACCCACCTGCGCGAGCACCAGACACGGCCCCACCAGGTCATCATGCTCACCGACCGCCTCTCAGACGAGGCCAACCAGATGGAAAACCTCATCCTACGCTTGCGCGGCACCGGCCTGCAACTCTACAACCTGGAATTCCCCTTCGAGGGCAAGCCCATCAACCAGGAAGAAACGGCCGCCATGAAACCCGACCGCATGGAATTGATGAAAGCCGCCAACGACGAGGCCGAACGCGGCATGGAAGGCATGCGCGACAGCTTCATGGAGACCCGGGGCACGCCCTCTCTCTACTCCCTCAAACTGGGCAAGAGCAACAAGAATGACGAGAAGGCCCGGCGCGAGGAACGTATCCGCCAGGACGCCTTCCACGATGCCTTCAATAGACAACTGGCGTCCATGACGGCGGGCATGGCCATGTCCGCCGGTAAGGGCGAGATCAGCAGCAGCCTGGCCCGCTTCTTCAGCCGCCTCACTCAATGGCAGGACAGCCTGGTTCACCTGGTTTTGAGCGTTCCTTACGTTGAGGCCGACATGGTCGATGTCCGCGCCGCGGAGGGCTACATCGCCGACTGGACCCTGGTGGAATGGCAGCCGGAATAAATCCGGCCGCTTAATTCTTCTTCTATGAGCCGGCGTCGTGGGCCGGGGGCCGAAAATGTGGCGCCGCGTTTGGCTTATTGGCAGGAACTGATCGTGGCCAGGTCGAGCACGGTCACCAGGGCGTCGCCGTCCAGGTCCGCGATTGCCGCTGTCGTGTTCCAGGCGGGTAGGGCCAGCAGCAGGTCTTGACCGTCCACGTCGCCGTCATCGTCCAGATCACCGGGGCATTCAGGGGTCTCGAAGGCGCCGAGATCGGCCTCGGCGCCCCTTGACTGACCCAGGATGTCATCGGCCGGCGCCTGGTCCGGCCTTGCCAATCCGGCCACGGCAGCGGTGTTGGCCGGCTTTCCGTAGGTGACGGCCAGGCGTTCGTGTTCTTCCGCGATGGTGGCGCTGCCGCTTGGGAATTGGGCGCCGTCCCAGTGGGGCAGGACCAGACCCGCGTGATCGGCAAGGTCGGGGTCCGCGATTACCGCGTTGGCGTCGTCGTCGATATTGACCAGCTCCGAGCCGTCACTGGGGATGGGGTTCGGACCGTTCCAGTAGAGGTTGGTGTCCAGCTCAAAGCCGGCCGTGTCATCGGGCGGGGTGTCTGAAAAATCGGGGCCGTCGCCCGGGAAACGCGCACCCATGGTCCCGCCGGGGTCCGACCAGATGTTGTTGTAGAAGCGGATGTTCTCGTTGGCCGGGTTGGCGCCCTCGCGGTTCAGTCTCATGGCGAAGGCAGCGGAGGGCAGGTCGCCGATGATCGTATTGTTGCGAAACACCACATCGCGGCAGCCTTTGACGCCAAAAGAGGCGCGCATCACGTTGTCGGCATTGCCCAGCATCAGGTTGTTCTGGATGAGGATGTCCTGCGTCTCAAAAAAGGGATGGCCGTCCTCACCTAACAACAGGAAATTGGAACCGGGGCTGCCCTGCCAGTTGAGGAAAATGTTGCGTTCCACCCGGTGCGACCCGTGGGTTGTGAGACCGCCCGAGTTCTTGATCACCACAAAGCTTGACGTATCGTTCTCGTTGGGGCGACCGCTGCCCTCGAAATGGTTGAAGAAGATGTTGTCGCTGATGGTGGTATCGGTCGCGCCGTTGAGGTCGATGTGCTCGTCGCTGCCGTTCTGGTTGAAAAAGAGGTTGCCCACCACGTGGATGTCGCGGGCGCCGTTGTTGATCTTGAGCAGGTCGTTGTTGTAGCTGTCGTGAATGATATTGTCGCGGAAGGTGATGCGGCTTGTGGCATCGGCGCCGCCGGGCGCACCGCGCAGATCTTGAACTTGGATCACCAGCGCGCCGGCGCCCGGGCCCGTATGGGCCACATCGAATCCCTCGATCGCGATGCCGATCCCCTCATAGCAGGTGAGCACCGTATCGTCGTGGCGCAGCCTGGCCTGGTAAGGCACTTGGGAACGTACCGTCACGCCGCCGGCGAAAACGCCGCGCAGCCTGATGCGGCCCGTGTAGGTTCCCGGTTTCACCAGGATCAGGCTTTCGTCGGGAACCGAGTCCAGCGCATGGGTGACGGTGGCCCAGGGATTGCCCTCCGATCCATCGCCCGTGATATCTGAGCCGCCGGTGGCCACGTAAAAGTTGCCGCCGCCGATCAGGAAAAGCATCATCAGGGTTTCCATGGTGAATGCCTCCGAGCCTTGTTTCAAACTGAGTTTAGTCGGCCGCACGCGGCCCTGCCGTGAGTCCGCTCACCAACCGCTACATCCGCGCTTATTCAAAGAAACAAGTCTCAAGCTGCAAGGTTCAGGGCCCGGTTGAAGAGCCTTTTGAACCGTCACCACCCGCCCGCACACATAGGTACTGGAAAAAAGACGAATTCCAAGATGATTGGCAAAAAAGTGGGGAATCGAACGGGACGGGTAACGAATCAGGAATCAGGAGATTAAGCCATGTTATGATTGGTCAGGAGTTCCGTCATGCTTGATAATCTTGATCGAAATGATTTCGGAATTATCACTGGTTTGCCTAACCGTCTCTGGCCAACCGATAGCCCTAGTCTTCGATAGTCCCCCTTAAACTTATCGGTCAAGACTTGCCTTCCCAAACTCTTTCTGAAATAATGAGGATAAACATAAATGTGGGGCGGTTCATGCCAGATTTCAAGTTAGCAGCTAATTGGTTAGAAAAAATAGCAAAAATATATAGTAATTCAATTAAAAAAAGAAGAGATGAGATTGATAAAATTGCTGACGAACTATTGGTTAACCCTGAATCTTTAGTGCCGTACTTCATCGAGCCTGATATTCAACCATTTAACCCAGCAAATGAAGATGAAGAGGAAGATGTAGAGTTCCGTGTGCCAGCATTCAAATTTGTTGAAACCTTTATAAGATCAGAAAAATCTAACAATGATGGTCGGCATCAACTGTTCCTTCTCTCTGATGCTGGGATGGGAAAAACCTCTTTGCTTGCTATGTTGAAACTGGCCCATGCAAATTCTTTTTGGCCAACGAGCTATAAATGTGAAGCGTTTAAACTTGGCCCTGACACGATAGATAGACTTAGTAACGTTAAATCAAGAGGGCGAACAGTTCTTTTTTTAGACGCATTAGATGAAGATCCTGCATCTTTTGGGCGTGTAAAGGATAGAATTATTGAAATCCTCAGAGAAACTCAAAATTTTTATCGTGTCATAATAACTTGCAGAACTCAATTCTTTCCTAAGACCGAAGATCGAGTCTTTTTCCGCCAAGACCGCGTTCGCATTAGAGGATTTTACTGTCCAGTTAAGTACCTTTCTTTGTTTAGTGATGACCAAATCCGAGACTACCTAGCTAGAAAAGTCCCACCAGAAAACGTTCGGGCTGCATTTGAAATCGTAAATCACATGGGTGATTTAAGGTGTAGGCCTATGTTGCTTGCATATATTGAGGATTTACTTGGGTAAGTCGAAGGAGAGGTCCGTCCATTTTTTGTTTACAATGTGTTAGTAAAGGTTTGGCTTGACCGAGAGTGTCGAAAAAATTATGAAATATCTGGCCCAGATGATCTATTAAGAGCTTGTCAAGAACTAGCTTGCTTCATGCTTAAAAGAGGATATCGGCTTGTTTCTAATTCTGTCTTGGCTGAACTCACAAGAGAATCTAATTACATATCCTTAGTAAAGCAGGTTGATTTTGGCGGACGATCCTTGTTGAACCGGAACTCAGATGGTCACTATCGATTTGCACATCAAAGTTTCCAAGAATTTTTGGTTATTCAAGCCCTCCCTGAAATGGGATGGGACTTTCCTAGTTGTTCCGAGATGATGGCGCGATTTATGTCTGGGGTAGAGTTAGAGGACATTGACTTTTCTTGTGCAGTTATTCGAAACGCTGACTTAAGAAACGTTTCGCTGTCAAACTGTTCTTTTTCCAAATCTTCGTTGATCGGAACCGACTTTAGTAATGGCCATTTATACAGAGGAAAATTTAAAGAGTCCGATTGTTGCTCCACCAACTTTGTTAAAGCAGATCTTTCCTTTTCTGACTTTTCCAATTCAAAATGCAATGGCACTGATTTCTCTAATGCAACTATGCTCGACAGTTTGCACCACAGTATTGATGCTGGGCCACTTGGAGATTGGGTAAAAGTTGAAACTAAGGAAGGGGATCCTGAAACTTCAGCACGTCCTGATGGGGTCATTATTTTCGATCAGTTCTATACAAAGAAAAACTTGGTCTTTGATCCTAGTTATTCGACGTTATTTAAAATGTCAAAACTTGATGGATCCAGTTTTCATTTAGCGAACTTGGCATGGACAATGTTTCGTGGAGCCTCTCTCAAAGGGGTAGAGTTTCACAAGTGTTGTCTAAGGTATGCAAGTTTTGAAGACGCTATTCTTACTGATGCAAAGTTTATAGATTGCGATTTACGGAATACGAACTTCAGTGGCGCATTTCTTGAGAACACAAGGTTCAACGAAGCGACACAAGTGACTTCAGCAAATGTAAGTCAAGTAATTAACGCACCTAGTGAATTCTTAAAGTGGGCTTTGGGTAAGGGAGCCAAATTGTTATAGGAGAGCATTATCTGAACCTCTCCAGAAAACCAGAAAACCTTCCTTATTCCGACAATTCTCCAACCCTGGATGTCCATGCATCCGGGTGTCGCCGGGCATGGATCAAGGCAAATATATCGATGACATCATCCACAAAGGTGAAGACGATGACATAGGGAAACTTCTTCAGTCTAGCC